>Ga0310343_10001719_pt1 | contig 11333 bp, 10 predicted proteins | sample HC15DNA2025_MG_FD_203519 | JGI IMG/M metagenome (GOLD analysis project Ga0310343, IMG submission 203519) | Marine microbial communities from station ALOHA, North Pacific Subtropical Gyre - HC15-DNA-20-25_MG | ecosystem: Environmental > Aquatic > Marine > Oceanic | place: Pacific Ocean: North...
CTCCCAGACGACGCCATCATCTACCCAGGCCACGACTACAACGGAAAGACCCACTCGACTGTGGGCCACGAGAAGGCCAACAATGATCGCCTGAGGCTCGACATCAGCGAAGATGAGTTCATCGAGATCATGCGAGACCTCAAGCTGGGGATGCCGAAGAAGATCAAGGTGGCCGTGCCCGCAAATATGGGCTGCGGCCTACCGGCGGGCGTCGCCTCAGAGGCAGTGAAGGAGGTCAGCCCGTCTCAGATCACAGATCTCGACGCCTACCACCTCGTCGATGTACGCGAGCCCCAAGAGTGGACGGGAGAGCACGGCAACATCACCCAAGCCACCAAGCTGCCCCAGGGAGACGTACCTGCAGCGGCTGAGGCCTGGGACCGCGGCCAGCCCCTGCTCCTGGTGTGTCGATCTGGACGCCGCTCACGACGTGTCGGCGAGATCTTGGTCGGTATGGGCTTCAACAATGTGAGCAATCTCACCGGCGGCATGATCGCCTGGAATGAACAACAGGGAGGACCTGCACAATGATGGAGAGCATCATCAATGCCACCGTTGGTGGGGTGCTGATTGGCACAGCGGCGAGCTTGCTGTTCCTCGCCAACGGACGGATTGCTGGCATCAGCGGCATCTTGGGTCTGATCCTCAGAGCCGGGACGACCGATCGGCGCTGGCGTCTGACCTTTGTCTCTGGACTGCTGGTCGGCGGCATGGCCCTCTTGAACCTGATGCCAGAGGTCATCGTCGCACCCTCGACCCGAACCGTCGGTGCGGTGGCCGTGGCGGGACTCTTGGTGGGTGTGGGTACCCGAATGGGGAACGGCTGCACAAGCGGTCACGGTGTGTGCGGATTGTCTCGTCTCTCTGGTCGGTCGCTGGCCGCGACGCTCGCTTTTATGGCCGCTGGATTTGGCACCGCGACCCTGATTCAGGTCGCAATGGGGGGTGCGCTATGACCGAGAAGTTGCTTGTGTTCATTGCAGGTGCCGTCTTCGCGATCGGACTCGGCATCTCCGGAATGACTGACGCGAACAAGGTCATCAATTTCCTGAATCCGCTCGGCCAGTGGGATCCCTCCTTGGCCTTCGTGATGGTGGGTGCCATTGGGGCACACATGACCACCCGCAGGCTGATCCTCAGGCGCGAGCAGCCCTTGTTCGCCGCCGCGTTCTCGACCGTCAGCAATACTGCCGTCAACAAGCGTCTCCTGGTGGGTGCTGGACTATTTGGTGCCGGCTGGGGTCTCGGTGGATTCTGCCCTGGGCCTGGCGTCGTCTCAGCGGTGGCGCTCGGTACTGAGGCGCTGGTCTTTGTCGGGACGATGCTCGGCGGCATGGTGATCTTCCAGCTCCTTGATCGCCAGTCCTGATGGTCCTCGTACTGCTGCTGTCGGTCCTCATCGGTCTGAGCCTGGGGCTGATGGGCGGCGGCGGTTCGATTCTGGCCGTGCCGGTGCTCAAGTACGTGGCCGGTCTCGAGGCCAAAGCAGCGATCGCCACCTCGCTCTTGGTCGTTGGCACCACCGCTGGTGTGGGCGGGTGGCGGCATGCGAGACAGGGCAACGTCGCGTGGCAGACCGGTACCGTCTTCGCGGTGACGGCCATGGTGGGTGCATACGGCGGCGGACTGGCCGCGGACTGGTTCTCGGGTACGGTCCTGCTCATGCTCTTTGCCCTCATGATGCTCGTCACCTCAGTGATGATGCTGCGAGGAAGAGGAGACCTTGAGCCAAGAGAGAGCGACATACCTGTGATGCTGGTCGTGGTGGAGGGCCTCGCAGTGGGCGCCCTGACTGGCTTGGTGGGTGCAGGGGGTGGCTTCATGGTCGTGCCTGCGCTGGTGCTCCTGGGCGGAATGGAGATGCACAAGGCAGTCGGAACCTCCCTGGTGGTCATCGCGCTGAAGTCCTTCTCAGCCTTCGCCGGCTACGCCGCTCATGTACAGATCGACCTGAAGCTTGCAGGAGCAGTCACAGCAGCAGCCGTTGTGGGTACCCTCTTGGGATCTCGATTTGCGACGCGCGTACCGGCCAAGATTCTTCGAAAGGGCTTCGCCTGGTTCGTCCTCATCATGGCCGCATTTGTCCTCTCCCAGGAGGCGGGGATTTGGCCTGCGCTGGGGCTCACCGTGCCAGCCGGGGTGTGGATGGGGTGGATGTCGCGAAGACGTTAAGCATGCTCCATGATCCCCATTTCAGCCGCAAAGCGTACGGACGGCGTCCGCTACGCCATCCGAGACGTCGTGATGAAGGCACGCGAGCACGCCGCCAACGGCATGCAGATGCTGTACCTGAACATCGGTGATCCCATCCAGTTCGACTTTCAGACGCCACCGCACATCATCGAGGCCATCACGGCTTCAATGAAGGCCGGAAACAACGGCTATGGACCCTCCGAGGGCACGGTGGAGGCGGTCGATGCGGTCACCCGAGAGGCGGCATCAAAGGGCATCGACAATCCCCACCATGTCTTCCTCACGACAGGGGCGAGTGAGGCCATCGAGCTGGCCATGACCGCCCTGCTGGACCCAGGTGACGAGCTCCTGGTGCCGAGCCCTGGCTACCCGCTGTACACCGCCCTCCTCTCGAAGCTCTCCGCCAAGGGCGTCACGTATGCGCTCGACGAGGACAACGGGTGGCAACCTGACATCAGCGACATCGAGCGGGCCATCACCCCGAGAACCAAGGGTCTGGTGGTCATCAATCCCAACAACCCCACGGGCTCGATCGCCAACGCCGAGACGCTCGATGCCATCGTCGAGATCGCGAAGCGCCACAACCTGCTGCTGATGTCCGATGAGATCTACGACAAGCTCATCTTGGACGACGTGGAGCTGGTCAGCCTGGCATCGCGCGCGGGAGACCACCCCTGCGTCACCTTCGGCGGCGTCGCCAAGTGCTACCTCGGTCCCGGACTCCGGGTCGGCTGGGGCGTGGTGAGCGGTACAACGGAGGTTGTGGCTGAGTACGCCGATGCCATTGGTCGACTCGAGCGTGCGCGTCTCTGCGCCAGCCACCCGGCTCAGGCGTCCGCTGCTGCGGCCCTCGACGGTCCGCAAGATCACATCGACGACATGCTGACCCGACTCACAATTCGTCGGGATCGACTCATGGCGGGCATCGACAACATCGAAGGCATCACCTGTGTGCCGCCCAGAGGCGCCTTCTACGCATTCCCGAGACTGCACGGTGTCACGGACGACAACGCCTTCGTCATGGACCTGATGGCGGCCACCGGTATCGTCTGTGTCCCTGGCTCTGGCTTCGGCCAGGCGGAGGGTACCGCGCACTTGCGCTTCGTGATCCTCCCGCCGGAGCAGGTGATCGACCAGGCCATGGAGCGCCTGGCCGACTTCATGCGCAGTCGCTGAGCGCGCCTACACGCGCTCGAGGACAGCAGCGGCGCCCAGTCCGCCGGCCGCACAGATGCCGAGCAGGGCCGTCTGTTTCCCGGACCGGTGAAGCTCGTGGGCGATGGTGTTGACCATTCGGCTGCCCGTCGCGGCAAAGGGATGACCGAGGGCCACAGAGCCACCGTGGACGTTGAGTTTGTCCGTGCTCACCGTCCCCACTGCGCCCGCCTGTGCCAGCTCCTCCTGCGCAAATTCATCGCTCTCGAGCATCGCGAGGATGGAGAGCACTTGGGCGGCAAATGCCTCGTGCATGTCGACAAGATCGACATCGTCGAGACTCAGTCCTGCACGCTCGAGGGCGAGGGGCATGCTGAGGGCAGGACCCTTCAGCAGCTGATCCGCCGGGTCCACTCCTGAGTAGGCCCAGCTCTTGAAGGCCGCGAGCGGCGTGAAGCCGAGATCACGTGCCTTCTCTTCGCTCATGATCAGCGTCGCGGAAGCGCCATCTGTGAGGGTGCTTGAGTTGGCGGCAGTCAGGGTCCCGTCCTTGGCGAACACGGGGCGCAGCTTGGCCATCTTCTCCTCACTGGTGTCGGCGCGCACGATGGTGTCCCGCTCCACGGAGGTGTCTCCAATGGTCACCGGTGTCACCTCTTGATCGAACAAGCCACCGTCCCATGCCGCCGCCGCTCGGTGGTGTGATCGCGTGGCCAGGGCGTCCTGTGCCTCCCGAGTGATCCCGTTGATGCCGGCCATCTTCTCCGCCGACTCACCCATGACTTCGCCTGTGGAGCGCTCCGCCACTTTGGGCATCTTGGGCAGCGCACGGGTCGGTGGAAACAGTCCGCCGAGCATGCCAAAGAAGCCGCCGACACCGCTCGTCTTGCCCATGGCGAAAGGCGCAACGGAACGCACGAACTCCTCGGGCATGGCCAGCGTGGCGTTGGAGGTCGAGTCGGACCCTCCTGCAATGATGACGTCCGCCTCTCCGCGCTCGATCTTGGCCACAGCGTCTGTGATGGCCTGCAATCCACTGGCACAAGCACGGGTCACCGTGTTGGCCTCCACGCTGGTCGGCATGCCCAGATCGATCACGATCTCGCGGGCGACATTGGGTGCAAGACTCGGGAGGAGCACGCCGCCCCAGATCACACTGTCTATGTCTTGGGTATCGAGGCCCGTTCTGGCGAGGAGACCACCCACGGCCTCGACCCCGAGTGCGATGGTGTCGAGGCTGAGGTACTCCGAGAACGCCTTCACGAAGGGGGTCCGGTTGCCCGCCACGATCACGGCACGGCGGGCGGTCTTGTTGTCTTTAGAAACAGGCATCTTAGGCTCCAAGCAGGTTGCCGCCGCAGACCCTGAGCACGTTTCCATGCAGTCCGCCGGCACCCGGTGATGAGAGGAAGGTGATGGCCTCGGCCACGTCGACGGGCAGACCACCTTGGTTGAGATTGGAGAATCGCCTGCCCACCTCACGGATGGTGAAGGGAATGGCGTGGGTCAGGCGGGTCTCGATGAAGCCGGGGGCGACAGCATTGACCGCAATATCCCGGTCAGCGAGCGCGCAGCCGAGGTGTCGAGTGAGTCCGACAATGCCGGACTTCGAGGCTGCGTAGTTGGTCTGCCCTGCGTTTCCGGCGATGCCGGCGATCGAGCTCACCAGGACGATGCGACCGCCCTCGGGAATGGTCCCGTCTGAAAGCAGCGTCTCCGTGACAGCGATGACGCTCGCGAGGTTCACGTCGATGGTCAGATCCCATCGCTCCTCGTCCATCTTGGCCAGCGTCTTGTCTCGGGTGACGCCTGCGTTGTGGACCAGGATGTCGAGACACCCTCCAGCAGCCGTCGCAATATCCGAGGCTGCGCCGGTATCGGTGATGTCCAGCGCCAAGGCGACCCCGTCAAGGTCTGCAGCGAGCTCATCCAGCGCCTCTGACTCCGGCGGAATGTCGAGGACAATGACACGCGCACCTTCTTCCGCCAGACGACGAGCTGTCGCCCTTCCGATGCCTCGAGCGGCGCCCGTGACGAGCGCAGTCTTGCCCACAAGGGGCTGCACACTTGGACATGGCTCAGGACCTGATGTCGTCGACAACGCCTGTCCTGTCACGAAGGCACTGCGCGGGCTCAGCAAGAAGCGCAGCGGTCCCGCGAGGCCAGACTCCGCGCCCGGCACCACCGTGAGGAGGTTCGCGGTGCTCCCCTTCCGTCCAATCTCCTTGGAGATGCTCTTCACAAAGCCAAGCAGCGCCTCCGAAGCGGATGCGGCCCGCGCACTCTCCGCGACCATGGCGGGGTGACCGATGACCACAACACGCCCGCATCGACCCATCCCGCGGATACGGGGGTGGAAGAAGTCATACAGCCCCTTCAGTCCCTCAGCGGTGGCGACACCGCGCGCGTCATACACGAGCGCGCTCGGCTCTTCTTCCGTGTCCGTCACCACCTCTGCGCCCAGGCCAGCGATGACCTCGCGCATCGAATCGGACCCACCGAGGACGACACGTTGACCAGACAGCGGCTGCGCCACCCAGGGTCCCTCTCCCCGCTTCAGGGGCTGAGGAGTGGGCAGGCCCACCATCGACATCATCCGGCGACTCGCAGGCTTCGAGGCCCACGCCAGTAAGGTATCGGTGCTCATGCGACAGCCTCCGATGACTCAGGCTCAGTCAGCGCTGCCAACAGCCGATCGCCAGTGTGCTGGATCCGGTACATGCGGTCGTTACCGCGGACCTCAGCACGCTCGAGGAAGCGCTCCAGCACCTCTGAGCGCTCCGGATGGGCAGCAGTCTGCTGCCAGAGCTCCTCGGCGGTCACGGCGTCCGCGAGGAGCCACGCCAGGTTCTCAGCATGCAGCAGCGCAGGCGCGAAGTCCTTCTTCACATCCCAATTCTTGAATGCCCTCGCGAGGGTGACCTCGGGATCGGCCTTGGCCACCCCGTACTTGTGCTTCACCACGCGCGTCATCAGCGTACGCATCGCCACCAAGGACTGATGCCGAAGGGCTGCGACCCGGCGCTCGAGCGGGTCATCCGCGAAGATTGAGCGCTGCCAGTGCTTGGCGATGCGACGCGCAAAACGTGCTGGATCCTTGGTCACAGCGATCAAGTTGTCCTTGGTCGCCATGAGCGCCTGAATCTGTGTCGTCCCCTCGTAGATGGGCAGGACCATCGCATCCCGCAGCAGCTTCTCAGCACCGTACTCGGTGGTGTAGCCGCAGCCGCCGTGGATCTGGATGCCCATCTTGGCCATCTGGACAGCGGTCTCACTGGCCGCGAGCTTCACCAGGGGTGTCAGCTCGCGCGTGCGGGACTTGAGCGCAGACACCTCCTTCTTCAGGGTGGCGTGCTCAGCAGTTCCCTCCTCGACCAAGAACATGAGACGCATCCGCTTTCGCTGATAGGTCTCGTTGAGCATGGCCACGCGCATGCAGAGTGCACGCAAGCCCTCCACTGCAGCCCGCATCTCGTCCAGCATGTCCGCCACGAGCTCGTGCTGATCGATGGTCTTGCCCATGGAGCGACGTACGCTCGCGTATTCGGCGGCCATTCGCCAGGCCGACTCGCACAGTCCGAGTGACTCGAAGCCCACCCCGATGCGGGCGTTGTTCATCAGCAGCAGCATCTGCTTGAAGCCCTCACCGCGCTGTCCGACCAGCTGCGCTGGGGTCTTGTCGAAGTTGATCGTGACGGTGGCAGAGGCGTGATGCCCCAGCTTCTCTTCCACCCGCTCGAGCGTCGCGTGTCGCGTCCGCGTGCCATCGTCGCTGGGGGTGTAGGTCTCGACCAAGAAGAACGAGAGGCCCGAGAGGCCGCCGAAGTCACCCTCTCCCGCAGGCTCCGTCCGGGCAATCACGAAGTGATAGCGGCCGTGTCCGGAGGTCACGAAGATCTTCTGGCCTGTCACGGTCCAGTTGCCCGCCTCATCCTGCTCGCCGACACAGCGCAGCGCACCCATATCTGAGCCTGCATCGGGCTCTGTGATGTCCATACATCCCCACGCCTCACCCGCGAGAATCTCTGATATTGGGCCGGCGAATCGCGTGTCCTGGATGGTGAAGGTCTCAGGGTCGTAGGTCGTCGAGCCTTCCTCCAGCGAGTACATCAACATCGCCGTCGCCATCCCGCCGTGGAAGCCGTGGTGGGTCATCACGCTCACGTCGGCCCGACTCACCAACTCACACTGCACCATGTAGAGGAAGAGCGGACAGTTCATGCCCCCCAGCTCGCGCGGCAGGCAGATCCCGTGAAGCCCCATGGTCGCGATCTGCTCAAAGATACCGTCCAGCTGCGTCGGGAACTGGACCTCGCCATCGACGAGCGAGACCGCCTCGTGATCGAGCGCTGCAGCATGCGGGGCGATCTCGTTGGCCGCGAACTCGGCGATGAGCTCCAGGATCTCTCGCCAGAACTCCTTGGCCTCTGCGGCCGTCTGGGGAGCCTCAGGATCCTCGGGGTTGAGCTCTGACATTTCGTGGAGCGCTGCCCAGTCAATCCAGTGGTCGAGATAGAACTGCAGGTCGGCGTTGTCGGTAATGAAATTGGCCATCGTGACTACCCTCGCGGCTTAAACAGTGACTCCTGAGCCATGCGTCGCGCTTCCGTACGCTGACGCAGGATCCAGGCAGAGGCGTCACCGCCTCCGAAGACTTGGGTGCCCAGGTGCGCACCCACGACGGCACCCACCACAGAGACAATGCACTGGATGAGGTAAGCCTCCGCATCGACGCCCTCACGCACCCGCCCAGAGCTCTGGCCCTCCGCGATCGCGCCCCTGAGGAGCACGAGCCAGGGTCCGATGGCCTCGGCGAGTCGCGCCCGAGTCTCGACCGGACGATCCACAACCTCTCGCAGCAGCAGGATGGCCCGCCCCGGATCTTCCTGGAAGAATTGAGCGACCTCATCGAACAAGAAGGAGAAGCGATCCGGACCGGTTTGGGCCCTCGCCAAGATGCTCGGAAGTGTGGTCTCCCACCGCCCGATGAGATCATCGAGTACTGCCTCGCGCAGCGCTTCCTTGGAAGAGAAATGGTACAGCAGACTCGGCTTTCGCATGCCGACCTCGTCGGCAATTCCCTGAAGCGAGGTGCCGTCGTATCCGTACATCGCGAACCGCTGGGTCGCGACCGCGATGATCTTTTGCTTGCTATCAGCCATCTCACCTACCATTTGGTAGAGACACACCTACCACATGGTAGGTGAGACCGCAAACGCAGGCCGAGCAGCGATACCCTATACTTGTCCCATGTCTCTCTCCTACGCCTGGGTCTGGTTTGGAATTCTGGGATGCTCCGGCACGGATCCGGTGCAGTGTCGAGAGGGCACAGAGCTCGGCTCGAGCGGACACTGTGAGCTACCCACAGCGGACGAGGGTGCCGAAACCGGGAGCGAGGACGCGAACGATGACGTCGAGGATGAGTCGACGGGCTTCCAGGTGGAGCTTCCTGAGCCCACTTGGACACAGCAAGATGTTGAGACCACAGTCGACGGACTGTTCCAGACCAGCCATCCGCGCGTCGCACCCGTCCTCCAGCTCTGGCGCAGCATGTTCACGGGCCGAGACCACACCTGCCCAGGCGAGGGCTACAACATCCAAGTTCCCATGTCCGGCTGCATCACAGCGGAGGGCTGGCGCTACACGGGGCCAGCCACGTACGACGTCATCTCGAGTCCTTTCGAGGAAGCGATCATTCTGAATGCGGACACGCACATCATCGATGACGAAGGCACGGTGATGATCTTCGTGGGGACTGCCGCCAGCTCTTGGGTAGACGGTGTCGGCGATGGACACTGGCGCGTCGATCTCCGCGGCATGGTCGACTACCCCGTCTCCGACATCGAATGGATCGCTGACGGCACCAGCATGATGATCTTCGGTGGCGGCGATGTGGGCGGTCAGGCGGAATTGACCGGAGGATGGAGCACAGGCGACGACGTGATCTCCTTCAACCTCAAGCGAGACGATGTCTGCGAGGGACTCAGCGGCACGATCTGGCTGCAGGACCCCGCGGGCCCACGTCATACGCTCGCGCTGAGCTGTACAGCCTGCACGACCTGGTCTTGGGAAGATGGCCAAGTCCTCGGTGAGGCCTGCATCGATGTGGATGAGATCAGCCGGTGGATGGACACACTGGGGGCCATGTGAGTCGGCTGTGGTTGCTCCTTGCCCTTGGCTGTGGTGCCAAGGACGCAGCAGAGTGCGCTGACGACTTTGAGCGGGATGAGTCAGGCGTGTGTGTGCCGACCGACCCCATGAGTGGCGACCACGCAGTCGACTCCGCAGATCCAGACGAAGATGACTCCGGCGTGACCCCCGATACCGACCACGGACTCGAGCCGCTCGCAGCACCGAGACTCCTGCGTCGGATGAGCCTCGACCTCCTCGGTGTGCTGCCCACCACTGCACAGCTCGACGCAGTGGAGGCCGATCCAGACATGCTCGATGAGTGGATCGACGATGCCCTAGCGGACCCACGCTGGACAGAGCGACTGGTGCACATCCTGGGTCGAACCTGGCACACACAGGTGGATGAGTTCCAGCTGCTGTTCAAGGAATACGACAACCTGTACCTCGACGACGCAAACGAGTACCCCTTCGAGCGCTCGGCAGGCGAAGAACCCCTTCGCCTGCTCGCACACGTGGCATCCAGCGATCTGCCATGGTCCGAGGTGCTGACCGCTGACTACACCGTGGCCAACGAGATGCTGGCTTCAATCTGGCCCCTGGACCACACCGGTACGGGCTGGCAGGTGAGCCGGTACACCGATGGTCGCCCTGCTGCAGGTGTGCTGGCGACGAACGGCTTGTGGCTCCGCTACTACAGCTTGGGGACCAACTACAACCGGGGGCGAGCCGCTGCAGTGAGCCGACTCCTGATCTGCGAGGACTACCTCACCCGTCCGGTCTCTTTCGCCGCCTTTCCCTCTCTCGCTGACGAAGGGGCGACTCAGCAGGCCCTGAAGACTGAGCCTTACTGCTTGGGGTGCCACGCCACACTGGACCCCATCGCTGCCACGCTGTTCGGCTTTCAGACTGTCGACTCACACAACGGCGATGAGACCGGCTGGTACCACCCGGAGCGCGAGGTCCTGGGGCCGGTCATTCTCGACGTCGACGCCGCGTGGTTCGGTCAGCCCGTCACCGGACTGAGCACGCTCGTGCAGCATATGGCCGTCGATGACCGCTTCCACGCATGCGCTGTGGAGCAGTTCACTGAGGGGCTCTGGCAGAGAGAGAGTACCTTTGCCGACTGGGCTTCGCTGCTGATGCTGAGGGATGAGTATGACGCCGGCGATCAGCGGATCGAGCCCTTGGTTCGCGCCATCCTGGACACGGACGACTACCGCGCCGGCGCAGCAGCCGACACCAGCCACAACACAGCGAGGCTGGTGATGCCCGACCAGTGGAGTACAGTCATCGAAGATCTCACGGGCTTCAAGTGGGCCTGGAATGGCTTCGACCAGCTCGACAACGACACCTACGGCTACCGCGTCATGGCGGGCGGCGTGGACGGACTGCAGGTGACCCGCGCAGGGACCGAGCCGACCGTCACAGGCGCGCTGGTGCTCCAGCGCCTGTCCGAGGCCGGCGCTGGGCTGTGGGTAGAGACTGAGCTGGGCGGAGGAAGCGGTGTGTTGGGTGCCGTCGACGCATCGATGCAGCCCAGCGATCCAGCATGGAGCGCCGCGAGGGACGCCCTGTTCTGGCGCATCCTGGCCCGCCGTCCGGACACGGAGGACCGCGCCGCCATCGACGCCCTGTGGACTGCAGTCGCGGAAGACCAGGGCGCTGCTGAGGCATGGGCGGTCCTGATTTCGGCGCTGCTTCGTCACCCCGAGTCGGTGCAGTACTGATGATGTTTAGTCGACGCGCATTCTGTGGCATGGGTCTGTCTGGACTGCTGCTGCCCAGACTCGGTCTGGCCAGTCCCGTCCGTCCGGGGGAGCGCAAGTTCCTCTTCATCTACCTGTGGGGAGGCG
>Ga0310343_10001722_pt1 | contig 11326 bp, 10 predicted proteins | sample HC15DNA2025_MG_FD_203519 | JGI IMG/M metagenome (GOLD analysis project Ga0310343, IMG submission 203519) | Marine microbial communities from station ALOHA, North Pacific Subtropical Gyre - HC15-DNA-20-25_MG | ecosystem: Environmental > Aquatic > Marine > Oceanic | place: Pacific Ocean: North...
CAGGAGAATGGAAAGGATCAAAAAATAAGAAAAAAAAGATCTTTATTTCTGTAGCTTGGAGTGGATGGGGTAAAGTAAGCGCTTCAAGAGCTGTAACAAGGTTGATAAGTTTAAATTTAAAAAAAATTCCAAAAGTAGAAATGATAATTTTTAATGGAGTTGCAGGTGCTGCTCTAGAGAAACTAAAACAGTGGGATGTAATTGTACCTTCCAAATTAATCCAACATGATATGGATGCGACTCCTCTTTTTGAAAAGTATGTAATACCAGGATTAAAAGAATCATATTTAGTTACTGATCATGGTCTTCTAAGTTGGGCTACTTCTATTATCGAAAAAAGGATTAATCAGGATAATAAGTCTAAATTTGGGACTGTTTACAATGGACTTGTAGCTACTGGAGACACCTTCATTTCCGAAGAATTGATGTTGGATAAATTAAAAGGAAACTTACCCGACCTTATGGCTGTAGAAATGGAAGGTGCATCTGTTGCACAGATTGCTATTCAAGAATCAGTGCCATTCTTGATAATAAGAGTAATATCAGATAATGCTAAGGAATCTGCTGCGCAAAAGTTTGAAGAATTTTTATCTTTGTATAAGAATTTTTCTTGGTTATTAGTAAGTTTTTTACTTGAAGATTTTGATAATGCACCAATTTGATTATTCAACTTTTAATTATTAAAATTTAATCTGAGAATCAACGGGAAATTCAAAATTACACTTACCTTTCAAATCTTCAAGTTCTACCACTACTGATAAACCAATAATCTTTTTATTAGCTTTAGTTAATAATTTTTCTATGCAAGATACTGTACCTCCAGTTGCTAACAAGTCATCGATAATAATAAAATTATCCAGCTTATTTAATGAATCTTCTTGAATACAAAGAATATTATTACCGTATTCAAGAGAGTAAGAATCTTCAATTAATTTGCCTGGAAGTTTTCCTTTTTTTCTGGCTAAAACTAGAGGTTTTGATAGTTTAATAGCAATAGCACTTCCAAATATAAAACCTCGCGCATCTATTGCTAATAGCGAATCACAATCTTTAAATAGTTCCCATTGGCACATATCATTTATTAAATTTTTAAATGCTTCGGGTTCTTTTAAGATTGGTAAAATATCTTTAAAAATTATTCCTGGCTTAGGAAAATCAGGATAATCTTTAATGTAATTCTTTAGTTTATACACTTTAAAAAATCACTTAATACTTATATTAATTTATCAATGTTGTTTAATTAAAAAAGTTTATTAATTAGAAGTTTTTTGATAATATAAGTTGGTTATTTTAAGACCCTTTATTGGAAAACATTTCTGTAATTATAAGGAATAGAAATGAGGAAAGATGGATAGGTCACTGTATTCAATCTTGCCTTGAAAATTTTCATTCTCCAGAGATTATCGTTATAAACCATAAATCAGAAGATGAATCTATCGATATTGTAAATAGCTTTAGACATGATCCATCTTTAAAACCTGCTATCAAAAATTACTGTGATGTCAAAACAATCGCTATTGATGAATATTCCCCTGGTAGATCAATTAATTTAGGCGTAAAGCATGCTTCAAACGAAAATATATGCATCTTATCTGCACATTCTGTAATTCAAAAAATTGATAGTATTTTTCTATCGTCAAGTTTAAAAAAATATCCATGTGTTTTTGGTAAACAAATCCCAATATATAGAGGCAAGAAGATTACTCCTAGATATATTTGGAGTCATTTTAAAGATGAGGATGTAATTAATATGTATTCTCAATTAGAGGGTAGATATTTCCTTCATAATGCTTTTTCCTTTTATCAAAAGAAAGTCCTCTTAGACTTACCATTTGATGAAAACCTTACTACTAAAGAGGATAGGATATGGGCTTTGGCACTAATTAATTCTGGTAAGTCATTCTTTTATTCTCCAAAGTTCCTAGCTCATCATCACTATACAAGTGATGGAAATACTTGGAAAGGGATTGCATAAAAAACTAATTTTCAGATCTTTTTAAATGGCTTATTTTGAACTCTCTTATCTACTTATAGTATAATTCACTAATCGGATTTTAAATTGATATATGAGTAAGGTTGTCTATGTAGCAATGAGTGCAGATATTTTGCATAATGGCCATTTAAATATTATTAATAAGGCTAGTTCATACGGGGAAGTAGTAATAGGTCTGTTAACGGATAAAGCAATAGCGAGCTATAAGAGAGTTCCATTTATGAATTATCAACAAAGATTTGAAGTAGTATCAAGTATTAAAAACGTTAAGAATGTAATACCTCAGGAAACTTTAGATTATTCGAGTAATCTTTTGAAATTAAAGCCTGAAATAGTCGTTCATGGAGATGATTGGAGGGAAGGTGTTCAATCTAAAACTAGATCTAAGGTTATTGAAACTTTAAATAAATGGGGAGGAGAACTTGTTGAGATACCTTATACGCAAGGCATCTCATCTACAAAATTAATAAATGCGAAACATGATCTAGGTTCTACTCCAGATATAAGAAGAAATGCACTTCGAAGAATTCTCTCTGCAAAGAAACAAGCACGTTTCCTTGAGGTTCATAATGCTTTGACTGGCTTAATTGTTGAGAAAACTTTTTTGAATTCTGAATTTGGTATAACTGAATTTGACGGGATGTGGAGTAGTAGTCTTACCGAATCAACAATCAAAGGGAAACCTGATATTGAGGCCGTTGATGTTTCAGCAAGATTAACTACTCTTAATGAGGTTCTTGAAGTTACAACCAAACCAATAATCTATGACGCAGATACTGGAGGGAAAATAGAACATTTTGAATTCACTATAAGAAATCTTGAAAGGCTTGGAATATCAGCTGCAATAATTGAGGATAAGACAGGTCTTAAGAAAAACTCATTGTTAGGTACAGACGTTTTACAAACTCAAGATACAATAGAAAATTACTCATTAAAAATAGCCAGTGCTAAAAAGGCTCAAGTTACAGATGAATTTATGTTAATCGCAAGAATAGAAAGCCTTATTTTAAATAAAGGAATACAAGATGCTTTAGACAGAGCAAATGCATATATTGATGCAGGTGCCGATGGGATAATGATCCATAGTAGACGTAAAGACCCTACAGAGGTTTTTGAATTTATTGAAAAATATAATAAATTTAATAATAGGCAACCATTGGTTTGTGTCCCATCAAGTTATAAAGACGTAACTGAAAAAGAATTAGAGTCTAGAGGAGTTAATATTGTTATATATGCAAATCATTTGTTAAGGAGTGCTTATCCTGCAATGGTTAAAACTGCGAAATCTATTTTGAGAAATGGGAGAGCTGCAGAATGTGAAAATGATCTATTAAGTATCAAAGAAATACTTGCATTGATTCCTGGAACTATATAGTAAAAGTGATAGATCCAGCAGCATTTTTTAAAATTTTAAAAAAAAATAATATTAATTTTTTTTGTGGTGTGCCAGATTCTTTGCTTAAGAATTTCTGTGCATATGTAAATGATAATTGTTCTAAAAATGAACATATAATCGCTGCAAATGAAGGCAATGCAATTGGAATTGCTGCAGGAAAAAACATATCTACAGGAGAAAAAACTGCAGTTTATTTGCAGAATTCAGGATTAGGAAATATTGTTAATCCAATAATGTCTTTATGTCATAAAGAAGTATATGGAATCCCACTTGTTCTAATAATTGGTTGGAGAGGCGAACCTGGTTTAAAAGATGAGCCTCAACATAATACCCAGGGTAGGAAAACTATAGATTTTTTAAATGTAATGGATATTCCTTTTATTGATTTAAACAAAGAAAAAGAAAGATGTGAAAAAGAACTAAATTCTTTTTTTAAAAAGAATCACAACAATAATCATCCTATCGCTATTCTGGTGAGAAAAAATACATTTTGTGATTATTCAATTAAATCAAGTGTTTCAAAAGATTCAAATTCATCAGACATGACTCGCGGGGATGCATTAAGAATTATTTTAGAAAATACTCCTAAAGATAATATATACATAGCTACTACAGGTAAATTAGGAAGAGAACTTTATGATATTAGAGATAAAAAAAATCAATCTCATCAAAATGACTTTCTAAATATAGGTTCTATGGGACATGCTTCTTCAATTGCTTTGGGAATTGCATTGGGTCCAAACAATAGTAAAGTTATTTGCTTAGATGGAGATGGTTCATTACTGATGCACATGGGTTCAATGGCTATAATTGGAGATTTAAATATTAATAATTTAGGTCATATAGTATTTAACAATGGAAGGCATGACTCGGTTGGAGGTCAACCTACTGTGGGCCTAAATATAGATATTCCAACTATTGCTAAATCACTTAATTATAAGTGGTCAAAAAGAGTTAGTGATGAAAGCAATTTAATTGAGATTTTAAAAGAGATAAAAGATTTAAATGGCACTTGGCTTTTAGAAATTATAATAAAGCCGGGAGATATAGAAAATTTAGGCAGACCTAAATCAAAACCTTCTGACTCGTTAAAGAATTTTAAAAATAATTTTAAATTAATTTAAAATGGATTGGATTAAACATACCAAGGTTGATATAAAAGAAGGTAATTATAAAATTTTTCTTGAAAAATATTCCAGAGATGATTCTTTGCTGGTGACCTCTAAAAATTCATTTAAAAGAAATTTTAAAAACCTTCCAAATAACGAAAAACTCTTTTGGGAGGGTAATATTTTTTGGATAAATAACATAGTAGACATAAATCAAATATATTCAAATCAAACAAATTTAATCAATAATAAAATAAAAAATGTTATCGCTTTTGGAGGAGGCACTGCTATTGATACAGCAAAAATTATTACTTTGTTAAATTCTACTCATTCAATAATTTATTCAAACAGTAAATACTCAATCAAAGAATTAACTAATAAAAAATCAGAACCATTTTTAATAACAATTCCAACAACGATTGGAACTGGTAGTGAAGTAACTTCTTTCGCAACGTGTTGGGATTTTAATAATCATAAAAAATATTCCTTTGAATCTTCAACTACTCTTGCGAAAAAGGCTTTACTAGACTCTAATTTATTGAAATCATTGCCCAAAGATATAAGAATTAATACTGGACTTGATACTTTTTCACATTTGCTCGAAGTTTTATGGAATAAAAATTTTGACGAATATATGTTTGACGATATATTAATCTCAATAAAAAATACTCAATATTATTTAAAGCAATTAGCTCTTAATCAGTTTGAGCCTGAATTAGATAGAAAAATGCAAATTGCTTCTTGTCTTGCAGGAACTTTAATTCAAGTCACAAAAACTGCTGCTGCGCATTCAATTTCTTATCCTTTAACTTCGGTTTTTGGTATTCCTCATGGAGTCGCGGTAAGCTTCACATTACCTAAACTCTTATTATTCAATAGTAGAGGAAAAAGAAAAAAAATCATATTAAAAGTAGCATTAGAACTTGGATTTAAATCCATTGAAGAGTGGAGTAAATCTATAATGGTTATTTTAAAGGATCTCAATATAGAAAATAGTTTGCTACCTATCCAAGAATCTTTAAGATGGCAAAATTATGTTGAAGAAATGTTTACCCCTTCTCGAATGAAAAATAACTGTGAAAAAATGAGCTATTTTGATGTAAAGCAAATTTTAGAAAGTTCTTTGAATGAGTTTTCTTTAAAATATGAAGATAAATAATATTCACTTTTTACTTAATAAGAAAATTATAGTGTTTATAAATTCTTTAAACTTTAAATATATATTAGGTTGAATGGCTATTCTATAAAGGTATCTTTTCCATGCTTCATAAAATTTAATTTTGTAGTAATTAAAAATCAACATTAGTTTACCCCCAATTAAATTAAGTTCTGAATCAAGAATTATATCCCCTTTTTGAAAATAATTTTTAGCCTCCAGAAAACTGGATCCTAGTCTAATATCATCAATAATAATTATTTTTTTATTGTTTTTCTTACATCCACAAACCAAGTTTTTAGTAAGTTCCTGCTTTAATAAAATTTTAAAAGTTTTACTTCCAATTACTCTAATATTTAGCTTACTATTTTCTTTTAAATATTTTTTTATTTTTTTTGAATTTTTTAATTTATATTTTATTAAATCCCTATACTTAGAGGACCAAAATTCAAAATCTTTTTTCTCTGATTTCTTATAAAATTTATATAAAGATAAATAATTTGAATTAATATTATCTATATTTACTTTTAAACTTTTTTCTTCTAAGGGATCATTCTTAAGATCATAAAGTTCACAAGAGTTATCTGGATAAATAATAATTTTTCTTGTATCTGACCTTATTGTTGTGGCTCTATTTTTCTGCAGAAAGAAACGTGAATCACAAATATTTAAATTATTTTTGGTAATAAGATTCTTTTTAAAAACTTTTTCAAGATTTTGAGTTGTTCTTTTTTTATAAAAATTTTCAGTTAGATTATGAATTAATTCTTGTTTATAAATTCCTTTTTCAATAAATGGTTTTAGTTCAATATCTCCATACTTTATGGCTAAAGGCACAATTAAATTATCATCTGTCATAATTAAATCGTGCCTAAGACCTACCTTCTTTAAATCTGCTCCATCACTTGTAAATCCTCTTCGCATGTCTGGGTAACCATGATCTCCAGTAACTATTACAAGTGTTTTGTCCCAGTTTTTTGTTTTTTCTAGAGAATTGATTGTCTTTTCTACATAGTATGAAGTTTGATAGTCATCTCTAGAATTGAACCATAGCATTAAATGAAACGGTTCCTTTAGTTGATTATTTTTAAGCAAATGATTTACTTGTTTATAAATAAACTCATTACTCCATCTTTCTTCAATATTTGCTGAATTTGAGATTAAATATTCATTTTTAATACTAGGATATTGAGATCTTAATAATTCACGCATTTCTCTATAGTAAAAAATACCGTATATGTTTAATCCATTTTGATTTAATGATTGAGGAATAGTTTTGTGAACCGTTTTCCTGAAATCAATTTTCATGTAATTTGGGTATTGATTATAAGCAGGCTTGCCAGTAATCATTGTTATTGCTGACATTACTGAACTGGGTGCTGAAACACATAAACCATCAATTAATCTAAAATTCTTGAATCTTAAATTGTCAATAACCTTCTGTCTTCCTCTTTCATCTTGATCAGATGGATAATTCCTCATCGCATCTATGACGATAAATATACTATTGTTCATCCTTTAAAAAATTCCTTAAATATTAGATTTATAGTTTTTCCCATTTCGGAATAATACTCTATATTAAATTAAAAGATCAAAAAATATTTTTATCTTTTTAAAAAAATGTTAGAAAATTCTATTTACGAAATTAAGTTTCTAAATATAAGCAATAAGCGGCGAATATATTGTTGTAATTATTTAATTAGTAAAAAAATTTTTGTAACTTTATCTTATGTATTTTTTTTCTAAATTTTGATATATTAAGTTGTTTAACTCATAACTACATAACTAAATGACTACTGAATTAATAGCAGAAATTGGATGGAATCATATGGGAAATATGAATATTGCAGAAGAAATGATTAAGAATGCCTCAGAGACAGGTGCAAAATTTGCAAAGTTTCAAACATGGAAGGTTGAAAGGCTAAAGAATGGTAGTTGGGATAATGATGGAAGAAGAGAAATTTATGAGAAAGCCGAATTGTCTAGGGAAAAACACGAATTTCTAATAAAATGCTGTGAAACTCATAAAATAAACTTTTTAAGTTCAGCATTTTCAGTGCCAGATGCAATTTTATTGAAGGAACTTTCATGTAAATCAATAAAAATTCCTAGTTTCGAATGTACTAATTATGATCTTATAGAATATTGTGAAAAAAACTTTGAGGAAATAATAATATCAACTGGCACTGCCACTGAATCTGAGGTTGAAAAGTTAAGACAGAAAGTCGATGTAGATAAAACAACAATAATGCATTGTGTATCTTGCTATCCATGCATTCCCTCAAATGCCAATCTTCCAAGATTAAATTTCTTAAAAAAATTATTTAAAAGAGTAGGTTTTAGCGACCATACACAAGGGATTAACGTTTCTTGTTCTAGTCTCTTTTACAATGTTAAATATATTGAAAAACATTTCACAACTGATAGAGATTTGCCAGGAAGGGATAATAAATTCGCGATTTTACCAAATGAAATGAAAAAATTAAGTGAATTTATTAAAGAATATGATGCTTCAAATATATTCCATGGAAATGATTTTCGACCAGAAGAAAAGGATTCAAGACAGAACTATAGAAGTAGGTTTAATAATCTCACTTAATTTATGAAGATATATGAGTTTATGTATAATTATTATCATTTTTAAAAATAAAGGAGGTTTATAAGATGAGTAAAATTCTTGCTGTGACCTTGGCAAGAGGAGGTTCAAAAGGTATTCCTAAAAAAAATATAACCAATTTAGCAGGGAAACCACTAATCGATTACACAATTGAGGAGGCTCAGAAATCATCCTTAATAGACAGATATATAGTTTCAACTGATGATTTAACAATAAAGAACCATGTTGAATCTTTAGGTTTAGATGTTCCTTTTTTAAGACCAAAAGATTTATCAGATGATAAAGCAACTTCTGCGGCCGCCTTAAAGCATGCAGTTTTATTTTGTGAAGACCAAGACAATTGCAAGTATGATTATGTTGTAGAACTAATGTGCACTAATCCTTTTAAAAAGGTTTCAGATATTGATAAATGTATTAAGTTGATTACTAGTAATAATGTTGATTCAGTTATTGGAGTTTCAAAGCTAGATGATCATCACCCTGCAAGAATCAAGAAAATTGAAGAAGGCTTTATTAGAGACTTTGCAGTCCCAGAACTTTCATCTAGAAGGCAGGACTTAAAACCGGAAGCCTTTATACGCAATGGGTCAATTTATGCGATAAATAGGGATAGACTTGTCAATGATAATTATAGATTTGGCGGAGATAAAAGTTTAGCTTACATAATGGAACCTCCTGCTAATATAAACATTGATAATAAATATGATTTAATGCTTGCAGAAATAATAATTAATCAAAGTAATTAATTAAATCAACTATTCCAAAAATATCTAATAAGTCTCTTTGGGAGGTGTAAAACAAAATTTCTTAATTGAATAAAGAAAGGCCTTATTTTGTCCCTCATACGTCATTCCACCAACATGGGGAGTAACTATTAAGTTATATTTTTTTTCTAGACCTAATTTAAACAAAGGAGAATCTTCTATATTGGTAAATTCAGTTGCAAGAACATCAGTGCCATACCCTCCAAGATGTCCATTCTTGAGTAAATCTGAAATTACATTTTCATCACATATATCTCCCCGTGAAGTATTTACTAGAATAAGCCCTTTTTTTGAGTTTGAGAGAAGTCTTCTATTTATTAATTTTAGATTTTCTTTGCAGGAATGAATATGGATGGCAATTGCATCAGATTGAAGAAATAATTCTTCGATTGAAACTCTTTCATATTTTTTGGGAATATCGATTTTTTTTGTCTCACAAACCTTTATATTTACATCAAAACCTTCAAGTTGTTTACAAAAAATTTTGCCTAATCTTCCAAAACCTAAACACCCAATAGTTTTACCTGCTATTTGGTGACCCATTACATTTCTATAATCCCAGATTTTGTCCTCAAAAACTTGGATATTACACATTGTCAATTTCCTAGAGAGACCTTGTAACATGCAAAATGCTAGTTCAGAAGTTGAAGGTAAATCGTTTATTAATTCATAATCATTCTTGAGAGATAAAACTTCTATATTTTTTTCTTTGCAAAATTCTAAGTCAATATGATTTGTTCCAGTAGAACAAGTATTAATTCCTTTAATATTTATTTGAGAAAGTAAATCTTTATCAAATTTATAACCTTGAGCATTAGGGTTTATAAAAATATATTTTAAAGTTGAATCATTTTTTAGTATTAATTTGATATCCTCTTTCTTGGCATTTTCTGCCAGTTTAAAATAATCTTCTTTTCCTTCTAGGTATTTTCTAACTTCTACTAAATGCGAGATTGGAGTTGCTATCAAACATCTAGTATTTCTATTTAGAAAAAACATTTTGTAAAAATAATTAATTAAAGAAATTTTTTTTCGGCAAAACCATTTAAATTTCTTTACGATTATAAGCTTTGTTTTTAATAATAAACAAATAAAAATATTTTTATTTCTATTTCTATCTATAATTTGAAAGATAATAAATAAATGAAATTAATATGAAATATCTTTGTGTAGGATCAGGACCTATAAAAGAGAATCTCTTTGAAGATAAATTTGACAAGGCTATTTTTATTAATGCTGGAATTGAACATTTTTATAAAGTTAATGCTAAGGAAAAGATATGGATAACTAAACCAACATTTTTAATTTATAGAGACTACAAAGAAAAATCTTTAAACTATGAAGTTAGATCAAAAAAAAAAGAACTCCTTAAAAATTTTATTAACGAAAAATTAATTGAAAGTCTCACATCCATTATCTTATTAACCAGAAAGAATAATTTATTAAATAAGTTAAATATAAGTGAAATTAATAAAAATAAAAAACTAAAAATTATAAATTACTGGCAAATAGAAATCATCTTAATTAAACATTTAGGTATCTTTTATTGGTTGAAATTACTGAAGTATAAACCCCTTAATATTTTAAAACTTTTAGTGCCACAAAATATTTCAAGAATTATTAGAGGTTATGGACCCCCACGCTTTTGGAAGGCTTCAACAGGATCATTAAGCTTCCTCATTATGAATAAATTAGAGTGGAAAAATAATCCAAAATATAAAATATTTACTCAAGGAATTACTAATCCCTTAGAAGGATCTGAAGAGAATGTGTCAAGAAAAGCAAGAGTATATTTCTTAAATTCTCAGAAATGTGAATTGCAATCAAATCATATTCATGAGCATTTTTACATGGATAAATTGTGTATATCAAGTTTAAAGAGTTTAAATATTTTTTGGTAAATGGTTTTAAATTAGATGTTAAAGGTTTTTAAATTTTGAGCGATTATGTCCATATATTTTTCACATCTTTTCTGAGAACTTATAAAATTTCTTATATAAGCTTTCGCATCTTTTGTCCATTCTTCTTTCTTGTAATTTTCCATAGAGAAGTAATTATATATTTTTTCTGCAATATCATTAGGGTTAAAAGGATCAAAATAAATTGCATATTTATCACATGAATCATGCATGAAATTTAGATCAGAACAAAATAGAGGTTTTGACATAAACATAGTTTCTAGTGGAGATACCGACATTGCCTCTAATAGAGTTGGCATAATGACACCATCGATTTGTTTATAGAAACTTGGACACTGGTTTATTAATAACGGGCCTATATTCTTAATTTTT
>Ga0310343_10001724_pt1 | contig 11307 bp, 4 predicted proteins | sample HC15DNA2025_MG_FD_203519 | JGI IMG/M metagenome (GOLD analysis project Ga0310343, IMG submission 203519) | Marine microbial communities from station ALOHA, North Pacific Subtropical Gyre - HC15-DNA-20-25_MG | ecosystem: Environmental > Aquatic > Marine > Oceanic | place: Pacific Ocean: North...
GACATAGAGTTTGAGAATAGCATTGCTGGCTGTCATTGCGCGGAGGTGTATGCAACTCTTGACGAAGAAGCTGGTGCTACTGACGTATTGATCGAGAATAACATTTCCACCCAGACAACATCAGTCACGCTGCCAGTTACTTTGCCGTTCACTCTACCTGCCGTTGGCCCGTTCTCTCGCTCATTCTCCCTAAGCACAAAGGGGGAGTTCAATGAGGCTAGGTTTAAGATTAAGGCAAGCTCAGGTAGGCTATTAGTTAGGTCGATTAAAACCAGTGCGTTTATGAACACTATGGCTCTGGAGAGATGACCAATGACGAACACAAACGATTTTCTGTATCTGATGTCATTAGCTTCATCAGGCGATATGATACCAGAGGGCTCTGTTTCGGTGGATGGCCGGACAATATCTTGGAAATATACATCAAGTTCCATCAACAAAATGGAAGTCTCTGCCTCGTCGAGCAGGATGGTGTATTGGTTGGGATGGGAGTGGGATACCGAATCAATGAAAACGACTTGGATCGGCATTGGCAACCCTTCAACCCCGAAGGCGATAGCTTCTACCTGTCGGACATTATATGCTCTGAAAGATGGGCAACCGCAACTTGTATCAATGAGTTTGCGGAGAGGGTTCCCGATTGGAGAAGGTTGCGAGTTCTCGCTCTTAGACATGGTAAAAGAAGAGAACTTTCACAACAACTAATAGAGAGGATATTCAGTGATAGTCAAAGGCACAGTTGTAAAAGGGAGGCAGTACGAGAACAAACCTCCGACAGCGAATATAAAGATGCAGAAGCCCCTGCCAGTGGGGGTGTATGTGGGGGAGGCGTACCGGACTGCCGAGCAACAGGGTAGCCTAGACGCAGTTGAATTAGGAAGAAGCTTTGTATGGGTAAACGATCACCAGCCAGATATAGCGGAAGCATACATAACAGGATACTGGGGGTGCGACCTGTACGGGCAGTTTCTCTTTATTGAGAATTTAGTAGAACTAGACAAATCACAAATCCGAAACTTATACGACAACGCAATGAACTCTTGGGAGGAACAGTATGTACAACAAGCTTCTTGAAATAGCAAAGAGCATTACAGACTCTTACCGTGAAAGGTATTGGGCTGCTGCTGATGCTGTCAACAAAGGCACACCACCCCCTCCTGCTGCGCCTAATTATGCAGAGGCCAACCGAGAAGGTATCATGGCCGACATCCGAACCTTACCTGCCCGTAAAGCTATTGAAGCTGCGGCTAAGATGGGCGGGTTCGGGTCTATTACTGTAGGTGGCGAGACTATTGAGTACGACTTCCGTGGCATATCTGACCTAGACCAGCAGATAACTAACCTAGAAGCCTACAGGCAGAGTGCTGACTCAATGGCTCAGACCGCCTTGGACATCCAGAAGAAGTACGGTGCTGACTTTGCTGACCAAGCGTTGAAACGTATCGAGGAGTCTGATCCTGTCGGGTTCAAGGTGCGGCGTAGGCTGGCTGAGATGACATTGAATGAGCTAGAGAAAGGTACGCAGTTGTCTGACGAAGAGGTTAAGTTTGCTGAACAGGCATTCCGCCGATCCTCTGCTGCTCGCGGTGGGCCTATGCTTGGAACTGCCCCTGCTATTCAGGAGACTCTCTCGCAGTATAACATGGGCCGACAGCTTCTTACTCAGCGCATGAACATGGCTCGCTCTTATGTTGGTATGCCACAGACAGCGCAGTTTGGTCAGGTTGCAGGTGCTCAACAGGGTGCTGCTCCTATGATGGGACAAGGGCTAGGTGCTGGTCTTGGAGTGAATCCTAACGCTGGGGCTCAGGGCACTTCCTTTGCCTCTAACATATTCGGGACACAGGCTCAGATATACGGCACTCAGATGGCTAACCAAAGTGATCCATTCGGTGCAGTGCTGGGAGGTGTGGCTAATATAGGTCTTGGCGCAGTAGCCGGAGGAATTGGAACTTCTATTGCTAGCAATGCCACTAAAGGCAGTTTCGCTAAGGGGTTTGGTAATTTTCTAAAAGGGTAGATAAGGAGATATTATTATGAGTTTTGAATTTGGCTGGAAAGCAGGGCAAGACATTATGGACAGAGCCCGTGAACGGAGGCTAGACAGGCGTCAAAAGAAAAATGACAAGGCATCCCGCAGAGCAAACAACGCCGCTGCGGCTGTCAATAGGCAAGAGGCTCGCAGAAGAAAAAATGAGGAAGATGCTAGGGAGCGAGATGGTTACTATGAAGCTGCGCCGACCTTAACCCAAGAGCAACAGGATCAAGTTGATGCAGTTCCAGATTTAGCGTCAGATTTCAAGAAAGAAAAGGGGCCGTTGCAGGGTATGTTCCAGAAGAAAGAAAAGTCTGCCATTAAAGAGGGAGCAGCCAAGGCAAGGCAAGCCAAGCAGGAGGCAAAGAAACTAGCCCAAGAAAATCAACACACAAAGAAGATTCGTTCTGGTCTTGGTGAAGAGGGTTACGAGCAGCTTTCTGAAGATTACCTTACCAAGTCTGCGGCTGAAGCTAAACAGAAGGAAGCTGACGCAAATCTTGCTCTGGCTAAGGCTAATGATTACAACAAAAACGCCGATCAGGATCGAGCCATAAAGCAAAAGGAAGCTGATGCCTCATTAAAGCAAGCGGAAGCTAATCTTAAAATTGCTGCTTTTAACTTAAACAAAGCTGAAGAAGGTGCTAAGAGTGCTGACACTGCCATCAAGCACAGGGAGGCTTTTGAGAGCGCAGCCACAGCCTTTAACGAAATCATGGTGGCGGGGCCGACAGATGGCGAAAGCTTTCCTGACTTTAGGGGCAGACTCATTACTGAGCTTGACCGTATTACTGCTTACACGGGAGGGAATGCTGCTGCTCAGGGTTACATTGCTAAAAGAAGGGAAGAGTTAAGTGCTGGATTTAAGGAGCATTTTGCTAGATTACAAAACTCAGAAGCAGGTAAGGCAAAGCTCAAGTACGACGATATGGTAGCTGTTGCTAAAATTTCTATTGATGCAAAAGGTTACGGTGAGGAGCTAAAGCAAATTGAAGCTACGCAAGGTCAATCTGGTGTAGATGGTATGATTACTAGGTTCTTTATAGAAGAGGACGCAAGGAAGAATGGTGTTTCTCATTTAATAGACCCTGATAATGTTGAGTTCCAAAGGGCTCTGAAATTCAAGGAGCACCCGACTAAACCATATAGAACTCATATTGTGGAAGGCAGGGAGGAGCCACTATTCAATAAGGATACAGGAGAACCAATTAAGAACATGGTGCTTGATATGGGCCCAACTCTTTCCGCTTGGGAGAACTTAAAGAAATCCACACTAGCTAGGTACGGGCCTTCTCAGGTTGAGTTTACTTACGGTGATAGGGCCGTTTCTCAAAGCAGTGGTGTTACATTTGCTAACGAGCCCACGGGGCCGCAAACCCAACCTTTCAGTCAGACAAGAATCATAAGCCCGTCAGGACTGAATCTTACAGGTGTGCCTAAAACCGAATGGGAGAAATTTGATCCGGCCACCGCGCAAGAAACATTTAATTTCCTTAACGGATGGAAGCTTGGCAACCCATTCCTAGCCCCCTCACCCTCTCAATCCCCTCGCTCTGAGCAGCCAACAAGGGAGCAAATGGGGCCAACAGGAATAGGCGGTGAGGGCGAGGGCGAAGGCTCAACTAGACATCTTGACCCACAAGGAACAAAGTCAATGCCTGAACTGCCTCCGGATCAAAGGGAACTTATGCAAGACGCAGGGATCAATGCTGAACAAGCGGGAGTCTTAGACGATCTTGGCGTTGATTGGAGGGACTCAAGTATTGGTGGTTTCCAGCTTATTAAAAGAGAGGTTGATAGGTTGGAATCAAATATTAAATCTGGCTCTACTGAATTAGAGAAATTGAGGAAGCAGTTAAAGTATGGGGCTTTAGACGCTGGTGTAGATATGTCGTTTGAACTTACCCCGTCCGAAAAGTCTGAGCTTAGGGAAAAAATCTCATTAGGCGAGTCTGAGCTAGAGCAGATGAAAGCTCAAAAGGTAAAGCTTAACTACTCTATCAGGACTAAAGACCCTTCTGGGGATAATTCCAGATACAAGAACCCATCGTACTCTGACGAAACAAAAAAAGAGCCATCCATTAACTTTAAGCGTCAGCAAGCTTTAGGTAGACTAAGAAAGGCTCAGTACGATCTTTCCAGAATGCCACCTGTCGGCAAGAGCGGTGTAACCAAAGCAGACGTTAAGAAAGCCAACGCACTTGTTATTAAACTCCAGAAGGAATATGACTCCCTGAGCAAAGATTAAGCAATGACTTCTATATTTGATTGGTGGCGGCAGCGGTATCCAGATCAAGCTGAGTACACTGATGCCCAGCTTGGGATTGCTATTCTGACTAAAGACCCAGACGCTTGGAGATCACACCCTGAGCTTAATCAGTACAGGGACACCTACCAAAGAATCAAAGACAGAGAGAATGGTGCTGCTTTCGACAGGCAGACTGTTCAGGGCTTCCAGCAAGCAATGGAGAAGCCAGAGGAAGAGCGAGGCATATTCGGCACACTGCTTAAAGACCCAGCCAAACGCGGCATCTTAATGTCTAAGCAAGCGGATATTGTTACTTCATTCTCTGGGGTCAATAAAGAGTTTACTGTAGATGACGCCCGCAAGTTAATTGAGATAAGAAAAGAGTTAGAGGACTTAGAAGTATCTGACGAGTTTAGAGAGTTCCAAGAGGCTGATGGGTTCATTAAATCTTGGGGTGAGTTTTGGGGGCTAAAAGAAACCCCTTATATTATAGGTGAGGTAGTCACTGAATCTATGGCTGCGCTACTTCACAACGGCTGGAAGAATGTTGCTGGCGGTGCTGCTGCTGGTGCTGCTACTGGTGCTGCTGCTGGTGCTGTAGGCGGGCCTCTTGCTGGGGCTACTGCTGGTGTCGGTGCTTTGTGGGGTGCAGCAGGTGGCTTAGGTAAAACATCTTACGACCTATCCGCCTCATCTAAGTTTCTTGAGACAATCGAAGCAACTGTTGGTCGCAGCGTAATGGATGACCCTGAAGCTTTGTTTAATTCTCTCAATGACCCTGAAACATTAAAGAAAGCCAGAAGCAAGGCAGCAAAGTACGGCATACCTATTGCCATGTTCGACACTCTATCTATGGGCCTAGCTGGTAGAGGTGTTAATGCTGGCGTGAGAATTGCCAATGCCGCAGGTAGTAAGGCTAAGGTTATGGTAGGCAAGGAGGGCTTACTAAATAACGCGGCAAGGATAGGATTGCTGGGAACACAAAAAGCTGCACCGATGGCTGCACCACTCGCCTTCCAAAGCACACTCGGAGCATCTGGGGAATTTTTCGGGCAGCTTAGTTCCGAGGGTAAGATTAACGATTGGAAGAGTGTATTCCTAGAGGGCATCGCTGAGTTCGGTATGGCTCCGCTTGAGATCGGCGCAGCTAACCTGACTAAAGATATGTCTGCCGATCACGCAAAAGCCCTGAACGGTATTATTAGGGATAGGCGAAAGGCTGGGGTGGACGCTGATTCTATTAAGGCGGAAACTCAGAAGCTAGTTAACTCAGGTTACTACACTCAGTTACAGGGCGATGTAATTAACACCCATGTAGATGAAGTGTTTGAAGCAGAAGCTCAGGGCAAGACCCCTCCAAGCGAGATGGGTGCTATGGGCAGGATGAGTAAAGCTGACGCTAACAGGGCTTTGAATATGTGGATGGGTGATCGAGGTTATGGCCCACCCATCAGGCCGAGTCAGCAGGTAGGGGAATCTGAGAGCCAACGTCGAGGCACTGATTACATTATCGGGAAACGCTCATCTATCAACAAGTACAGGCTTGCACTAAGAGATGGTGACGAGAAAACCGTATCTGAACTTAGGGATAAAACTCTTGAAGAGGGCGGTGTTGAAATTGAAAACGATGCATCTCTTCTTGCTAAGGGTAAGGAGGTCGAGAAAAAACTCGCTGATAAAGGCTACGTTATACAAGGGCTCAACCCACAAGCAGCTTTTGAGAAGGGCGATCAAAGGTTAGTCGAGGCCCGTGCCGCCCAAGAAGAGGCTCTTTCTGCAATCAAAAGCTGGCAGGATATTACAAAGTACCAAAACCTTTCCGAGCTAGATGGGGATAAGGCTGCAGCGTTAATCAAAAGCTTAAATGAAGGACTAGCTGAATATAATACTTTTGACCAAACCGCCGTTGCTGTAGTTAACGATCCGTTTTGGGAGACTAGGCTTACTGCTGATGAGGCAAACGCCATCATAACCATAGGTGCTCACTTAGAAAATAAAGTCCTAAAAGAAATAGAAAAAAAGGTTGCACCACCAAGCGGAGATGACACAGTAGCGTTTGCTAGGAGGAGGAAGGGCGACCCCAATCAAGGCGATCTATTTGCGCCAGAGCCGCCAGAGGATTCGGGTGAGGGCAGTGGTTTCTATGCTCTACCAGCAGAGCTATTTCCTAATGAGCTAAGACCCACAGAGGAGGAGATGAGCCAGATAGGTGATCCCGCTACTGAGCAGGAGGCACTGTTTGAAGAGTTCCCAGAGGGTGAAGATAAGCCGAAAGCTAAGAGGAGTGTTCGCAGAGTCAGTAAGAGGGGTGATGCCCAGATTCCCGATCAAGGTATTTTCGGTGGGCAACCTCAGTTCGCTAGGGAGTATGGCGGTGAGGGTGATATAAGGAGTTTAGAGCAGCGCATAGGCAAGCAGGTAATGTCTATCGACCCAGCCGAGTCATCCGAGCGTGAGCTTCTAGGCTTCACTCAGGGCAAGAGGCCAGAGCGTGAGGACTTAGTTCTTGAGCAGGAGCTTGAGATTTCCCCTGACGAACTCAACAAGCTTCTCACTGGCAATCTTCACACTAAGTCAATGGCAGAAGATAACCAGATGAAAGGCAGACAGCCTCACCCGTTACTTCAAAAGCTTGAGTCAAAGGACTTCCCTATATCCATTTACGGTTCTTGGGGCATTGAAAGCGATAATTGGGGAAAGCGTTGGAATGCCATTGATCCTCAAACGGGAGCCATAGAAAAGATAAATTACTTTGAGGGTGCTCGTCGTTCCGCGCTGAAACTTGCGGCAGGTAATGTAAGAGAGTTTGGCGATGAAGCATACGACATGGCTTACGATGCTCTCCACGGATTCAACACATACGCTCAAGGAACTACAACTGAAGAGGGTAGGGTTCAGTTCAGGGCGGGTATGATTGAGGAGCTAAGACGCAGAGCAGAAGAGGTAATGGACAACGAGATAAGTCGTGGTGCCACCCCTGAGCAAGCTGCCCTAAGCCCTGACATAATGCGAGTAGCCAGAACCAAAGCACCTATATCCGGTGCGGCTATTCTAAAAAGAAACTTCTTGGATCAGGTTCGAGCACGGCGAAGAGAGGAGGCTCGGATCGAGTCAGTTAAGGGAGGTCAGTCAACTAAAGGTAAAAGGCTTTCAGAGCAGGAACGCAAGCGTAGGTCTAAGAAGCAGATTCGCGTAGCAGGAGGTGAGTCCCGCAACATAGCAGGAGGGGCAACAGCGACCCGTACAGCGAGTGAGTTCTCAGAAGGTAGCATGACCGGATGGGATGATCTTAGAGAGGAAGGTGGATTTAGGGCTGAGATAACCGGAGAGGCTGAAACTGATTCAAGATACCCAGACATTATTTTTGATGGAGAAGAGTTTGTTGAGGCTGAAGCTGGAGTCGAGGGTGCAGACCTTACGAAGCTAGACCTTGTTATAGAGGAATACCACTCCGGTAGTGCCGAGATGTCTGGCATGGGGAGCAAAAAGATACGGGCAATGGAGGCGACCAAGATTGCTGTAAGGTCTTTCTTGTCCGACTTCAGGAAAAGGTTGCATGAGGATGAGTCTCCTGAGTCCCTGTCTGGCTGGAAGGATCAGCCTTGGTGGCATTACTCTAGGGTCAACCAAGATATTTACACTAAGGTTATTATTCCTGAGTTCGCCAACAGGGTTGATTGGAGGATGAAGGCGCAGAAGGATAGGCCAAAGGTCGAGTCTGACCTGTACCAGCTAAAGGAAGAGGCAATACAGATTCGCAAGAAGATAGATGAGCTTAACGGTAAAAGGTTTAAGCAGCACGTTAGGAGATTGGTTCTTAGCGAGATGATGAACCTGAGAGAGTTAGGCCCAGAAATATCTCCCAACAGATATAGCGAGCTAGGCAAGGAGTCTAAGGGTAAATTCGCTGAAGCACTTAACTGGATTTCCCAAAACCTATCCACACCCGAATCCCCTAAGTGGTCTGGTTATTTTATTAAGTGGAGTGATGACGCTATTAAAGCTCAGTTCGAGGGCTTTGAGGAAAACAATGTAGTAGCATCTGAGGCTAACACTAAGATAAAAGTAAAGATGGGAGGCATTGGCACTGGCCCACAGATAGGTGGCGGCTTTGTATCCTTAGACCCAGAGACGGGTGGTAATGTTATTAAAGGACAGCCATTCCAGTGGGGCATCCGCAGAGGCAACCAGACAGTCCCTCTTACCATAGCTAGTAGGCGACCCAAATGGGCTAAGGGTGCTAAGGGCTGGGAGAAAGCTAACTGGGTAGAGAGGAATGTTAAGGAATACTTGGGCGAACTATTAGCTAGGCAGTCCGTTGTTAAACAAGAGATTTGGCGCAACCAAGTATTACTTAAAAAGCTAAACAACGAGCTTGCAGGTCAGAAGTCCAGAGGGACACGGATGAACGAAATTCGTCGGCAGATAAACAAGATCGTCAGCGTCAGGGATAGTCGCGTAGAAAGAAGCAAGCGTGGCATTGAGGTGAAGATTAACGGTGAGGTAATGGAAGCTGTTCCTCCTTACCTAAACGCAATCGGTGATCCTAACTCTAAGACAGCAAGCTATGACCCAAAGATGACTCCCGCTAAAGTTGCTAAGAAGTACAGCAATAAGCGGATCAGTAAGATGATGCTTGATATGGAGAACAGGTATCTCCGTGCCTTCCATGATTCTCAAAGGGAGTTTCAGGATGTGTTCCTTACTAGGAAAGATTTGCGAACAGCGTTTGACGAGGTTGGTTTATTCTCAAGAGGCAGGAAGAACAGGCCATACGTCGATATGTTCACTGAGAACTCTTTGGTAAGGTATGGCAAGCAGAAGGGTAACTTTAATATCTCAGAAGCCTTTGATATAGTTTTCGCTCCCTTGAGGGGTGAGGCTAGGGCGAGAGCCAAGAGGATTCAACCGCTGGTAAAATATCTTTTTGAGAAAGGTCACAGCCCAGATGTTTTCCTAGCGAGCATGGAGAATCCTATTGCTGGTGCTGGTATGTACGACCAGATAAACGACCAGATTGTAATTGACCCGACACGGATAAGTGATGATGTAGAGAACTTTGACACGCTTCTTGAGGAGTTCATCCACTCTGTAACCTTCGATGTGCACAAGGATAAGGGTGTAAACTCTAGGCTCACAAAGCTTCGGGAACAGGTAACTGCTGAGTTAGACAAGCGTGGGTCAGACATTGATAGGTACTTCTTGCAGGACAACAGGGAGTTTATTGCTCACGCTATCTCAGACCCGCAAGTCCAAGAGTTACTATCGAGTATTCAGGTTAAGGATCAGGGTATAATCCGCACGGCTTTCAATAGAATCCTTGAGCTTATATCAGAAGCCCTTGGGTTAGACGCTGCTCGCGGTAGCATACTTGAAGAGGTGGCACTGCACCTGTCTGAATCAGTAAGGAAGAGGGCTACTTATTCTCGCAGACCTAGACTCAATGCCGAGAAAGTTCCGATCCCATTACGCTCACCGGAAGGGTACGGTAAGGTTTACGTTAGTCAGTTTGCTGGTAAGACTAGCGGCTTGGTTCTGACCTACAGCAAGAATCTATACTTTGCTAATGGCTCTAGCTTTGTTCTGGATAAGGCGAGCAAGGCTGACATAAACGAGAACTTGGTTATTGAGTACAGCCCAGAGGTTTGGAAGGCAATTAGAAGTGACCTAGCATTGTTCGCTGCTGCATACCACGGCTCACCAAGGGAGGAAAGATTTGACAGATTTGACACTGACTTCATGGGAACAGGTGAGGGTAATCAAGCGTTTGGCTGGGGGCTGTACTTTGCTACGCGACAGGGCGTTGCGGATTTTTACCGACTGAAGGGTGACGGAAATATTGTTATTAGCCCTGATGACGGAAAGCAATACTTGCGCCAGAAAATGAGCAAAAAGTTGTTTGATTCGATTGAGGCTGGTACTTATATGCACTCAAACACAAGGGAAATGGGAGGTTGGTCAGCTTGGGTTAGAGTGGCAAGCGACCCTGCTGAGAGAAAGAGCCAGTGGGAGGAAGTGGTTCGGAAGGAAAGGGGTATATGGTGGATTCAACTCAATAAACCCGCAGGTCAAGGATACAAAGTTGAACTAGCCCCAGAGGAAGATGAGTACCTGCTATTGGACGAGCCTCGCGTTAATCAAAGCGAAAAGGTTCAGCAAGCTTTAGACAATCTAGAGAACGACTTAGGAGAGTTGCTGCCAGTTAATTTGAAGAGTGGCATGGAGATATACCAAGAGGTGTCCTATCTAGCTGGGCTCAACATTCCTGAAAAACAGCCAGACTTTAGCGGGCTTTCATCTGATCTCTCTTTGAGGCTTCGCCAGATAAAAACTGCAGAGGCAAAAGCCGGATCACTCCTCCTGCTCAAGCACGGCATTCGTGGTAATAAATATCTTGATGGGTCGAGTCGCCGCAGGGGTAAGGGGAACTACAACTACGTCATATTCGATGCCTCGGACGTAGAGATAACCGGATCGTTTGCCAGAAAGAGAGGAGCTAGATCAGGCGAGGAAGTCCTCGATATAATCAAAGCAAAGACTGAGGTTCCAGAGGAGTCAAAGACTCTAGTAGAAAACTCAATGTCTACTTGGGATAAGTTTAAGAGCGCATTCGTAAGTTCTCAGCATCCTTGGGAGGTATTGCAGAAGGTGGTTGATAAGACATCACTGCAAGGGAAAACAAACCTAGCCCATCTAGCGGAACTCCAAGCTGGTGCTGCACCTAAAGCGGATTGGGATGTTCAGGTTATGGAACGTGATGTAGAGGGTGCTTTGGGTAGGGCAAGAGGAATGATAGATGATGAGTGGTCTGACTTTATTATTCTTGAGCGTATCAAGTCTCGCCTAATAGATCAGCAGACTAAGATGGGTGAGCTAGAGCCTAGGCTTAGACAGTTCCAAGATAAGAGCAACTGGGTTCTGGATGAGAAGGGCGACCCGATTGAGTTTGATCTCAGGGATGACAACCAAGACTTCTGGGTAGTTGATGGTATTAAAAAGACTAGGGATGAACTTGAGATGGAGT
>Ga0310343_10001725_pt1 | contig 11303 bp, 15 predicted proteins | sample HC15DNA2025_MG_FD_203519 | JGI IMG/M metagenome (GOLD analysis project Ga0310343, IMG submission 203519) | Marine microbial communities from station ALOHA, North Pacific Subtropical Gyre - HC15-DNA-20-25_MG | ecosystem: Environmental > Aquatic > Marine > Oceanic | place: Pacific Ocean: North...
AACAGTGAGGATCCGCGATAAGAGTATCTTTAGGCTGAACCATTGGTTCAAATGTGCTTGTTACAATGGACTCGTTGTATATCTTATAACGACCCGGCGTAAGCATCTTATCATCAAGCAAGAACCAGCTTGAACTTTCTGATAAGAAATCAAGAGGTTCAAATCCAACTTCTTCTGTGATCTTAAGAAGACCGTCTTCTTTGATTCCAAGTTCTTCTTTGATTAGTAGGAGAGCAGCTATGTAGGATCCTATTCGTGTTTTACCACCCGGAGCCAAACCAATAAATTTTTTGCAATTGAAAACAAGTCTATGAAACGGCGTATATGCCGACTTCATCTCATTACCTTGGACTTTTACTTTCTTATCTCTTTTACCGTTCTCATCGATAATGCCTAATTCAAACGCTTTCGTCTTGTTAAAAGGTGTTACCAACAGTTTAAGAAACCTGAAAGTATAGACTAGATCTGCTGCTCTTTTTAATATGCTCATAGGTCTCTCAATTTATCTACGACTTTAGGATCCATAATGATATTTGTAAACTCTTCATTCGTAATATATTTGAGATATATCAAAAAGGGTTTTACAACTGGCCAGTGTCTTCCTTCAAGCTTAAGACCTAAGATCTTGACACCTGCCTCAATACCGAATACATTAAACACCACTATCAGGTGGTTCATAATTAAGCGTTCGGAAAGTTCTCCACCATCAAGGTATCGATTCACCAAACGCTTAATGTACTTAAATTTTTTTAAATCTTCTTCAAACTCATCAGAGCTCGCACCTAGTGGATTGTAATAATTCTTCGCTGCATAAAGAAGAAGATTTTTTTCAGTTAACTCATCAAACATAATTTAGCTTTCAATAAAGATTATTATACCTTTATCTATTCGCTAAGTAAATGCTCCTCGAGGTCCTGAACCATTGTGGCTTTACTGCCTTTAAGCTCGATGCCGTGTTGATTTCCTAGTTCTTGAAGTTCACTTTTAGAGTAATCTTCTAAACCTTTTTGATTAGCAGGTGCTTCGTTAAGTTGTTGAGGTGCTGGTTCTGGTGCAGACTCTACAACAAAGTCATTGCCATTTCCCCAAGCATCAACTTCTGCCTGTGGAATCTTCTGTGATTTAAGTAGTTCGCCTTTCGGGCTGACCCATCCTCTTACAGTAGGAATCGCGTCTTTCGCCCAAGCTGGTGGTGCAATAGCCATATTTTAATTCTCCTTCTTTTTCTTAAGTGGATTTTTATCACCCATGTTTGCTACTCTTCCTGCAGTAGGTGACTGTTTTACTTTATCAGATCCGTCCTGCTTTTTCTCATCACGTCTTGGTTCTGGTGTTCCACCGTCATGATCTTTCCTCATCTTCTTAGCAGTAGGACTGTCTTTGGAATCCATAGGCTCGGCAGGTGCTGCACCCTTTGTGTGAGCATCAGCTTCGTTTACTTCTTCCTTAAACTTCAACTTCATCTTACCAGACTTTACTTTTTTCAAAGTTGAAAGTATTCTCAAGATTAAGGCCGGCTTAACGCCATGGTATGACAATGTAATGTTGATGTCTTTCCATTGAAATCCCTCAGCATTATCTTCTTGAATCATGTTGAAGATCTCTTCACTGCTATAATTTACATCATCATCAAGACCTGCTCTCTTTCTTTGAGCTTTCATTCTTGCTTCTTTTTCTTTTGCTGCAGTTTTTCTATTTGCATGAGCAGGAACTTTACCTCCATGACCCATCTTATTCATATTCTTTCCTTCAATGGCTTCTTCAACATCATACTCTTTACCGGCGAAAGTAAATTTCTTATCGCCTTTTTCTTTAGCAGCTTTAGCAGCAGCAATGAAACCACGCTTGCCTTCTTCTTGCTCTTTATCACCGTCCATTGATTTACCAATAGCCTTACGTCTCTTATGTAAGAACTTATCAGAAGAATCAACATCTCCATCGTTATCGATGTCTTTGTCTTTACGATCTTTGAATTTTTTCTTGGCAGCCTTTGGGTCTACCTTATCCATTCCATCGCCATCATCAGACTTATCATTAGATGCATCTTCGTTTTTATCAGTGACTTCTTTGTCATCATCTGATTTCTTCATCAACGCATCATGGTTTTTTGTGGCATACTCGTTGGCTTCCTCTTCACTGTCAAACTCTTTAACCTTCTTGCCTTCTGAATCATAGACACAGAACTTTCCGGTTTCATCATTCTTTTTGACATGATCTGTAGGATCCATCTCATTTATTTTTTTTATCTCGCCTAGGACTTCCAAGTATGCTTGTCCTATGCTTTTAATATCAGTGGTTTTTAGCATATTTGACTCCTATTAAAACCAATTAAACGCTTGATTAGCGATTGCAGCGGATGCTGCAGCGATTGCAACCCAGAACAACTTATGAACGGTTTGTGTGGTTTGCGAATTCTTAATAACCCTATGTTCGATATCGTCAAGTTTTGTCGATAATCTATTTATTCTTTCGTACATCTTGTCATGATCATTTGACAAATTTGTAATCTTCTCCTCTGCTCTTGCCATTGAGGTTAAGACCTCAGACAGTTTGTCAATCTTTTCCTCTATTCGGTCTAGACGTTGTGACTGTGTGGTACGTTGTGTTTGTGCCATTTCTACTGTTCCCATTAGTTATCTACTTTAGCGCTTGCTCTCCACTGGTAACATGACCAGTATCTTGCCTTGTACTTAGGCCCCGGATCATCACAGTTATGTCTAGCTCTAAAGGATTTCCTACGCGCTGGGTCATCTCTCTTGATACTCATGTTTGGATCACCAAACCTGACAACTACTACTTTACCCTTTGGTCCCATCGTATACACTTTGAACTTTTTACTAGGATTTTCTGATGTCCTAATTGGATCGTTCAACGTAACCTTCTTACCTTGATATTCTGCTTCTACAAGCTCTAGGTCACCGTACAATTCTTTGTCACATTTCTCGCAGATCTTATCTACAATATCTTCTCTGATCTGCTTTACTGTTCTAGCCTCCAAATTCATGTCCAGCCACCCTTCTCATTTGTTTATTAAACTCTGCCTGTGAAGGCTTGTCCTTATAAAGTTTTATAGAGATCTCAGGTCTTTCTTTACCTTTGATTCTCCAGTTATAACCTTTCTTCTTGTGCTCATCACTCGTAGTTTTAACTACTCTACGCTTGTAACCAGCTTCCCATGTTTCTGATTTCTTTTCAGCTACTTCAACTCCTTCTTTATGAAGATCCATTCTAGTTCCTGATGGAGTCTTAACATAATTCTTTACTTTATAACCATGCTTCTTTGCAAAGGCTTGTCCATCTTTTTCTTTATGATAGCTCTTCATATGTAAGTGTAAATGTTTATCACCTTTTTTCTTAATCATACTTGGAATTTTTTTAACACTCATACTTCCGTTTGAATGTTGTTGAGCATCACGATCTGCATCATCAAGATTAATGACCTCATTAACTCCTTCGCCGCGAGCACTGTCAAAGTCCTTTTTAGTAGGTGCACCTTTTGACCCTGGCTTTCGCATAGGTCTACCTTCTTTTCTCTTCTTATGTATATTGGCCCATAGACCATCACCTTCTAAAAACTGTTTGAACTTTATCATTTCTTCTTCTCTTTCGCTAGCATCGCAGCAATCTTCATAAGCGTTTGTTTATCCTTGTCAGATATAGATGCAAGTTGTTTATCTCTTGCGATCTTTTCTAAAGACTTAGCATATGCTGCAGTAGATTCTTTTTGGCCTTGTCCCGGAGTTTCATCTTCATATTTTTTTCTCAAAGTTGTAGTTCCAAATAATCCAGCACCGCCTTCTTCATTTACGTCATCTGCAATAGGAAGATCACCTTGTCCTTTAGTCTTACCAGCTTTCTTTGCCATCTTAACAGCCTGATCAAGCACTGATAATTTTTCTAATGGAACCTGTATGTATCTTCCGATCTTACCAAAATTGAATTGAAATCCTAGCTTGCCTTTGCCCATTGCAAATCTAGTAACATGTATGCCACCCTTGTTAAAAATGTCTGTGGCTTCATCAATCTCTATTGCATCTGACGACATGTTACGTTCAAAAACCATGCCTTCACGTTTTCTCCACGTTTGGCTAAATCCATCTGGATACTCTTCAGAAATCTTATCTACTGATTCTTTATTATTCTTTGCCCATTGTTTTTTATACTTAGAGGTTTGTCTTTCAGGATATTTTTTCTTTGTTTTAGGATCCACTTCATCAGGATGTCCTGTCTTAACAGCATATGCTATTCCAGTAGGACCATAAGCCTTACCTTCTTCAACTTCTTCTTTAATGCCTAAACGTTTCATTGCTTTTTTAATGAGAGGGCGTACATCTGTTTTGGGATTTTTCTTACCAGCAAGATAGAAGTCATCAAAAAGCTCATCATCTCCAATGATACCATACATCTTATCAGACGCATTGTCTCCATCCTTACCAGCCGGAAGTGGTTTCTTAAGAATATTCTTTAATTCTTTTTTCTGCTTAGGAGTTTCGGGGATAGCCCACGTTCCTTCTTCAACATCTGCTCTCTTTCTCTTGATAGCATTACGTTTTTCTTGATCTGTAGCTCCCGGTTTGTAATCCCGATTCGTAAAATCGGTCATACTCTCACGTAGTTTGAAGAAATCTTTCATGTTTAGCCCCTTACTTTTGCTGCTAAGTCTTTATCGGCCTTACCCCAAGTACCGCTTGACTTTGTTATGAATGAATTGACGCGAGCGAGTCCCCACTGTTGTGGTGTGGTTCCGGGACGATGTCCACCTTTCCACGCTGCTACGCCTCTGTTATAAACTTTTCTTAAGATACCTGCTGGCATGCCAGACTTTTCAGCTTTCTTCTTGATAGCTGCATCGGCTGATTCACCAAACATGGCTTTAAATTTTTTAGTATGCTTACTTGGCTTTGTTTTTGCCGTCGCATCTCCAGGAGCAGGTTTATATGCTGAAGGATCGTCATCAGCTTTATCTGCATTCTTTTTGAAGTGAGCATCTCTCTTGGATTTTGTAGATTTTTTATCCAGCCCTTTGTAGTATGCTGCTGGTTGTGTTCCATCTTTGTCCTTGATGTCAGGATCTTGTGGAGAAGATGTAGCCTCATCTTTCTTTTTCTTAGGATCGATTATCTTCCCTTTGCTCCTATTAACGGGAACTTTTAAATTTTTAAGTTTGTGATGTGTTCTTAAATAAGGCTTTTCTGTTACTTGCACATCTTCCAGCCACGCTCTGAATTTCATACCTTCACTCTCCACGATTACGTAATTAGATCCAAGGTGTGCTATGACACCCTTTTGATTTTTTGATTTGATAATAACTTCGTCACCTTCTGTAAAAAGACTTCCACTGACATACTCTTCTCTTACATCTGATTTCTTTCCGAGATCAAGATGCTTATGAAATTCAGTTTGTTCCTTAAGTCCTAGACCTGAACGTACAGCATTAAATAATTTTTTGGCGTCTGCATTGGAGAACTGCTTAGGCAATCCTTGAGAAAATGTAGCAAAGTTATTTTCTTTTGCAGCATCTCTCTGCTTAGTAGCTGATGCACCTTCTGCGCCATCAGCATCAGGATCCCTCTCTCCTGCAGACACCACTTGTATCGATTCGAAGTTATAATCTTTTTTGTTATATTTTTTTAAGACAGTATCGAATTGGTTGACTCTGTCTGAACCAACTACCATGACTATCTTTTTAAATCCTTCTTTTTCAAGAGACTGTGCAGCCTCAATAAACGTTTTGACTTTCTTATTAGCAATAATAGATCTCGCATGTTTTGGAAACATCTTCCTAGCAAACTTAATCTTATCCATATATGATAATGGATTTTTCTTTTTATCCTGTGATTGCGATAGAAATACTCTGTAAGTATTTTTTCCAGCTTTAGATGCAAGCTTATCGAGCAATTTCTCATGACCTACTGTAGGTGGATTCATTCTTCCGAATGTCCAATAGCATATCTTCTCTTCTTCAACTAAGAACTGACTAAATCTACTAATCATCACTAAACCTCTTTTTTATCCACAAGACAATTGCATACACAACCAAACAATAGATGGTTGCTACACCTACGTCTAATAGATGTTCTCTCATATGATAGATGAATTCAATCCCAGCTTGAACATCGCCCATAGCTTCTCCGCCACCGACGTTAATATTCTTGGTGCCTTCAAACGTTCCTATGGATTGTTCTATCGTTACTGAATCTGACATTATCGCCTATCCGCTCTTCTCTTTGGTGCACGTTGCATACGCGCCAGTTGTCTTAATCGAGCGCTCATCTTACTAGCTCTGCGCTCTAAATTCTTTTTGGCGGCAACTGAGGTGACTTTCCTGCCACCTGAAAACTTTTTCTTGAGATCGGTTCTGGCCTGTCTTTGTGCTCGACGATTTATTCGAGAAGTTCCTGCTTTTCGCTTTCTCCAAATCTTACGACCACGGGCGAGTTTCATTCGGTTCTTTTTAGCTGAACGAGCAAGAGATCTTCTTCCTGCTAAAGACAACTCTTCAAAGGCGTCTATGGTTAGTTTGCCCTCGGCTAGCTGATCATACGTTTTACTATATTCGTTGAACCTTATCATTTTCTTCCCGGTTTATCCCATCCCTTTAATATATCTGGTGAAAAGTTGTTGTATGAGAATTCCATACGATCAACAATTTTCACAGCATCACCACCAAGTTGGTCTATGGCTACGTAGCCTTCTTCACCTGTGACTTTGAAACCTTTTTTGGTCTTCACAAATGTGTCAATGTTACTTAACCTTTGTAGTATATTTATAAGTTTTAATTTTGCAAGAACGATAACTTTCTGCAATTCGAAGATCTGGACAAGACTTTTTTTATTTGCTGGTGAAAAGAATGAAAGTAACTCATCTCTTTTATCATACTGCGCTTTCTTACCCTTATCTGTTTTTCTCTTATCCGCTTCTTTTTGGTATTTCTTATTGATCCACTTTAAAAGATTTGAAACGTGCTTAGTTGTATTAGTAACAATTTGACCTTCACGGACATACGAGTTATTAAACGTTTCAATGTGCTGTGCCAGTGTTTGATTTGCTTCGAGCTGGCGCAAAGTAGTTCCTGCAATCTTGTTGAAAATTTTACCTGCAGTGCTAAGATGTCCATTCACTTCCTCCGTTTCTGTAGATGTCATGGTTGCTTTAGTTAAATCGCGTAGTATAGCATCTTGTGACCAGACTTTTGAGCTTGACTTGAGCCCTTTTACATTAACACCGTAAGATGCTTTCATAGATTCAAATGTAGATCCTTTGTATGTAGTATGCCACACAATTCCAATAGTAGCTTTCTTAATTTCTTTAGCCGCTTCAGAATCTGCAGGAACAGCATACACAATTGTGTTTGGGTGAAAAGTTAAATAGCTTTGGCCTTTTATCTTTTCTGTTTTTACATCACCGGGCCCAAACAAGAAATCACCTTGAATGACTCCTTTAATTCCCAATGAAGGTAATTCTTTTAATGCAAGCTTGAGCTTAGCATTGAGATCCCCAGAAGTATCAGCATCAATGTCAGCATTAGTTTTATAGACTTTGGGATTCGCGTTGAAGATTCCTTTTTTAGCAACAAAGAACTCTCCATCACTGGGGTCGATGCCGCAGAATACCGCCGGCGCACCGTCCCACTTGACCGAGACTTTACCATCTTTAACTCCTCCTAGCATGTTTCTCAATTCACGCAATGCATTGATTGCTTGGCGAGTTCCATTCACTCCGCCATAAAGGACCTTGTCCTCTATGTGAGTCATATGTGTATTCTTTTGTTCTGTGATATAGTTTTTAAATGATTGCATCACTTCACCTTGATCGCTGGCTTTACTGTTCCAGATGTAATGTTTTCTAATTCAATATCTGACTTCCCAACTTTCTTAATAGCAATGACCTCTCCAATCTTCTTAGTCTTATTATTCATGAAGATAACATCATGATCTTTAAAATAATCATAAGCTTGATTTCTATATTCATTCTCAATCTTTTGCCATTCTTTTGGGAACTTCTTTTTAATGTCAGCAATCTGAGATTTGTTAATCTCTGTGTCCTTATTAGTGTACTTCTTAATAGCTTTCTTCTTAAGCTCTACAGCTTTGGAAATAATCCCTGATAAGTTTTGTGTTCCACCAATCTTAAAATCTTTAACATATCCACTTGGTGAAAGTGTAACAGACTTGACTTCATACTTCGAAGATCCGTGGACCAGATCAACGCCGGCAGAAGTACCGCCGCCAAGATGTGCTTTATTCAATAAGAAGTAGAGAGTGGCTTCTCCTGGACCAACGCCTTTAAGATTATACTTATGCATCTTAGTAAACATTTTTGCATCCATGCCTTTAAGCTTATTGACAACGTTATTGATCTTAGTAGCATCAACCTGATCAAGACAATCGTCAAGATCAAATTCAGGAAAGAAGTGTGTTCTAAACAAGAACTGTATTTCTTTCTTATACTTTAAACTTTCAAAGTCCTTAGTACTGAGATTGAAGTTAGTGAGCTTCATAGCTTTCTTAAGGAATTCAGAATCAAGGTCACTTATCTCTACAGCTTCGAATAGCTTATAGAGTTCTAGAAATTTTTTCATAAGTTGCTCCTATTAATTAACTTAAGAAAACTATACCACAGTTTCTATAGAATGTAAATTATTATTTGTACTATTTATAAGAAAAAGGGAGTGCACAGTTAAGTGACACTCCCTTGCAGGTGACGTTAGGAAAGGAAAGGATTACGTCACCGATTTGAATTAAGAACGCCTGTAAATGTAGGCATCAAGGACTGTGGCATTTTTTATCCCACCCATTATATTTCCTGAGTAAGAATAGGCAACAGGTCCCTTGGAAGCAGGTGTGAAATATCCACCTCTGTCCAACATTTTCTTTTTAGGTTTACGTCCCCTAAGACAAAGTCTTATCTTATATTTTACATGGTTAGATTTATTGAACCATCTCACCATGGATTTCACCATGTCTAATTCAACAGCATCATCAGGATTTCCCACTTGGAATGTCCCAATGAAAGAGGTTGATTCTCTGTCATTTTGCATCAGTATTGGCATATTCACTCCTATTTCATTCATCATATAACTATTATACCAAATTTCTTTTCAATTGTAAAGGAAAAAAGTGAGCCTTTTTACACCATGCTCAGGGTATCTCCTTGTTGTTATGCGGCGTTCGCGAATTCCACCGCTTTCTCCGCAGCTCTTACCTTACGGAGCTGGTTACCACCAAACCAGTTTGAGTAAAGTCTGGTGTCACCACCTCTACCCTGTACATGGTCTGTGATATAAGTGACACTGTTAAGTGCCTGCCACCAAGAACCTTCGGCATACTTAGCACCGGGCTGTGTTTCAATAACATCATAAGCCTGCCTTGCAGCCCTAGAAAGATCCTCAGCAGTTTTTACTGATTCGATCTTATCCCTAGAAGTTCTTGGGAAAACCTCATTGTAATATTGAATGAGGGAATTGATATCGTATTTCTTAGAACCGAGATATTGAGCCATCTCTTTATACTCTAAGAATTTTTCATGAGCAAGACCAAGAGTTTCTTTTACCTCATCGGCATTGAACTCAACTCTGTGACCAACTCTTACTGACTTCTCAGTATCCATACCAAGAGAAAGAGTAAGAGTGTTATTGCAAACTACTCTGATTGGTGTAAACCTAACATCAATAGATTTACCATACTGGTGAGGATTAGAGAAAAGAAGATATGAATCAACTTTATCTTCGCCAAAGACATCGAATGACTCGTTAGTCTTAGCTAAAGCCCATACCATCTGACCACCTCTAAGTGAACCAGCAGTATGCATATCCATATCGCCTGACATTACGAATTCTGTAAAGAAATCGAATGCATCTTTATTTTGAACTGGATTCCAGTTCTCTCCAACGTTAGTTAGAATTTTATTATCAGATGATCTGACCAAAGCTTGCTGACCAGTTCTGATCTCCTGATCACCAACTCTAACAAATGCATCTACCTTCTCAACTTCCCAGTCAAGACCAGCTTTTTGCATCATTTGATCCGGCGTAAGATCGTTATTTACAGGAACTCCAAGACCATGCCATGGGGTTTGACCAGCGTACGCCATTGTTTCTACTTCGTGACTCATAATATATCCTTCCTTATAGGTTCATGTTTCATTTTATAAGTATATTATACCACAACGCGAATGGATTGTAAACCATAAAATGCATTTTTTTTCATTTTTTTTCACTTTTTTTTAGTATCGAGTCATGTTGACCAGAGGATTCTCTCTTTCAACATTCCACCTGATAGCATCTTCAGGCGTGTTGATCTCGCATCCATGATATTTGACTTTCCGGATTCCAATATCAACTCCATTCATGATCCATCTTAGCTGCTCGAGTTTCTCGAGATCTTCACACTCAAATTTCTTAAGGTTTCTATACTGGCGAAGCTCATTCATGTGATATCCATAAACGCCAATATGATGGTGCCCATAGCCAGTTATGCCTCTACCAAACCATTTAGCACGCTTCTTGTTATGGACAACCTTAACAAAGCTAGGATTGTCTCTATCACTATCGTCAATATCAGCATAAAGTGTGCTGACTCTGTCGGTTGTCAATCCTTCAAGTACAGCTTCAACATGCTCTTTTCTTATATCAGGAAGATCGCCTTGTACATTAACAGCAACATCATACTTAGTAGCAAGAGCATTTGTGTTAGCCCAGTAGCAACATCGGTCAGTTCCACTTTCACATTCAGGAGTAAGAAGAGCTGCAGCTCCTGAAGCTTGAGCCACTTTCATAGAATCTGTCAGGACGTATGTTGGAATATCCATATCCTCACATGCATCATAAACTCTTTTTATGAGAGGCACACCATCAAGTTTATGCAGCATTTTTTCTGGAAATCTTGTGCTGACAAGACGTGCAGGAATTAATATAACTGGTCTCATATCTGGCTTATGTTTACAATGTCATCTACGATTTTTTGAAAGTCTTCTAGTTTAACCATGTTAGGTCCATCAGAAGGTGCGTTGTCAGGATCTTCATGAACTTCTAAGAAGAAGTTTCTGACTCCGACTGCGGCTGCGGCTTTGCACATTCTGGGAACGTATTCCCTGTTACCGCCAGATGATCTACCCAAACCACCCGGTTTTTGTACACTATGCGTAGCATCAAAAACAATGTCACAATCAAAATTATCCAGCATATAGAGAATGCCAGTGAAGTCAACCACCAAGTTGTTGTAGCCATGAGTTGTTCCCCTTTCTGTTATCCAGACGTCATCGCCCGGTGTTACTTTAGATAAGATTCCATCAACATCCCAAGG
>Ga0310343_10001726_pt1 | contig 11302 bp, 13 predicted proteins | sample HC15DNA2025_MG_FD_203519 | JGI IMG/M metagenome (GOLD analysis project Ga0310343, IMG submission 203519) | Marine microbial communities from station ALOHA, North Pacific Subtropical Gyre - HC15-DNA-20-25_MG | ecosystem: Environmental > Aquatic > Marine > Oceanic | place: Pacific Ocean: North...
ATAACCTAAAGACATTTTTAAGCTCCAAAATACTTTTAAGGATCGAAAAAAATAAAATCCTTATTTACTCAATAAGTAAATCCTAGTAGATTAGATATATGACTGATATTTTAGTATTAATTTTATTTGTATTGTCTGGGGCTGCTTCAGGATGGCTTGGGGTTGATTTATTACCAATAGATATACTTAAACAAGTGTCAAATGTAGAGGGTTTTAGAATAGTTTTAGCAATAATAGGTTTTTTCATAGGTTTAGCTGCTGGTTTTGTATTCTTACAGCTAAGAAAGACTTTTCTTGATCAAATACGAACAATGCCTACAGATTTATTAATAAGTAGGTCTGTTGGCTTGATCTTAGGATTATTAGTTGCAAATCTCCTTCTCGCACCAATACTGCTAATTCCTTTCCCTAGAGAAGTCTTTTTTGCAAAACCTTTAGCAGCTATCTTAAGTAATATTTTCTTTGGAGCACTTGGATATAAGTTGGCAGACACCCACGGCAGGACATTATTGAGATTATTCAATCCAAATAATACTGATGCATATTTAGTTAATGAGGGAATACTCCCAGCTGCAAGTCCAAAAATTCTTGATACAAGCGTAATTATTGATGGTAGAATCAACGGCCTATTAAGTTGTGGATTGTTGGAAGGGCAATTAATTATTGCTCAAAGTGTTATTGATGAATTACAAACTTTAGCTGACTCAAGCAGTAATGAAAAAAGGTCTAAGGGTAGAAGAGGTCTTAAATTGTTAAAAGAATTAAGAGATTTGTACGGGAGAAGACTTGTAATAAATCCAACAAAGTATGAAGGAAATGGGGTAGATGAAAAACTACTAAAAATTACTGAGGATATGACAGGCACTTTAATTACTGCTGATTATAATCTTTCTCAAATCGCTGAAGTTAAAGAATTAAAAGTTATGAATTTGAGTGATTTAGTTATTGCTTTAAGACCAGAAGTACAGCCAGGAGAATCACTTAATATAAAAATCGTAAGAGAGGGAAAAGAAAAAATGCAAGGTATTGGATATTTAGATGACGGAACGATGGTAGTTATTGATGATGCCAAGAATTTTGTGGGTAGCAGATTAGATGTAGTCATCACAGGTGCACTACAAACTCCCACTGGAAGAATGGTGTTTGGAAAACTGATAAATAATCCTGAGTCAAACAAATCTTATAAATCACCAGCGACACAGGGTTAAATCTAGCTAGAATTAAATCATCTCTAATTTTGTGATACAAATGACTGTATCTGCTCCTTATTATGGCGAAAACACTGTAATGAGGACCCCACCCCCTGATCTACCCTCTCTTTTACTCAAAGAAAGAATCGTCTATCTTGGTTTACCATTATTCTCAGATGATGATGCGAAAAGACAACTAGGAATGGATGTTACTGAGCTAATCATTGCTCAACTTCTTTATCTAGAGTTTGATGATCCAGAAAAACCTATCTATTTTTACATAAATTCAACAGGCACAAGTTGGTACACGGGTGATGCAGTTGGCTTTGAAACAGAAGCTTTCGCTATCTGCGATACAATAAGTTACATCAAGCCTCCAGTACATACAATTTGTATAGGACAAGCTATGGGGACTGCGGCTGTTATTCTTTCATCTGGCACGAAGGGGCAAAGAGCTGCTCTTCCACACGCCTCTATTGTTTTACATCAACCAATAAGCGGAGCAAGAGGTCAAGCAACAGATATACAAATTAGAGCTGAGGAAGTTTTGAAAAATAAAAAATCAATGCTTGAGATTCTATCTCGAAATACTGGAAAGACTATTAAAGAACTTTCCAAAGACTCTGACAGGATGAGTTATCTCAACCCTCAAGAAGCCTTAGATTATGGAGTGATTGATAGAATACTCACAAGTCAAAAAGATTTACCAAATAAAATTTAACTCTTACAAACAACAATTTTAAAACCATGCCAATAGGAACTCCAAGCGTGCCTTACAGACTTCCCGGAAGTCAATATGAAAGGTGGGTTGACATATATACAAGACTAGGTGTTGAAAGAATTCTTTTTCTCGGACAAGAAGTTAATGATGGTATTGCTAATAGCCTTGTTGCTCAAATGCTTTATCTTGACTCTGATGACAATTCCAAACCTATTTATCTATACATTAATAGTCCAGGAGGATCAGTAACTGCTGGCTTAGCCATATATGACACTATCAAATACGTAAAAAGTGATGTAGTGACTATATGTGTAGGGCTTGCAGCCTCGATGGGTGCGTTTCTATTGGCCGCTGGCACAAAAGGCAAAAGAGTTGCTTTGCCACACAGCAGAATAATGATTCATCAACCCCTTGGAGGAACATCTCAACGTCAAGCAAGTGATATAGAAATAGAAGCTAAGGAAATTTTAAGAATTAAAGATATGTTAAATATGTCTATGGCAGATATGACAGGCCAATCATTCGAGAAAATTGAAAAGGATACTGATAGAGATTATTTTTTAAGTGCGGAAGAGGCAAAAAACTATGGCTTAATTGATAGAGTAATCACACATCCGAGCGAAGCAAATCAGTCTTAAATTTTCTATATAAATATTTTAATATTCATTTTTAAATTAATAATTTTTTGGTTTATTTACACCTTTAGTGCCTAAAATATTAATTATTAAATGCTAAGAAGCTACAACTAATGACCCAACTCTTTTACGACACAGATGCAGATCTAAGCCTTTTAAACAATAAAACAATATCGATTATTGGATATGGTTCACAAGGTCATGCACATGCCCTAAACCTTAAAGATAGCGGCATGGATGTTATTGTCGGATTATATAAAGGAAGTAAGTCTGAAAGCAAAGCTATAAGCGATGGTTTACAAGTGTTTAGTGTTTCTGAAGCTTGCGAAAAAGCGGACTGGATTATGATTCTCCTTCCAGATGAGTTTCAGAAAGAGGTTTACCTTAAAGAAATAGAGCCAAATTTAAAAGAAGGAAAGATATTAAGTTTTGCTCATGGCTTTAATATTCGATTCGGGCTTATCAAACCTCCCAGTTTTGTGGATGTTGTGATGATTGCACCAAAAGGTCCTGGACATACTGTTCGTTGGGAATATCAGAATGGTCAAGGTGTTCCTGCATTGTTCGCCGTTGAGCAAGATTATTCTGGAAGTGCAAGATCATTGGCGATGGCTTACGCTAAAGGAATTGGAGGAACCCGAGCTGGGATACTTGAAACAAATTTTAAAGAAGAAACAGAAACTGATTTATTTGGTGAACAAGCTGTTTTATGCGGAGGATTATCAGAACTCGTTAAATCAGGCTTCGAAACTCTTGTAGAGGCAGGATATCAACCCGAGCTTGCATACTTCGAATGTTTACATGAAGTTAAACTAATAGTTGATCTAATGGTTAAGGGTGGCTTATCTCAAATGAGAGATTCCATTTCTAATACGGCTGAATATGGAGATTATGTAAGCGGTAAAAGACTTATCAATAGTAATACAAAGAAAGAAATGCAAAAAATTCTAATAGATATTCAAGATGGAACTTTCGCTAAGAATTTTGTGGAAGAATGCGATAAAAATAAACCCTTAATGACAAAATTAAGAGAAGAGAACTCAAAACATGAAATTGAGAAAGTAGGTAAGGGTCTGCGCTCGATGTTCAGTTGGCTGAAATAAATTTATTTTTAATATTTCTTGGATCGATTGGTTTTGATTTATTGATCGGCGATCCAATATTCTTGATACATCCAGTTCAAATAATTGGCTTTTACATAAAAAAAATATCTGGTTACTTAATAAATAATTTCGGAGAAAATAAAAAGATATTATTTTGGGGCGGTTTAATTGTCTCTATATCTACTATTGGAATTAGTTTTAGTTTAGGCAAATTGATAGAGCTCAGTTTTGTCCAATCAAGAAATCATTTATTTAGTGGATTATTAATTTTCTTAGGACTTTCAAGTTGTATTGCGACTAAGGGACTAATTTCAAGTGTTAAAGAGATTGCAGAACTAATTGAAAATAAGGATATTGATTACCAAAACAAGAAATTAATTAAAGCAAAAGTTCAAAGAATAGTTAGCAGAGATGTAAGTTCATCTTCTATAGAACATCTTTTGAGATCAAGTACCGAAAGTCTTACCGAGAATTCTGTTGATGGAATATTTGGGCCATTATTTTGGATTTTTATTGGGATTGTTTTTATGCAGTTTTCAATTTTTCTTCCAGGCCCGTTATCTCTTGGCTTTTCTTATAAAGCAATAAGTACATTAGATTCAATGATAGGTTACAAATATGATTACTTTAAATATTTAGGTTTTTTCAGTGCAAAAATCGAAGACATTTTTACGTTTGTTCCTTCAAGATTAGTTTTAATCACATTACCTTTGGTTGGTTCCAGAGTTAATAAGTATATTTCAATCATAAAAAAAAGTTATCTTGATGGTAAAAAATATGATTCGCCTAATTCTGGAATTTCAGAAGCTATATTTGCTTATATTGCAAATATTAAATTGGGAGGAAAAAGTAAATATAAAAATAATATTATTGAAAAGCCAATAATCAATTCGAATGGAGATAAGTGCACTGGAGAGAAAATTAAATTAATTTGTCAATTAATTTTGAGATTACAATTTTTATGGATAATAATTTTTGTCATAATATTTTTTATAATTTCAAGTTTAATTTAATCATAAATTTGTTAAAAAATTTATTAATATAAAAAAACTCTATGTAAGAAAAAAACTCTCCAATGGAAAAGCAAAATGATGAAATTACTAATAAATCATCAACCGATAATGAATACTCAAAATGGGTAGACAATCAGGGGGATGAAGTAAAGAATGTTTTTGGATTTAATAGCAGCGCTGAGCTTGTGAATGGTAGAGCCGCTATGATCGGATTCTTAATGCTCATATTAACCGAGTTGGTTTTTAGTGGCAGACCTGTAACTTCATCAATTTTTGGTATCAATTAAAAATGGAAGAAAAAAAATCTAATCCAATAAAAATATTCCTATATATTTCTGTTTGGGTAATAATTTGGGGAACATTAGGTTCCTTTATAGATTATCCGCTCTATAAAAATAAAATTTACCTAGAAGGAAGCATATATCAGTATCTTACTTTCACTATTACAGCGATGATTACTATACTATCTGCAAAGTTTTTTTATAAAAAATTTGAGTTATAAAAATTTGTACCTAAATTTCTTAATAATTTCAGCTGGTTCTTTGTTTTCATTTGACTTGTAAAGTATCCACTGATGTGTTTCAGTATCATGATCACAACCATAATTTTCAGATAAATTATCGTAGCTTGAAAGATATGAATGACAATACTGATCTGCCTCAAAAGCAGAGTCATAACCTGTAAGAAAATATATCAAAAATAGAAGAATTACTAACAAAAAGAAAACTTGAAAAACTAAATTAACTACCTTCATAAAAATTTCTAAAATTTAAATATATCATTTTAAAAATTTTTTTGATCTAAAAAAATTAACGACCCACATTGAAAACAAAGTCATGGAATTCTTGATTCTTTAAATACAGAATAACCAGCAATATTAAAATTAAATTTAAGCCTATTACTATTGATCCAAAGATATTTATTTGTTTTTTACCTGGCAAAGTGTATGTAAATTTCCTGCCTTTAAGAAAAGCAGCTAAGCCTTTTTTCTCTTTTTTTGATTCTTTTATTTCGTTATTATTTTTAACTTCATTATCAGAAAAACCTTTTACCATTACAAATTAAATAACAAATTCATAATATTCCAAAAAAATAAATTATTTTAATAATTAACAATTTTTAACCACATAAGGGATCATTAATGAAATTTGCTCATTTGAGAAATTTTTTAAAAAATAAGCTTCAATAATCTCCGACTGCAAACCCAATAAACTAGATTGACATTTGAATCTATTTTGATCAAATTCTACTATTTGAAGTTTTTCTATTTTAGAAACTAACTCTTTACAAGCTTTAGTTTGAAAATCTTTAATACAATCATTAGATTGTTTTAAAATCTCCGATTTTGTTGGTATTGTTTCTGCCATAACAAAATTAGATAAAAACAAAAATTTTAGGAATAAAATAGTCAAAAATTTCATTACTTCTAAAGACCCTAAAATATAGGATACCTCCCTAAAAATTGGGCATTAAGCTAACAGTATTTTATTGCAATAAAAAAAAAGATGCCCTAAAAGAGCACCTTGGTATTAAATAGAAAGAAATAGATTACAAAGATTACCCCTGAACTCTATCCTTAAAAAGTTTACCTGCTGAGAATGTTGGAACTCTTTTGGCAGGGATTGCTATTTTTTCGCCTGTCTTAGGGTTTAATCCCTGTCTTGCAGAACGATCTCTTGGCTCGAAAGAACCAAATCCTAGTATGGAGACTTTTTTGCCTTCCACTACAGAATCAACAATAGTTTCAATAGCTGCATCAACAACTAAAGAAACATCCGTTTTTGTGAGCTCTGTACGAGCAGCAACAAGATTTACTAAATCAGCTTTGTTCATTGAATTGTTTGTAAAGCAGAGATTTTAAAGACAAGAGTTTTAATCAAACCTAAAAACCTCGAACTTGCATATCATATGGAGCAAATAGAAATACGGCAACCGAAAATGCCGGCGGCGCAAAGCTTTATACAAATCTTAAGGACATTTTTAGCTAAATGATTTATTTTTTGTAGCAGCAAATTTTTGTTATGTAAAAATAGACTCTTTAACTAAAAAACAGCTAAAACCATTGGCAGCACTTGATTAATCCTTAAAAATCTTACTTAGATTTTGAAAGGAAAAAACCTCAAAGTGAAATAAAGTTAAGAATTTGAGCTATTTATTATGTTTTATTAATTTTCATATATATTTCCTTCTCATCACATGAAAAGTATAAATTATATTTTGAAATCAAGAAAAATCTGTTTTTCTAGTTTATAAACTTCCCTCTAAATCGTTAGATGCACTTAGCAGATGTATCAAGAAATTGTAATTAATTAGAAATTTAATACGCTCCAAGATCTAATAAAGTTGATTAGTAAAAGATTAAATTCAAGTTTTTTTTTTATTTTGCATCTATTATTCAAATATCATTAATTTAATAAATCATCTCAATATTTAACTAATCAATGATAAATAGAAAGTGAATCATATCAATTTAGGTAATCCATTCCCTTTAGGAAGTTCTCTTACTTCCCAAGGGGTTAATTTTTCTCTAATAGCCACAAATGCTGAATATGTAGAAATCTTATTGTTTGAAACAGAGGACTCTATTTCTCCCAAAACCATATTAAAACTAGATCAGAATCATAATACAGGTCCATACTGGCATGCGGAAATAAAAAATCTAAATGAAGGTTGTATTTATGCTTTTAGAGTAAAGCAAAAAAATAATGAAATTAATAATAACTATGAAAAAAAAGTATTACTTGATCCATGTTCAAGGGGAATTATTGGATGGGGAAGTTATAAAAGAGAAAATGCATTAAAAACGCGAGAAAATACTGACTGTTGCCTTAAAAGCGTTGTTTGCGATAGAAAATTATTTAATTTTAAAGATTATCCAAGACCGAAACATTCTTGGGAAGAAACAATTATTTATGAACTCCATATCAAAGCCTTCACTGAATCAAAGGATAAAAATGAAAGTTGTGTTAAGAAATTTTTAAAAAAAATTCCGTATCTCAAAGAGCTGGGCATTACAACAATTGAATTACTTCCAATTTTTTGTTTTGATCCAACTGATGCCCCTAATGGTCTAAAAAATTTTTGGGGTTATAGTCCAATTAATTGGTTTACTCCGCATTTTGAATATCTTTCTAATGAATCAGCTAAAAAGAACATAGAGGAATTTAGAAAATTAGTTGAGGAATGTCATAAAGCTGACATCGAAGTCATCCTAGATGTTGTCTATAATCATACTAGTGAAGGAGATTCTAAAGGGCCTGCAATATCTTGGAAAGGTATAGATGAAAACCTTTATTACTTTATTGGGAAAGATAAAAATTATCAGGACGTTTCTGGGTGTGGAAATACTATTGCAGCAAATAGAGGATTAGTGAGAAAACTTATAATTGAATCATTAAAATGTTGGGCGAGTGAGTTTGGAGTTGATGGATTTAGATTTGATTTAGGGATCGCATTATCAAGAGGAGAGAATCTTGCACCACTCGAAAATCCTCCAATTTTTGAAGATATAGAATGCGAACCAGAACTTGTTGATATCAAATTGATAAGTGAACCATGGGACTGTGGTGGTCTATATAAATTAGGTAATTTCCCATCTAAGAATACTTTTACTTGGAATGGTCACTTTAGAGATGACTTGCGAAGATTTTGGAAGGGAGATAAAGATACAGCTTGGAATATGAGTGATAAAATCAAAGGTAGTCCATCTATTTATAGAGAAGATAATAATTTTCCAAAATCAATAAATTTTATTACTTCTCATGACGGATTTACTCTAAAAGATTTAGTAACGTACAAAACAAAACATAATTTTGCGAATAAAGAACAAAATCGAGACGGAGATAACCACAATAACTCTTGGAACCATGGTATTGAGGGTCCAACCACAAACTATTTGATTAATGATTTAAGAAAAAGACAGCAAAAAAATCTTATTCTTAGCTTACTTATCTCCAGAGGTGTTCCAATGTTGCTTATGGGTGATGAAATAGGAAGATCCCAAGGCGGCAATAATAATTCTTGGTGCCAAAATAGTTTATTGGGTTGGATGAACTGGGATCATAGTCAACAAGACTTGGAATTATTTGAATTTTTTAAATACATTATAAAAATACGAAAAAAACTAATAAAAATTTTGAATCCATCTGCATCATTCTTACCAAACAATCAAAACCATGAAAATATTCCAGAATATCATTGGCATGGAACAAAGGTGGATAGACCCGATTGGAGTAGTTGGTCACACACAATTGCATTTAGCATTAACAAAGGCAAAACTAATCCTTTAGCATGGATAGGTTTAAATGCATATTCAAAAAATATTGATTTTCAATTACCAAAATGTAAATATAATTGGTTAAAAGTTGTCGACACCAACATGTCCGAGATTTTTACCCCCCTGACTATTAATGAAGAATGTGTTTCAATAAAGAGTAGAAGCTCTTTATTAATCATTTCAGAGGAAGTATTGGGATCAAAAAATAATATATTCTAAAAGCGGGCGGCGGGAATCGAACCCGCATCTTCAGCTTGGAAGGCTGAGGTTTTACCACTAAACCACGCCCGCATTAAGTAATTGAATTACCATTGCAATAATACATTATCAAACAATCAACAAAGTAAAAAGATTGGAAAATTCACACTCGAAAAAAAATATTACAAGATCGAAAACAAGATTAATGTTCTCTTATGGACTAGGGGATGCAGGCACAGGTTTAGTCGCGACGCAATTTGGTTTTTTTCTGTTCAAATTCTTTATTTCTGCTGGTTTACCAGTAATAATTGCAGGCTCATTATTAATGTTAATAAAAATATGGGATGCAGTTAATGATCCTTTAATAGGATGGTTAAGTGATCGTACAAAATCAAGATGGGGACCTAGAATCCCTTGGATGGTAGCAGCATCTGTTCCTCTTGGTTTCTCATTAGCTGCGATATGGTGGACACCCCCTGGTTCCGTTCTAAGCAAGACAATTTACTTTGCCATAATTTCTATAGTCGTAATGACTGCTTATACAAGTATTAATCTTCCTTACGCAGCTCTATCCACTGAAATTTCTGAAAAAACAGCCATAAGAACAAGACTAAACGCATCTAGATTTACTGGCTCAATAATTGCAGGACTAACTGGTTTAATTATTGCTGGAGTCGTATTAGGTTCTGAAGGATCAGTAAATAATGAATATTTTTTAATGGGTAAAATAAGTGGATTTATTGCAGTTGCTGCAACATTAATTTCTTGTTGGGGATTGGCTCCATTCGCAAAAAAAGCAAGAAGACCTTCAGGAAAAGTTGAAGCTATAACATTTCAATTTAAAAGGATCTTCAGAAATAAAAAATTTCTCAAAGTTATTACGCTTTATATTCTTCTCTGGTGCGCCTTACAATTGATGCAAACAGTAGCGTTAATCTATGTAGAGGATGTATTAAATGTACCAACATATATTGCCAAGTGGATACCGATACCTTTCCAAATTAGCGCTTTATTGGGTTTACAAATATGGACCAGAGTTTCAAATAAATTGAATAGGATTTCAGCTTTAAACTATGGAGCGATTATGTGGATTATTTCATGTACTGCAGCTTTATTTTTACCTTCATTATCAAAAATGTCAGGAGTTGGGGATGATTTATTACTAAATGCTGGTAACATATTTCTTTTCATTCTTTTAATTTTTATAATTTGTCTTATTGGTATTGGAGCTTCAACCGCTTTTCTTATCCCTTGGTCATTACTGCCTGATGCAATAGACGAAGATCCAGAGAAACCAGCAGGATTATATACAGCGTGGATGGTACTTATTCAGAAAATTGGCATCGCGTTTAGTGTTCAATTATTAGGATTTTTACTGTATCTATCTGGTTATCAATCATGCTTTGTTGATAAAGAAAGTTTCGATATTATTGAACAATGCACCTCAGCGCAATTAACTATTAGATTATGTATTGGTTTCATACCTTCAATATTAGTTATAATTGGCCTCTTAATTATGAGAAAATGGGATCGAAAATTAATTACAAACTAATATAAAGATATGTATTACCCTAAGTTTTTTAAAAGACTTTTTGAAAGCTTGATCATTGGCGGACAGGCAATTAATTTTATCTTTAGAGGTAAAATTTCCAAAAATGATCTATTTGACCAACTTATGGAGTCAGGTCCTGGAAGTTTGATAATTGTTTTAATTACAGGAATTGCCGCAGGAACAGTCTTTAATATTCAAGTAGCATCACAACTTACAAGTATGGGGGTTTCAAGTGAAATTGGAGGTTTATTAGCAGTAGGAATGGCGAGAGAAATGGCCCCTCTTCTAACTGCTACTTTAATGACAGGAAAAGTTGCTACCGCTTACGCTGCTCAACTAGGAACTATGAAGGTTACAGAACAAATTGAAGCAATAACAATGTTGAGGACTGAACCAGTCCAATATTTGGTAGTTCCAAGATTATTATCTATGGTAATAATGTCTCCAATACAGTGTCTTTTATTTTTATCTGTAGCCTTGTGGAGCGGACAAATTTGGAGCACAATTTTTTATAAAGTTCCTCCAATAGTTTTTTGGACATCTGTAAAATCAGGCAATGTGAGTTTAACCAGTACAGACTTATCTTCAATGTTAATAAAATCCGTAGTATTCGG
>Ga0310343_10001727_pt1 | contig 11301 bp, 8 predicted proteins | sample HC15DNA2025_MG_FD_203519 | JGI IMG/M metagenome (GOLD analysis project Ga0310343, IMG submission 203519) | Marine microbial communities from station ALOHA, North Pacific Subtropical Gyre - HC15-DNA-20-25_MG | ecosystem: Environmental > Aquatic > Marine > Oceanic | place: Pacific Ocean: North...
TAAACCAAATAAAATAGATTCTTTAAACAATCCAACTCTCAAGTCAGGTGATATTGTGAAGATAGGAAACTCTGCTTTAAGCGCTGGGACAGTATTATTTTCCGAACTTCTACCACCCATAATTGGTGTTGGAACAGTTAACAATCTTTTAAATTAATGGATAATATTTCTCCAAAAAACGATGATGATATAAATTTTTCTTCGATTTTTTCATCAATAAATAGAAACAAAAAATCATTTTTTATAATCGCATTTTCTTTAGCAATTCTTTCAGGAATTTATGCATTTAAGAAAAAACCGACTTGGGAGGGTACCTTCCAAATAGTCCTCAGACAAAATCAAGAAGCAAATAATATTTCATCCTTATTAGCAAATACATCAAATCCAATATCATTATTACGTAATCGTTCATCTCAACAAAAGATAAACACCGAAATATTAATTATTCAGAGTCCTTCAGTCTTAAAGCCTATTTATGACTATGTCAAATCAGAATATGATTCATTAGGTTTTGATACTTCAAGTTTTAGATTTAGAAAATGGAAAAAAAATCTTTTGGTAAAACTTGAGAAAAAAAGTAGTGTTCTAGCAATATCTTATAGAGACAATCAGCAAAAATTAATAATACCTGTTTTGAATAAAATTTCTGAAAAATATCAGGATTATTCTGGTAGAGATAGATTAAAAAGTCTTAAAAAAGAAAAGGATTATCTTAATCAACAAGTTTCGATTTATATTGATAAAACAAGAGAATCTTCTGGTCAACTTCAGGCTTATGCCAAATTACATAATATTGGTATTTTAAATGTTGAAGCTAAAAATTCTTCTGATGATAATTCAAAGGGTAAGCGAAGTCCTGGTGGCAATGTACTTATGTTGGATGTAGAAAATAAATTTATCGGAGCTAAAAATGATTTAGATCTAACCAATCAAAAACTTGAGCAGCTTAACAATATAGATAAAAACGCAAGTTTAGATCAGCAGATCTCAATGTACTCAATGTTAGATAGTTCGCCTTCAAAAAATAAGGATCTTTTAAGAAGGATTTCAGAAATAGATAGTGAACTTGTTAGATATGAAACTGGTTTTAAGAATAAAAATCCAAAGATCAAAAACCTTAAAATATTAAAAGAAGAAACTTTTAAACTTTTAAAAGAATCAGTAATAGGCTCTTTAAAAGGTCAAATAAAAAATTCCATAGCCATTAAGAATGCATCAAAAAGGCCAGAGGAAGTAATCGTTAAGTATAAAGAACTTTATAGACAAGCTAAATTGGATCTTGAAACTTTGAGTAATTTAGAAATTGAGAAAAATATTAATTCCTTATCACTTGCGAAAAAAAATACTCCCTGGCAACTAATATCTAATCCATTATTATTTGACAAACCAGTCTTGCCAAATAAACCAAGAATCATTTTCGCTGGAATATTTTTTGGAATCATTTTTGGAACTTTATTTGCAAAATATCAAGATAAAAAATCAGGATTAATATATGAAAAAAATTATTTAGATAATCTTCTTAATAGTAAAAACCTATTTGATTTTTCAAATATAGATGAAGATAAATTGGAAGAGGTAATTGATATCTTCATAGAAAAATATATAATTCAAGAAAATTTAATAGTTTTCACTTTAGGTGATTTTTCTAATAAAACTTCAAATAAAGTTTTAAAGTTGTTCAAAGAAAATAAGATAAAACCACAAATATTGGATAATATAAAAGATATTGAAGACTCTTCTAAAGTATTATTATTAATTAGTCTTAATAATCTTAGTAAGAATCAAATTCTATATATAAATAATTTATTTAAACTAAAAAGACAATCAGAATTATTCACAGCTTATATTTAAAAATTATATTTTTTCAATATTAATTTTATGTTCTTTACTCAAAAGAACATATCTATTTTTTGCAATTTCTTTTGCTACACCTTTATGGGATATTATTAGTATTCCAATATTCTTTTTACGCAATAATTCTATGCTTTTTAACTCATTTTTATTATCAAGACCACTAGTTGTTTCATCGAGAAAAACAAATTTTGCATCAGATAAAATAGTTCTAGCGATAAGTATTCTTTGAAACTCACCTCCACTTAATTCAGTTAATTTCTTTCGTTTTTCGATTATAGAAATAACCATACTTTTATTAAATAAATCAGATAAAACTTTTGAAATTTCTTTTGTTTTATTAGGATTAACAGATTCAAGAAACTCATAAATAGTTATACCATCTACCAGTAAGTTTTGAGCATTTAGACAAAATAATGATCCTAAATATTTCTGATTATTGTCGAATATAATTTTATTTTGAAGCTTAAATTTTAAAATATTAGAAGATTGATCATTAAATATCGATAACATTAATAATTGACTAAAGGTGGTTTTACCTATTCCAGACTCTCCCTCAATAGTAGTAATTTCGCCTGAAGAAATAATAATTTTATCTTTTATATAAAAAGGTATTTTAAGATAATCACTATTTCCTTCAACAATTAATTTAGTATTATAAGGTATCTCTATTTTGGACTTTTTGGTTCTTATTAAAAAGGAATTATGAGTCTTTTCAGTACTTATCATTTCCTCCAATTGAGAATTGTTTGCGCTTAGCGATGCCAACACCGTATATATTTGATTTGCAATACTTGTTAATCTCAAAAAACAAATTAATATTGTGGCTAATTCACCAGAAACTATATAATTTTCATTAGAGTTTTGATTGTTGAAAATCAAGAGATAATAAGCTAAGACTACAATCATATAAATTGCTACCTCAAGCATTGCCCTTGGACTATTATTAAAAACAATTGTCTCAGCCTCTGCTTTTCGAACTTTCATATTTGCTTTTTCATATTTATTAAATAAATTTTGAAAACTATCATTTAAAAATAAATTTAATCTATCTCTAAAACTGAAGGACAAAAGAGCCTTCATTCTATTATCTTGAATTTGCATTATTTTGGATCTTATTTTTAAACTTGGAGAAACTATTTTTACAATTATAAAATAATAAAATGATAGGCAAAAAACTCCAATTAAGACTACTAATGGGTATTTGTAAATCAAGTAAATTGAAAGGAAAATACTTACAGTAAATGGAGGAATAGCGAAAGTTAAGGGCACGATAATTGAGTTAGTTATTCTATAGTTAGAAATTGTATTTTTTGTTATAAAACTAGACTCTTCAGAATCCCAAAAAGATAAGGATGGATTCAATGAGAAAAGATATGAATTCCTATACATATTTTGACTGATCGTATTAACTATATTTCCACAAAAACTTAGAATATAAATTTTAAAAAAACCAAAAAATAAACTTAAAAAAATTATTAAGATAAATATTTTGTTGGAAAATACTAATTTAGTATAATTTGGCTGAAGGATAATATTAATAATTGAAAGAAAACCGATTTCTAATAATGCTCCAATAATTGAAATAAATATTAGAAATAAAAATTTTCGTAGACTATTGCTCTTATCAGTAAAGAGACTAAATATAAATTTATAAGTTTCTTTTTTCAAATTAAAATGAATTTTTTTTCAAAAAATGTTTTTAAATTTAGAGACTTTTTTATAAAGTTTAAAATTTCTGAAGAAAAAAGTTTTAACAATTATAATAACATAAGATAAGATTTTAAAATAAACTATTTATTAATTTTTTCTCTTAAGATATTTTATTTAACTTGAATTTAAATTTATTTTATCAAAAATAATTTATGAAGACTCTTTTTATTTCATCTAATTCTAGTCCTAGAGGTGGAGGTGAGGATTTCATGATTTATCTATGTAGGTCATACAGTAAATTTAATAAGAATTTATTTGGAATATATTCAAATAAAAATTATATGAATAAATTTGTTTATAAAATTGAAAAATATACAAAAAAAGTTGTAAGAATTAAATATAAGGAATTATCTCAAAGAAATTTAAGATTTTTATCATCAATATTTGATATCAGTCAAATATTTAAAATTTATAAAGCAATACAAAAGATCAAACCAAATTTAATAATTATTAATCAGCAATATGATGAGGATTCGTTAGAGATAATAATAAGTTCTAAATTTTATAAATTAATTAATAATTCTTCAGTTAAGATTTCATCCGTAATCCATATGCCTAGGATAGAAAATAAAATAAAGAAACAACCATTTGGATTAGCAAGATATATTGTTTTATTAATAATTTACGGAATATTAGATCCAATCTTATTACTTACAACAAAAGAATGCTTAGAAGAATTTAGAAGGTATTATTTCTTTAACAAAAAAAAATCATTTCTTATAAAAAGTCCTTTGCCAGAAATCAAGAAGAGAATAGGCAAAAAATATTCGCTTGAAATTATAAACAAATCGAATATTCCAAAATTTGCAAAAGCTAAACTTAATAATTGGGTAAAAAACAAGAGGCAAATTATATTATTAGGTTGCCAAATGAAAACCCAAAAAAATCCTATATTTGCATTATCTTGCTGGATAAAATTAAGAAAACTGCATAAAAGCAGTGCATGTTTTTTGATTATTGGTGATGGCCCTTTAAAAAATAAAATTAATCAGCAAATATCAAATTTAGAATTAAATGAAAGAGAGGATACCTTACAAATAAATTGGGTTTCTGAACTTAGCCAATATATTTTAATTTCAGATTTATTATTAATGCCAAGCTCTTTTGAAGGCATGAATCTTACACTTTTAGAATGTATTTCATATAACAAAGATGTCATTTTAAGTAAATTCGAAGGAATGAGTGAACTACAAGAATATGCAACAAATTGTTACCAGATAAGAAAGTTTGATGAGAAAATATGGGCAAAAAAAATTCACGAAAAGCTTTCTTTTCAAAAAAATAATAAAAGGAGAAATAAAATAAATAAAGAATTTATAGCAAATTACTCAGATTATGAATGCTATAAATCGTTTCAAGAAAAATTAAATTTTTAATGCAATTAATCATTACTTTTGAAAATATTAAAATCTATTAAATTTTTCATAAAAATATTTTTATGATAATTAAAAACTAACCTAAAATTTTTCTAAAAATTGCAAAAATAAGAAATTAACTATACTTTTCTAATATTCTTTAAATAACTTTTTAAGATATATAAAAATATGAAAAATCCTATTAAATCTACGAGCAAGAAAAATATATAGGATATTAAATTTCCCTCCTTTAGAAAGAACATTTCCAGAAAATGAAATTTTTTTTTCAAATTGATTAACATTAATTTGGTCTTTATTAGATAATCTTTTTGAATCCAAACTAATCGAAAATACAGGCATTGCTCTTGGAACAAATGATGAATTTTTTGTTCCCCTGTGCCATGTAGAACTATATCTAATTAAAATATCCCCTGGATTCATATTTAATAAGCTAGATCCATTTCTGTACCTAGCCAAAAGCATATCAAGATGATTGGTTCCATTAAGATTATTTTCAAAAATTAATTCCTGTGCGCCATTATTAGAAGTAATTTTTTCTAATGCGATAAAAATCAAAATATATTTATTTTTCAAAGAAGAGTCTCTATGAAAATGTTGCGGTAATGATTTTGGTAAATTTATATTTCCTCCTGCTTGCCTAAGATCTTCAATTTTTTTTACATTAAAAAAATTAAAAGTTTCTTTTATAGCTTTTGATTTCATCATCATATTCCAAATTTCCAAATGTATAAAGCATTTACCCATATTTAAATTTCCTAATTCGTAACCTCCAGTATTAGATAAAATTTTTTGTTGAATTTTACTTTCTTTTACAAATAACTTTTTAAATGAAGATAGTGTATATAAATCTTCTTTAGAGAATCCATTCTCAAGAATGAAAAGACCATATTTTTCTAACGAACTTATTGAAAATTCTGTACCCTTATAAGCTTTTGTAATAGAATTTTTTTTTTGAAACATTAATATAATTTTTCATTATTATAGTCCAAAAATTCTTTGAATATTTTTTACAATAAATTTTTACAAAGTTAATTATATATTAATTACTCAAGTAATTTTTCTTTTTTCTCTTCCTCTCTAATATTATTTTGAACCATTGATTTAAGATTTTCATTTAATCTTTTAAGAGGGATTTTAGATATCTTTAAGTTACTATTACTTTCATCAATAGTAACTAAGCAATTAAAATTGAAATCTCGATTTAGATCTGGAAAATCACTTCTTTGATGCGCTCCTCTACTTTCCTCCCTAGCGAGTGCTGAAATAATTGTGGCTTTAGCGCTTATTAAAGATGATTTTAAATCAAAAACCAAAGCGAGATCTTCGCTATTATATTGATCCACTATTACATTAATATCACTTAATCTTGCATTTATAACTTCAATTCTTTCCAAGCCCTTAGAAAGTAATTCCTCATTCTTAACAACCCCACAAAAATTCCACATTATTTGTCTCAATTCATATTGAAGAGGTCCAACATGTTCTTTGCCATTTTTAATGAATTGTTGAATATCTTCATAAGCTGAAGTGATAACTGTATTTGATCGTAATTGCTTTTCTATTTTTCTAGAAAATTTTGCTGCAGCTCTACCAGCACGTTTTCCAAAAATAATTATTTCTGCTAAAGAATTTCCTCCCAAACGATTTGCCCCATGAAGCCCTCCAGCGACTTCACCAGCAGCAAATAAACCTTCCACAGATGTAGATAATTCATCTGGATCAACTAATATCCCTCCCATAGAATAATGTGCAGTGGGTGAAACCTCCATAGGTGATTCTGAAATATCAAGCATTTGAGTTTCAATAAACTGTTTGTATATCCTTGGAAGTTTTTCAACAATAAACTCTTTACTTTTATGACTTATATCAAGAAAAACTCCCCCATTTTTTGAACCTCTACCTTGAATTATTTCCGTATAGTTTGCAATTGCTACTTTATCTCTTGTAGACAATTCCATCCTTTTAGAATCATAGTTTTTCATAAATCTTTCCCCTTTATTATTAATCAATATTCCACCCTCGCCTCTTACGGCCTCTGTAACCAAAGTACCTTCAATGTCTTCTGGGAGAACCATCCCTGAGGGGTGGAATTGTACCATTTCCATATCTATTAGTTTACAACCTGCTTTAAGTCCTAAATAATATCCATCACCAGTATTTTCATTTTTTCTTGATGAACTTTTTTTCCATATCCTTGTATGACCACCCGTGCATAAAACAACAGAATCAGCTAAGTGAACAGTTCTTTCTGAAGAGGATAAATTAAATGACATTGCACCGAAGCAAATATTATCTTTTATTAAAAGTTGAGTTACATATTGATTATCATAGATAGGGATATTAAGATCATCAGCTTTCTTTAAAAGTGTTTTTAGTATAGATAGTCCAGTAAAATCTCCTGAATAACAAGTTCTTCGATATTTATGAGCACCAAAAAATCTTTGATCTAGTTGACCATTTTTTAATTTTGCCAAGTTAGCTCCCCAGTTATCAATTTCTTTAACTAAAAAAGGAGCTTCTTTTGCCATTATTTCAATCTTACGAGGATCGCCAATCTCATAACCTTCAAGATATGTATCAATGAAATGTTGCTCCCAAGAGTCTTTATAATCTAAGTTTCCAAAAGCAGCATTTATTCCCCCAGCAGCTAAAACTGTATGAGCATCTGTCTTTGGCCTTTTACCGAGAATACAAACATCAAGACCAGCTTTTTTAACCTCAATAGCAGATCTTAGGCCAGCTCCACCACAACCAATAACTAATACATTTGTTATTTGTGTAAGATAATCAATAAATTGCAATTTAAACTTAGTCTTTGTTTTGCTATATCTATTCTAACTCGTAATTTAAAATAATATTTTCTTTTAAAAATATATTTTTAGCAAAAAAAAATTCTTAAATTTATAAAGTCTATATTTATTTTAAATAGTAATTATAAAAAAAGTATTCTAGTGTGCTTTAATAAATTCAATCATGGTATTTATAATTAAAAATATCTTTAAGTTTAATATTTTAAAAAACCAGTTAAATTAAGATAATAAATTATAATGCTAATAATAAAATTAAATGATGTTTACAAAATTCCAAAAAATTTAATTATAAATTTCAAGATTTTTAACTTAAATTTTTAAAAAAATTTTAAAATTTTACTATTGAAAAATTTTGCTCTTTCTTAAATAAAATTTTCATGAATATCATAATAGGTCATACAGGATATATTGGCAGTTTTTTACTTAAAGAATTAATAAAAGAAGATTTCACTATCTTGGGAATTTCAAGACAACAAATAAATCTAAAAAATCAATTTAAAAATAAAAATTTTTCTGAAAAAAAGTTTGATATTTTTAAAGAAAGGATCTTAGAAAAATTAGATTTTAAGTCCAAACCAACAATCTATATTTGTGCTCATAATATAAAAGCTAATTTTTATAATAAAAGAAAAAGTATTGATTTAATATACAATTCTAATAAAGTATTTTATTTAAATTTTATTGAAAATATAAAATTACTAAAACCAAAAAAATTAATTTTCCTCTCCTCTGGTGGGTCTTTATACGATAATACAAATAACCTTAAACCATCTTCTGAAAATTCAATTTTAAATCCATTATCTGAATATGGATTAAGTAAATTTATTTTAGAAAAATTACTAATTAATTTATCTAAAGATTATCAAATTCCTTTGGTAATTTCTCGAATTAGTACTATTTATGGGAGTTCTTTTTCTAATAAAACATTTGGTTTTATTAATTATTTAAAAGAATGCTCTTTAAATAATAATTCCCCAATACTTTATGGTAAACATACTTATAGAGACTATTTACACATAGAAGATTTAGTGAAAATTATTATAAAAATTGGAAATAGAAATCTAATATCTAATACTTACAATATAGCTTTTGGAGAAAGTTACTCTTGCTTAGAAATTTACAACAAAGTAAAACAAAATTTAAATAAATCTGGTCACCAATTGAAAAGATTTATTGATAAAGGATCAAGGGATGGAGAAAATAGTAAAGTATTCATTTCTTCAGATAGATTAAAAAATGAATTAAATTGGATACCAAAAATAAATATAGATTTAGGCATAGAAAAGTTTCTTAATGAGATTATAAATTAAATTTACTAGCTACAATTTAAAAATATATCGAGAATTATATTAAATAAAATTATTTTGAAGACCTACACGTTCCCCTTTATATCCTGATTTTTTAAGAACTTTTTCACACCAAGATTGATTATTTAAATACCAAATAATTGTTTTTTCTAATGCTATTGAAAATTTAGTTTTTGCCTTCCAAGAAATATCTTTTTCTATTTTTGTAGCATCTATTGCATATCTAAAATCGTGCCCTGGTCTATCTTTTACGAAATTTATAAGTTCTTTATATGAATAATTAATAGGTCTCAAAATATCTAACTTTTCACAAATAGACTCAACAATTTCAAGGTTTGTTAACTCTTTATAACCACCAATACAATATTTATTTCCTAATTTACCTAAAAAGCTTAATTTCAAGAGTGCATTAACATGATCCTCTACAAATAACCAATCTCTAATATTTTTACCATCTCCGTATAAAGGTATATTTTGTTTCGATAGAGCTTTATTTATTGTTAAAGGAATTAATTTTTCTGGGAATTGCCAAGGACCAAAATTATTACTGCAGTTAGTTGTTATAGTTGGCAATCCATATGTATGATACCAAGCATTTACTAAATGATCTGAAGATGCTTTGGAAGCAGAATATGGGCTTGTTGGGTTATAGCTGGATTCCTCATTAAATAGCCTCATATTATCTAATGAACCGTAAACTTCATCAGTACTAATATTTATCAAACGAAATGCATTCTTTTTATATTCACTCAAATTTTGATAATATATATTTGATATTTCTAATAAATTTAAAGTTCCAATAATATTATTTTTTATAAAAGGTTTTGGATTATCAATTGATCTATCAACGTGACTTTCTGCCGCTAAATGAAAAATTAAATCAGGATTTGAATAATTTATAGCTTTATTTACATCTTCATAATTTTTTAAATCAACTAGCAGATGTTCATATCTTTTTTGATTTATCTCATATTCTTTTAAAGTTGAATTAATAGAAGTTAAATCACTAGAATAGGATAATATATCTAAATTAAAAATTTTACTATTAGTAGTTTTTAAAAGTTCTCTAATTAAACAACTCCCAATAAATCCTGCTCCACCAGTAACTAATACTTTTTGATATTTTTCTTGATATATTTTTTTTATTGAATTCATTTTTTAAACTAATTAATATTTTCAACACCCTTAATAAGGTTATTTAAGTATAATCCATAATCACTTTTTCTTAAATTGTTAGCCAATTCAGAAAGTTCATTATTATTAATCCAACCCTTCCTCCACGCTATCTCTTCAGGGCATCCAACTTTTAATCCCTGCCTATGCTCAAGTGTTCTTATATAGCCAGACGCCTCATGTAATGATTCAAAATTACCAGTATCTAGCCAAGCCATTCCCCTTCCCATCAATTCAACACTTAACTTTCCATCTTTTAAATAACTTAAATTAAGGTCTGTAATCTCATATTCACCTCTCTTAGATTTTTTTAACTCTTTTGCTCTTCTGATTACACTATTGTCATAAAAATAAATACCTGTAATGGCATATTTAGACTTGGGATCTTCAGGTTTTTCAACTATGTCTATTAATCGTCCATCTCTATTAAATTCAGCAACACCATAATTTTGAGGATCGCTTACAGGGTAAGCAAATAACCTGGCACCGCAATCACTTTTATTACAATTTTCTAATTTGGAGATTAAATCTTGGCCATGAAATAAGTTATCTCCAAGTATCAAAACAACTGGGGAATCATTAATAAAGGATTCTCCAATAATAAAAGCTTGTGTAAGACCTTCTGGTTTATCCTGTATTGCATATTTTATTTTTATACCTAATTGATTTCCGTCACTCAATAATCTTTTAAAGCTTGATTGATCTCTCTCGGTAGATATTATAAGTATTTCTCTTATACCAGCGAGCATTAATGTTGATAAAGCATAAAAAATCATTGGTTTATCATAAACTGGCAACAACTGCTTACAAACTCCTATGGTTATTGGATTTAGTCGAGATCCTGTTCCGCCAGCAAGTATTATTCCTTTCCTCTCTGACATAGATTTTAAAAATTTATATAAATAATCTTTCTACTTTAAAATAAAAAACATGTTTTTTTTGTTTATTAACAACTTTATTTTTAAATATTTATTTATCAAAAGTGATATCAAATTATTAGATTAAAGATCTAGATTTGAATTTAAGAGGACTCTTACTATCAAGTAAAGAAAATTAGAATATTCTGATTAT
>Ga0310343_10001728_pt1 | contig 11300 bp, 7 predicted proteins | sample HC15DNA2025_MG_FD_203519 | JGI IMG/M metagenome (GOLD analysis project Ga0310343, IMG submission 203519) | Marine microbial communities from station ALOHA, North Pacific Subtropical Gyre - HC15-DNA-20-25_MG | ecosystem: Environmental > Aquatic > Marine > Oceanic | place: Pacific Ocean: North...
CTACGGCAACGGATTGATGCGTGCCTACGATTTCGAGGGTAACGAGGTTTGGAGTCGTAACATCGAGACCGATTACGGAAAACTGGCCTTCGGCTGGACACCTAGTACCAGTCCCCTCCTTGCTGACGGCAGATTGATTCTGCAAATCCTCCAACGCGATGTTCCGGCTTGGGGACATGGAGAAGCCCATAATGAATCTTATCTTTTGGCACTGAACCCAAAGACCGGAGAAGAACTGTACCGGACACTCCGGTCCAGCAATGCAACGGCTGAGTCGATGGAAGCCTTTACTACACCCGTCCCTTTCGAACACGACGGTCGCAAGGAGATCCTAGTCGTTGGTGGGGACGCGATCTCCGGCCATGATCCCTTGAACGGCAAAGAACTTTGGCGCTGGGGCACATGGAATCCCACACGCATCGGGCATTGGCGCCTGGTGCCTTCGCCCGTTGCAGGTCATGGGGTTATTCTGGCCTGCGCCCCCAAACGTGAACCGATTTACGCTTTTAATGCAGGCGGAAATGGCAGGCTCAGTGGAAGCGAAATAGCCTGGATCAGCCAGAAAGGTCGCGACATTTCATCAGACGTTCCCACGCCAGCCTTTTACGATGGAGACTTTTTTGTTCTCAGCGATGTCCGGAGAGCGCTTTCGTGCGTCGAACCAAAAAGTGGTGAGATCAAATGGACCATGCAAACTCCTGGACGAGACAAGTACGAAGCCTCACCCTTGGCGACAGATGGGAAGCTCTACCTCATGAATTTCAATTCCGATGTAGTCGTGGTAGATGCCAAGAATGGAAAGGTTCTGAACCAAGTCGCTATGGGTGACGAAGGAGAGGCGCACTCTCGGGCCACCATCGCCGCCTCGGAAGGGCAGCTATTCATCCGCACTAACAAGAAGCTCTATTGCGTCGGCGATCGAAACTAGAGCTTATAGCGAAGCGAGGCACTAGGGCGATCTGTCGAGAATCCTAATCCGTATCCGCATTCTTCGGTAGAGCTTTCGAATTTAAAGTCTCATAACAAGAGCAGGTTTGGAGGGATTTAAATTGGGAAATGAAATGGAAGTTGGGGTATAAATCGATACCATAAATCTCCAATATCAAGCGATCGAATCAAAGTGTTTTTTCTTACCCTTTAACCATCGAATCCTCCAAACTAAGTTGGTTGGAGCATTAGCAAGTGTTTCAATATAAGCGGTAGTTACCATGTATACGGCCTTAAGAACCTACCAAGGCCGCTGCCTATGCGGCGAAGTGAGATTCGAAGTCGAAGGGGACCCGCAGTTGGCGGGGCTCTGCCATTGCGAGGATTGCCGACTGTGGCGCACTGCTCCCGTCAATGTCTGGGCGACCTGGCCGAGCAAAAAAGTCCGTATCATCAAAGGCTAGGACTTGATCATGGGACACGAGAAAGGGGACAATATTCGTTGTCGCTGCTCGAAATGCGGATCAGGCCTAATGAATCGAAAACCTAATCACCGGACCGTTATTTATGCGGTAGTTTTATGCGGTAGTCCTAACCGCCTCTGGTTTCCGCCACCGAGCTGAATTCCACATTCATTGCGACGAGAGCGTTTTGGACATGCCGGACGGCTTGCCAAAGTACGTGGACATTCCTAAAGAGTGGGCCGGTTGTGGTCGGACACTTCCAGAGCCAGAGAATCTAGCTATGCACTCGACAAGGGCGTAGTTTGAAAGTCCCAAACCCATACTCAAACTATTGTCTGAGTCCAAGAGGCTTGGATGAAAATAGAGTTGAGATTACAAGTAGGTTTCGTGCGGGTGAATTGAAACCACGTTTTGAACAGTATTTGGGTATTTTATATCTATTCAAAAATTGAAATACAGGTTGTAAACACTGTTCATATCCATGATTTTACGATTCCTAGTTGGGTTGGACGATTAACTAAAGTTTATGAATAAGTTTAAAGCAAAGTCTCTTTTTCTCGCAGCTGCTGGAATATCTTTTGTATTGTCAGTTACTCTCTGGTTCGCTGGCAACTACGATCAAGGTCTCTATGTGGGCATATGGGTTCCTTCTATCTGTTCCGCAGGTTCACTCATCCTGGCGGGAGGCAAGAAATGAGTAATCAGCTGCTTTTTATTGCAGGGCTGATTGTTACTTTTATTTTTGGAGCCGGTGCTCTGATTCACGGCTTGGTACAGCAGGGGGACTCTTCAGCTGGACCAACCGGCGAATCCGAATCTGAATCCGAGAGCTAGTACGGGCCAACCTCTTAAGGAGCCTTGTAACCGTTGGGTCGTTAATCAGTTGGCGTCTATTTTATCCGCAGATCGGTTGCCGGCGGCACCGCTTCAGCTCTACGACCGAGAAGGCTGACAGGGAGTAATGCTGCGTTTAGAATCTTGAGGTAGGGTATCAGATATAGTTTGCAGGTATTTGACGCTACCGAGTCTTATAGTCCTTTTTGGGTGTCCTCTGTATTTTGTAGTGGCCCCGCTTATTTGTGCTTGAGAAAGGTTACAAAGGACCCTCTCTTTTCTGGATTCGAGCTTATCAAGCCGATGTTCTAGCCGGTCATCCAAACAGGGGCCACTATTTTACGTATCAAATTAACGGATATGCTTAGAAACTGGTAAACTGCGACCAGGGACGCGTTGTGGTCCAAGCGGGGGGACGCATTTCCCTTACCCTCACTAACACCGACGAAATGCCCCACAATTGGGTGCTTGCAGGATGGTTCACTTACGAGCTAGTTGGGCAATCGGCAGACCATAAAGCGAACACTCATCGTGTACTAATCATTCGTATTATAACCATATCCAGAAATTTACTACTATTAACTGCACGCGAAATGCTCTCACTCGCAATCTCTGTTTCATTTTCATTCTTCGTCAGCCTACTAGCTTCCTAACTACACTCGGGGTCTTGGAGCAATCATGGTATTGAACTATCAGAACGATATGAAATACGGGCAGCCTTCGAGGTGAGGATCCAGGAGCAGTTCATACCGAGTAGCTCCCTGATGATCATTCATAAGGGCGAAGTTATTCTTCATGAAGGATACGGAGTTTCGGACCTCGAAAGCCTTAAATTTTTCGGAGCCAGTCGTCCCGACCATTGTTAAAAGAACGATCAGATGAGAAGGCGAGAAGTGGTATCGCAAAGCGGAAGCAATCTGCTCGTGCCAATTATTTCACTCATACATACCTTGGATTGCTTTGGCTTGCTCTTGTAGCATCTGTCGCAATTCGAGTGGCTGCAGCGCTTCCGCCTGATCACCCCAGCTTAGAATCCATTGGCTTATTTCTTCTAGGCTCCCTAGCCGAAATCGAACAACGATACTTCCATCTTCCATCTGCTCCAACGTTTGCGTCGGATGCCACACGTTTTCGGATACGTAGTCAGCCGATCGCGATAGGACCTTGATCGCTACTCGATGGTCGCCAGACTTAGACCAAATTCCGAAGCCAGACCAGAGGTAATCGTCTACAGAAAAATCTTCCTGGATCTCGAAGGTCTCATTTTGAAGTTCAAGGTTTGACGCTCGCGACAAAAGGAAGGTCCGCATTGCTTTTCGTCGCCTATCCCGAGCAATCAAATACCATTTGCCCAAATAGTTCGTAACATGGAAAGGCTCTACACTTCGCGATTCCGGTTCGTCGGCACCGGCCTTTTTGTACTCGAATGTTAATATCCTTTTCTCAAGAGCTCCCTTTATGGCCAATTGGAGAGTATTTTTATCCAATCGGGAATGCTGCCCATGCTTGAAGGAAATCGTTTCGCTTAGCTGTTCGAGGTTAGCGGTGATGGTGTCGGGCAGGCAGGCAGCCAGCTTGTTAAAAGCATTGGAAAGTGGTTTCTCGAAAGGAGTGCCCTTATAGTGGTCGAGCGCTTTGCGGGCGATACTCAGAGCCAAAAGCTCCCCTTCGGAAATATCGATCGTAGGGAAACTCTCGACCTCCCGCGTGTACTCGTAGCCGTGCTCAGAGGGTTCGTAATCGATGGGGAGCAGCATTCGGTCTCTCATGAAATCGATATCCCGACTAATCGTTTTGGTGCTGACTTCTAATTCCTGAGCCAATTTGGAGCAATTAGGATAGCCCCCATTTTGCAGGGCCTTATGGATGAAGAGCATTCTTTCGATCGCCGGTCGCTTTAAAGTGTGGATACGGGAAGGAGATTCCATACTAGTTCTGAACTTGCCCGACTGGGATAGGGTGTTCAATAGCGTAATGCCACGAATCAATTCCGTAGTTGAATGCTTGCCGAATTGACTGATGCTCGTTACGTTAGCGTACCATGAAAATCAATCGATGCTCCTGGCGTAGCCAAGATCTCTTGTATGTCGCCTACCGCGACACAGAAAGGGGTATACCGGAGATAAATTCCAAGACTCTCTTCAAGAGACTCATTTTAGATGGGGCTCAAACAGGGCTATCCTGGGTCAAGATGATGAGATGGATTCCCTTAAGGTGGCTCGCTATCCAGACGCTAAACTTGAAATACTCATGAAAGATCCAGGAATTGTGTGTAATCGATTGAAAATTCTTTCGCCACGAAGCAATGCAGCTTGCTGAACGCTACACCTCCATAATGGTGGTTCTAAAGCGAAGTCATTAAGTTTAATGAAGCAATAAATTCGTTGCATCTTTTGTAGAGTCCCAATCCCACCCGATTCGAATCAAGAACACTCGAACCTCCTATGCACGAAAACGCCTCGAAACAAGCCCGCTTTTCGTTAATGATGCTGCTACAGTTTTTCACGCGAGGGGCGTGGTTCGTAACCTTGGGAACATACCTCGGCAAAGGGCTAGATCAGTCGGGCGAGTTCGTGGGCTTCTCTTATAGCCTTTTCGGCATAGCAGCCATCATTTCCCCGTTTTTAGTGGGAATGATCGCCGATCGGTTCTTTCCGACGGACCGAGTATTGGGAGCATTGAATATTGGTTCGGGTCTTTTAATGCTGCTACTTTCCCAGGTTACCGACCCTACCACCTTCGTATGGATGCTCTTCGCCTATTGTATCGTCTACACCCCTACAGAAGCACTGAGCAATTCTATCGTCTTTCATCATCTGCCACGAAGGTTCTTCGCATACATTCGGGTATTTGGTACTATTGGTTGGGTGCTAGCAGGACTTTCCGTGAATATGCTTTTGGGGAAATTCGTCGACAATGTAGAGGCCACCGCTGTGCCACTTCTGATGTCGGCAGGAGCCTCTGTCCTTTTGGGCCTCTACAATTTTACGCTGCCTCGAACACCAGTTAAGGATAAGGGCAAGAAGACGGGCTTTAAGGATGTCATTGGTATAGATGCCCTGAAGCTCGCCAAGGATCCCAACTTCGCAGTCTTTTTGGGCGCTTGCTTGTTGATCGGAATCCCCATTCAGATGTACTTCGCATTCTTCAACATGTTTCTAAATGACATTGGCGTTGATAACGTGGCTAGCAAAATGACACTGGGTCAAGTCTCGGAAGCGGCGTTCATGGTGTTCGTTCCTTGGATGATCGGCCGCATTGGATTAAAGTGGATGATGACCTTGGGGCTAGCCTTCTGGTCTATCCGCTATTTTCTGTTTGCTGGCATATCAGTGGACGCGGAATATCTGATTCTTTTCTCGATCCTCATTCATGGAGCTTGCTACGACTTCTTCAATGTGACTGGATCGATCTACGTCGATTTGAAAGCGGGGGAGCGCTACCGTTCTGCGGCTCAAGGTCTGTTTATGCTCGTGTTCCTGGGAGTTGGAAAATTTTTCGGATCGAATCTAGCTGGATTCATCGCCTCGATCCATCAAGACGGAGTCGATGGTTCAAATTACAATTGGAGTGGAATCTTCAATACAACTGGCGGGATAACGGCCATTATAACCGTCCTGTTTGTTATATGGTTCCGCGATAAGAAAAAATACGATTTGAACAAAACGGATGGGTAGAGCGGATTTTAAACGCAGTCAGCGATCTTGTCTACAGGTAATCTCCACCACCACCACTAATTAGCCTCAGGCAAGATTGGAAAACAGTCTTATGAAATTGAAGAAAGTAGGTATCATTGGATGCGGAGCCAGAGGCCTGCACCACATCGGATTCAACATGGTGGACCAGCGCGATGAGTGCGGTCTGGAGATTTCAGCCGTGGCTAATCGGTCCAAAGAGAGTTCTGACTATGCAGCAGGGGAAATCCAGAAACGCTATTCAGGGCAGGGCAACAAAGCGTCTGTGCGCTCCTGTCGGGAATATGAAGAAATGCTCGAAGACGTGACGATCGATCTAATCATCATCACTTCGCACACCGATGCCCACCGGGAGCATGCTCTAGCTGCTCTGGAATCGGGGAAGAAAGTCTACCTCGACAAGCCAATCTCGGTTACACTGGACGACGCCCACGCGATAGCAAAAGCCGAACGGAAAACAGGCAACCGGCTTTTGATGGGGTTCACCCGTCGATATGAAGCATCTTGGATCAAAATGAAGGAGCTCCTCGATGGAGGAGCGGTGGGCTCACTGCAGATGATCCTTCTCAGGTCGATCATACCCTATAGCCGTTATCTGCAAGGCTGGCATCGCAAAATCGATTGGTCAGGCGGGCCTCTCAATGACAAATGCAGCCATCACTTCGATGTCTTTCGCTGGATGGCGAGCTCGGACTGCCTGTCCATGAGCGCCTTCGGTGGTCGCTCGGGAGTTTTCAAACCAGACCCGACAGCTCCGGCTCGGTGTTCCGAATGTGATCGCGAATGTCCTTACCGCCGTTCCGAAGTTCTCGAGGAAAGCAAGGAAACTATAAGTAGTGTACACATCAATACAAACAATACTTTCGATGAACGTTCAATCCAGGATGCTTGCGTATTCAGTCCAGATAACGACGTTGAAGACTTCGGGAGCGTCAACATGCAGCTCGGCAAGGGTGTAGTTGGTAATCTGTTTTTCACTATCTTCGGCCCACTGTCCCCCGACGGGGAGACGCTGGAGCTCGTCGGTGACTCAGGTCGCTTAGTCCTGTCGCGCTCCGATGGAATGATTCGAAGCTATACGAAGTTCGGCAAAGAAATAGACATTTTCTTTGCGGGCGGCGATGATTTCGAATCCTCGCACTATGGGGCGGACAAGAAGCTCGTTCGTCAATTGAGCGAATTTTGCAATGGGGCTGAGCCCGTCTGTGACGCCCGGGACGGCTTAAAATCTCTGCAAATGGTATGCGGGGCTAGGGATTCGTTCAAAGAAGGAGGAGCCCTGAGAAAAATTTGATCTCCCGCCAATGGCTCAAATCGAGATTGAAAGAATTTGAATGTGATGGAAATCAACTGCAGGCGCCGACACTGACCGAGTAGCGTTATGAGCGATCGTAGCCACAACTCAAAAGCCCAAAAACTTAAAGCAAATATGATTTAAAGGTAGAAGCGGGTTGACCCCGGGATTGAATCGATCCCGTAAGCCATCGCGGCGTTAAGCCGTTGCTACAGCCGAAAACCCAACTCCATGATGACGACCCAATCTAATTTTTACTCTGATAGGCAACTTCTGTTCGGCGATCTGCACAATCATTGCGGTCTTTCCTACGGCCACGGTTCGCTGGAAGACGCTTTGAAAAACGCTCGAGAGCAGCTGGATTTCTGCTCCGTGACGGGACATGCTCATTGGCCAGACATGCCCGGGCCAGATGAGCGAATTCAGTACATTGTCGATTTTCACAACGATGGATTCGCCAAGCTCAAGCGTGATTGGCCTAGAATGATGGATAAGCTGGAAGCTTTTGACCAGGAAGGTTCCTTCACTGTCTTCCCCGGATTCGAGATCCACTCGAATGCTGATGGGGACCGGACGATTCTCTACAAGGAACTGAGCGGAGAAATTATTTACGCGGACAGTATTCCCGATCTCCATCAACGCTTAGAGGTATTGAGTAAAGAAGGAGTCGAGGCTCTAGCCTTCGCGCATCACATTGGCTATCGCCGAGGGACTCGAGGGATTAATTGGAGCACTTTCGATCCCAATTGGAGCCCATTTGTCGAGATTATCTCTATGCACGGGTGCTCCGAATCGAGCGAGAATACCCGCCCATTTCTGCATTCAATGGGCGGCTCCGATTGGAAAAGTTCGGCTCAATATGGATTAAAGCAGGCGAGCATATTCGGTTTTTCTGGAAACACCGATCACCATAGTGGTCACCCCGGAAGTTATGGACATGGCGTCACGGGCTTATGGTCGACAGGCAATGACCGGAATTCGATTTGGGACGCGTTTAAGAATAGGAGGATCTACGCTTTGACCGGTGACCGAATTCGATTGGAGTTTTCTCTCAACGAGAAGCCCATGGGATCCATTTTCGAGCACGTAGGGCGTTGCTCATTCGATGTCCGAGTCAGGGGAGGAGCGCCATTGGACTGCGTGGATATAGTCAAGAATGGTCGTTTGGCCTATCGAGCCTCCCAAGTCGACTTCGATAATACCCGAAAGGATGCCGATACCATTCACACCCTCATTTATTTGGAACTCGGCTGGGGAGAGCGTAACAAGCCTGCCCCATGGGACGTAGAGCTGGGCATAGATTGTGGAACTGTCATGCGTGTCGAGCCGCGTTTCCGCGGACGCGAGGTGGTTTCTCCGGTCGAAGGCGAAGGCTCGGAATCCGGATTTTACGAATCGACTTGGAAGCAAACGGATGAACGGGCAGTAGCTTTTAGCACTGTCACGCGTAGCAACCCAAATAACGCGACTAACGCTTCCCAAGGAATCTGTCTAGAAGTTGAAATGCCTGAGCGAGGAAAAATTCAGGCCAATATCAATGGGCAAGTGGTTTCAATGCCATTAACACGCTTAGTCGAAGGGGCGTGCACTGGCCATCTTGGAGGGATCGACTCGCCTGCGTTCCGTTTTCACCGTGCCCCGCTGCCAAACGAGTTTAATTGGAATCTGAAATGGGAGGACTTTTGCAAACCAGGTGATTACTATTATGCACGGATTCGCCAACTAAATGACCAATGGGCCTGGAGCTCGCCGATTTTCCTGAGGTAAGGAGGATCGTAGCAGTTAGCGGCCGCTACCAAAATTAGTTCCATACTGCTGAGTATGCCAATATCGTTGCTCAACGACAGATTCCGTTGCAAGCTCATGAAGAAATTGTCCGTCTGCTCGAAGTTCTGATAGTTCAACCATTTCATAAAAAACCTCCTGTCCGATGAGTTCATTCCGAATCTCCAGCATCGCTAGTATCGCGATCTTCCTGACAACCTTATCACAAGCTGATCAACTTCAGCGCTTTATCGCCCAGACGATCGACAATAATATTCAAGTCGGATACGGCCTAGCTATTGGCGATGTGGACGGCGATGGCGATGAAGACATTCTTCTAGCAGACAAGAGGGACTTCGTCTGGTACGAGAATCCCAGCTGGGAAAAGCATTTGTTCTGGGCTCTGCCGAACCCTCAAAGGAACGAATCCCTACGAGACAACGTTTGTATCGCCGCTAAAGATCTCGATGGTGACGGAAAGGTCGAGGTAGCCGTCGGCACTAATTGGAATCCCGGGGAAACCGTTAGTGAGGAGAAATCGGGAGGCGTTTGGTTTGTAGGATCATTCGGGCGCATCGAGCCCGTAAAGCTGCAACACGACCCCACCACCCACCGCATGGGCTGGGCGAGTGGAGAAGACAGTCACGCACTCGTGGTGGTTCCTCTACATGGTCGGGGAAACCAAGCAGGAGCCGGTGAAAACGGTTCTCGGATTTTCGCTTATGATGCAGGGAAAGATCCGTACCGCTCCGACTGGAAGCGGAGCCTTATCGACGACAGCCTACACAAGACTCACAATTTCGATATATTCGAAACGACCACCTCTAAGAGACAGAACCTTCTGCTAGGAGGAACCGAGGGATTTAAAGTCGTCACCTCTGCCGGCAACGCGTGGAAACCAGCTAAACTCCCCGATATGGATCGGGCTCCTGGCGAGCTGCGTGTCGGAAAGGTAGATGAGAATGGATCCCCAACTGTGGTCGCAGCCATAGAGCCGATGCATGGGAACAATGTCGTTTACTACGAGCAGAGAGAATCTGGGATTTGGGCGAGAACCGTCCTGGACAATCGATTACACCAGGGACACGCGATCGCCATTGCGGATCTCATGGGATCAGGAACGCTGCAAGTTGTAGCAGGTTGGCGAAATAGAGACTCTAACGGACGCGTAGGAATCCGCCTCTACACGCCCATTGAAGAGGGCAGATGGAATATCAGCCCTATCGATGACGACAATATGGCCTGCGAGGACATCAAGCTGGCGGATCTAAACGCGGACGGGCGTTTGGATATCATCGCTTCTGGCAGGAGCACCAAAAACGTCATCATCTATTGGAACCACCTTATTCAGCCTACCGATTGAATCAAGGAACTTAGCAATGTATCCAGCAAAGACCGCGATTAGTCCCACCGAACCATTAACTGGTTTCGATCTTCCGCGAGACTTTTCAATGGTCCTACTTCATAATCCTAAGGGATGACCGTAAGATTTTATCAAAAATCAATCTCCCCAAGGTCTTTAAACCAGTCTAATCCACATGGCCCAGAAAAAGTTGTTCGCTAACGAAACTGCCGTTTTCGTACAAAAAGAAGTCAACATCTTCCTAGCAAAAACGAACTCTAGACGTTAAACTACATCTAACCAAAATCAATATTTGAAATCCCTTATGACATCAGATTATTTAATCTACCCGATTGGGATCGCAGTTCTGGCCCTAGTTTTCGCCTTCATCAAGTTTCGCTCTATAATGAAGCGGGACGAGGGAAGCGAAGAGATGCAAGATATCGCCAAGCGCATACAGGAGGGGGCTTTCGCATTTTTGAAAGCCGAATACACTTGGCTAGCAGTATTCGTGGCTGTCGTTTTTGCCGCTATTTCTTTGTCGCCGGCGGAACTGGGCCTTGGAATTCGAACAGCGGTCGCCTTCGTATGCGGAGCAGCGGCCTCAGGTCTCGCTGGATTCTTCGGAATGCACACGGCAACGAGAGCTGCGGTTAGGACGACTCAAGCTGCGAGAAATAGCGTTCAAGACGCTCTGGGCATATCTTTCAATTCTGGACTGGTCATGGGCTTCTGCGTCGTGGGGCTGGGTCTTCTAGGCATAACTCTCCTAACTTTGGTTTATAAAGGCACGGGAACCATCAATGAGCATGTACTCGAACAAGTGCTTGGATTTAGCTTTGGAGCATCATCGATAGCATTATTCGCTCGTGTCGGCGGCGGGATATTCACTAAAGCCGCCGATGTCGGTTCCGACCTCGTTGGCAAGGTCGAGGCTGGCATACCAGAAGATGATCCTCGCAACCCAGGGACGATAGCCG
>Ga0310343_10001729_pt1 | contig 11296 bp, 7 predicted proteins | sample HC15DNA2025_MG_FD_203519 | JGI IMG/M metagenome (GOLD analysis project Ga0310343, IMG submission 203519) | Marine microbial communities from station ALOHA, North Pacific Subtropical Gyre - HC15-DNA-20-25_MG | ecosystem: Environmental > Aquatic > Marine > Oceanic | place: Pacific Ocean: North...
ATTATTCCTTTCGGATAGGAATCCTAGCTTGCTCCCATCGCGACTCCAAACTGGATTCGAGTCGTAGCCTGGATGCATCGATACGTTAACGGGTTCCACGGAGCCATCTACAGATAGAATGAAGATCTCGGCGTTGTAGTTCAGATCATCGATGCTGTAGGCGATCCATCGACTATCGGGAGACCAGTCTATGCCGGCAGGCCTCGCCCAACCATCTAGTAGAGTGACTGAGTCAGAGAGGGCTCCGTCCTCTCCAACCTCTGCCGATACAAGTTGGCTGTTTCCAATGCGGTAGACTAGGCGTTCGCCATTCGGGGCTAGAATAGGTTCGAATTCTTCTTCGGGCGTTTCCGTAAGTCGCCTGGTTTTTGTTTTGAGGGTCTTGTAAAGGCTCTTCTCTTCCTCGTCGGCCGATTCAATGAGATAGAGATCATTCTGTCCATCTGCGTCGGAAACGAACAAGATAGCTTGCTCGTTCAACCAGATCGCATCCCTTTCTCGAGCTGAGCTTCTCGTCAAGCGAACGCTTCTATCGTCCTCCTTGTCGTTTCGCGTTACAAACAGATCCCCTCGAATCGCGTATACGCTCAAGCTTCCATCCGGCGACACAGCGTATTCGTCGACTTTGTCTGTCATCGTTTCCGAAACAACAGGGTCGAAACGGAAGTCTGCCGATAATTCTATTTCCAAGGAAGAGTGGGAATTGGATCCAATTTTGCCCAGGGAAATGTCGGAGCCATGTTGATAAACGATTTGTTTCGTTTTGGGACTGAGATCAAAACTGTTGACACCGAACGCCTCTTCGAAGGTCAATTTTTTCACCGACCCATCCAGGGTCGTCTGGAAGATGTTGTATTTGCCTTCTCGTGACGATATAAAGAGCAAGGTCGAATCATTCAACCATTTTGGGGAAAAGTCGTTTCCATCAAAGTCGGTCAGTTTAGTGTATTCTTCGCTGGATAAATCGTAGATCCATATGTCGCGATTGGCGGAACCTCGATAAGCTTCTCGCTCGATTCTGCAAGTGCCGCGGACGAAAGCTATCTTGTTCCCATCGGGAGAGACCACGGGATCAAAACCTAAAGCGTCCATGAACCGAGTTGGCGTGCCCAAAGAGGGGTCGGACTTGTAGATTTCGTATTCCCGTTCGACTTGGGCATACACCCGCTTGGTCAAAAAGATGAGGGAGCCATCTTCGGTGTAGCTCGACAAAATATCCGAGGCCGAATGGTGTGTGTGGCGGTTGGGTGTTCCTCCGTTGCTAGGCATGGAGTAGATGTCGTTGTTTCCATAGCGGTCGCTTTGAAAGGCCAGATATTTCCCGTCTGGACTCCATCGTGGGTTAGAGTCGTAGCCCTCATGTACTGTCACCCTGTAAGGGCGTCCTCCTTGGGCTGATACAGTCCAGATGTCACCTTGATAGCAAAATGCGATCTGCTTGCCGTTTGGACTGATGGCTGGCTGTAGGGCGCTGCCGAATGCTGTTTTGGTTACTAGCAATAGTAAGTTGAGCAGTGTGATTAGTTTGATCATGTTATGACTTATTGGACGCTCTCTAATGAATTGAACTTTTGAAACCTGGGTCGCTAATTAGAGGCGATGCCCATGAATGTCGAAATTGATCGACGGCTTTGTTATCCTCACGGTAGAAATAGATGCACACGCTAGTTCTCAATACTTCTCGTTCGATACTTTATACTCAACCCAATTTCCAAATGCGTGTCCTGAAAAAGCTGCCCATTCAAATTCTCGTTTTCGTGGTTTCTCTAGCTGCCAACGCATTCGGCGAATCGCAAAATTGGCCGGGATTCCGAGGTCCTGGGGCAACGGGCGTTCTAGAAGGCCATTCATTGCCTACGACATGGAATGCTGATCCCGCTGCTGAAAATCCCGAAGGGGTACTTTGGAGGGCCAGCATACCTGGACTTGGTCATTCGAGCCCGGTCGTTTTGGGTGATCGGATCTTCGTTTGTACGGCGATTCCTGAAGCAAGGGTATGCCGTCAATCTCAACTCGCGTATCCGCCCAGTCGTTCCGAAAGGGGCTCGATAAAGTTTTCGCCCCATTGCTCGAGCGGCGGTTAATACAGTATTGGCAGTCGTAGAGGCAGACATTTGTGAGAAGGATTTTAAGGAGCGATACACAGGGGCTACTGGTTGTGTAGGATTGACAGGTCCCCATTTCTCCAGTGGATCCAACGCCCTTGTCTCCGGATGAGCCCTTGCGATTGGCTCCTGAACTGATGCAGGAAGCATCGTATTTGGCGGCGTCGGCCAGAATCTCTAATTTTTGAAAGGTGTCGGTGTGGGCAAGTTACAAGGCCTTGGGGCCTTGGCAAGATTGATAGAAACGACTTTTCTGGAAAGCCACCGAGAAAAGGCATGAGCCCCCAAATCCGGCACGAGGTGAGGATGCATATTTTGGGCAACTTTGTTTGCCCTAATTAAGAGTGGCGGGAATAGACGAAAAGATCTCCGATATTAAGGCATCGCAGATGGAGGTACGGTTTTTTTGTATTCAATATTCAGCAGCAAAGAAGTTTTTTGTTTGTCACTCTTCCCAAATCGCTATCGTTATGGCCCATATTAACCTTTCCGAGAATACGAAATTGGAAAACGAAAAAAAGCCTATTCCCGAAGAAGACGCTAAGCCCGAAAAAGCGGAGCGTCGCGAGTTTATGATTAAGGTTGGATCGGTCTGTCTTGGTGGCGTGGTAGCGATTCCACCCATTGCAGCCGGTGTAGCTGTTTTGATGGATCCGCTTAGGCGCAAGCAGGGGGATACCGATTTTACGCGGGTTACTTTGCTAGATGCGTTGCCCGAGGATGGTACGCCAAAGAAGTTTACTATCTACGCTGATAAGCAGGATGCTTGGAATAAGTTTCCCAACACCGCTATCGGGGCGATTTATCTGTGCCGAAAGAGCGATGGAAAAGTCGACGCCTACAATGTGGTTTGTCCTCACTTAGGCTGCGCGGTCGTATTCCGCGAAAGCGAACGTGATTACTACTGTCCTTGTCACAACAGCGCCTTTGATCTGGAGACAGGGGCACAGGCGCCAGACAGTCCTAGTGCTCGAGGGCTCGACTCGCTCGAAGTGAGATTGGAAAATGAGGGAGAGGTTTGGGTGAAATTTCAGAATTTTCAGCCGGGCATCGCAGATAAAAAGGCCATTGCATGAAGGCGTTACTTGGGTGGCTTGATCAGCGTACTGGTTACAAGAAGATTGTTAACGAAATTCTTTTCGAGAATATTCCCGGCGGTCCTCGATGGCGCTACATTTGGGGCAGCGCTCTCACGTTTTGCATATTCGTGCAGTTCGCCACCGGCATTATGCTCTGGATGGCATACAGCCCGAGTTCTCAAACGGCCTGGGAGAGTGTCTATTTCATCCAAGAAGAGATGAATGCTGGATGGCTCCTGAGAGGCATCCATCATTACGCGGCCCAATTAATGACGGTTCTCTTGATACTGCACTTGATGCAGGTCGTCATAGATAAGGCATACACGGCTCCGCGAGAAGTGAATTACTGGTTCGGGCTAGGGTTGCTGTTTCTGGTGATGGCTCTTTCGCTTACAGGGTATCTCTTGCCTTGGGACCAGAAAGGGTATTGGGCGACCAAAGTAGCCACGAACATGGTGGCGATCACGCCTGTCATTGGGGAATCCTTGCAGAAAATCGTGATTGGCGGGGCGGATTATGGCCATCATACCTTGACGCGGTTCTTTGCTTTGCATGCGGGTGTCCTTCCAGGGCTCCTAATCCTACTGATAGTAGTCCACATATATTTGTTCAGACGCCACGGTATCAAGGCGAAGAAACCTTTTCGGAGAGCCGACACGCCATTCTGGCCGGAGCAGGTCTTCCGGGATCTCGTAGCCGCACTCGCGGTTATGGCTGCTATTCTAGGCCTTGTATTGTGGTTTGATGGGGCGCATTTGAGTGCGCCAGCAGATCCAGCAGAACGATATCCGGCCCGTCCGGACTGGTATTTCATGTTCCTGTTCCAGTTCCTCAAGTACTTCAAGGGTGAGGGTGTACTTTGGGGTGGTATCTACATTCCCGCGTTCATTGTGGGGCTGCTTTTCCTGATGCCGTTTATCGGTCGCTGGAAACAGGGTCACCGATTCAATCTCATATTCCTCTATACCCTGTTGGGCGGATTTGTCTACTTGACGTACATAGCTTACGCCAAGGACGCGAAGGATGAAGAGTTTCAATTTGCCCAGGAGCAGGCCCGCAAAGACGCCGAACGCATTCGAGTACTGGCAAATGCTCCGGCGGGTATTCCTCAGGGTGGTGCCACATCCCTACTTCGTAGCGATCCTTACACCCAGGGCCCCAAGATTTTCGCTGATAAGTGTGCGAGCTGCCACGCATACGGAGGAATGGATGGCTTGGGACGCGAATTAAAAGAGCCGCCATCAGCGCCTGATTTAAAGGGAGTCGGCAGTAGGGAGTGGCTTGCTGGTTTTGTAGATCCGGACCAGATTGCCACGGCCAAGTACTTCGGGGGTACTCACTTCGTTGATCGAGACGGTGGGAATCAGAGCCGGATGGTGGAGTATGTGATGGGACTGCGTGACCTATCCCCGACAGGCCAGGGGGAACTTGCCAAAGTGGTCGCTGCGGTTTCGGCCCAGGCGGAACTGAAAAGCCAGAAGGGGTTGGACGATGCGGATTCCGATTTGATCCGGGAAGGATCTGACCTTTTTTGGGATGGAATCACCGGATTGGACGAAGCCTGTATCGACTGTCACGGGTGGGATGGGGAAGAGAGCTCCGAGAGCAGAACACCCGATCTGACCGGGTGGATGTCACGCGAATACATGATCGAATTTATCAAGAATCCGGAGCACCCGCGTTTTTATGGCAGCGGGAACGATCGGATGCCGGTTTACGGTGAGGAAGGGACCCTAACCGAGAAACAGATTGGTCTCGTAGTGGACTGGCTGCGCGGCGAGTGGTACGAGCCGGTCGACGCACAGATGCCCTAGGTTTTGTATGCTATCGCAGGAGGGACCTGCGGCCTGTACGAGCATCTAGATCATTGAAAGGCAGGGAGGATCGGCCCGGTACTCCGTGATAAAATGTAGCACAGGCTTCCAGCCTGTGTCTTGAACAGGCAGGATGCCTGTGCTACTCTTCACGATGCGATGCCAAGCCTCCCTGCATAATACGTCAATTAATTAATTCGAAGGAACTGATTACAACGACGTATTCAGAATTCTCTGATGCGGATTTTCCGAACCCAGAACTCCTGGCCGTGATCTTGGATTGCTATCCAGCCCTTTTTGGCGAGCAGTTTGCCCTCAGGCCGCGCCTTCTCTAGATTCACTTGCTGGACGGTCTGATCATTGAGTTTAACCATGAGCCGGGAACCCTTTAGGCGAACGATCATCTCGTTCCATTCTCCCGCGGGTTTGACCGCATTTACTTTCGGTCCTGAAGTTTTGATGACACCGCCGACGTCGTGAGGACCCATTTCTTCTTTTCCGTAGTCGTCTTTCAATTGGATTTCAAATCCGTGCAGAGTGGCGTCCGACTGGTCGGAAATGCGAAAGTAGAATCCCGAATTTCCGCCGTCACCCAATTTGAAGTCAAAGCGGCAGACAAAATCTTGGTACTGTTCCGGAAACCAAAGGTAGGCATCGTAACGCTTCCAGCCCGTTTCTCCCTCGCGAGGCTTAAGGTGGAGAACGTCTCTTCCCTCCTCCATCCAATTCCCTTTGGTTTCAAAATCGGAGAGTTTAAAGAGTTTAGTAAACGGGGTAGGCTTTTCGGAAGCATTCGTTTCTTCCGCTGAGCAAATGGCTAGGGACAGGGCCAGGCTAATAAAAAGGGCAGGTAATATGGTCTTCACGCATAATAGAAGCACGCCTAGATCAGGAATGTCACGATGAAACCTAATTATTGGCCCAGTGTATTGAGTCCGCTGTGAAAGATTGACTAAGAGGCGATATAACTGTAGCACATGTGGGTAGCAGATATTCGCGGATCTAAATTAGTATATCCCTATGACCGCCAAGCCCATGAATCGTCGATCCTTTATAAGAACCAGTGCTGTTGCAGGAGCGGCCACCATAGCGGCGCCCAATATCGTGCGTGGCCACAATTTGAATTCGAGGCTTAACATCGCCATGATCGGCCTCGGCAATCGTGGACAGCGAAACACCGGCTATTTTGCTGCGGAGAATATCGTCGCCCTCTGTGAAGTCGATCAGTTGAAGCTCAATCTAGTTTCTAAATTTCAACCTAAGGCTCGAAGGGAAGCCGACTTCCGGAAATTGTTTGATCACGAGAAGGAGTTCGACGCGGTTGTGGTATCCACTCCCGAGCACAGCCACGCCTTCGCTACATTGCCGGCGCTGCAATTGGGAAAACATGTCTATTGCGAGAAGCCACTCACCTACAATATCGAAGAAGCCCGGGTTATCCGCATGGCCGCTCGTAATTCTAATGTGGTTACGCAGATGGGAATTCAGAACCACGCCAACGACAACTATCGGCGTGTGGTCGAGCTGATTCAATCCGAAGCCATTGGCAAAGTGCGTGAGGCCCACGTTTGGAATTCTCGGGCCTGGGGCTGGCATGCTAGCGAGCAGGCGGCTCGCGATGCTAATGATCGTTATATTGTGATCGACTCCCCCAAGGAAACCCAGACCGTTCCGAAAAGTCTGGACTGGGACCTCTGGGTCGGTCCCGCGCCAGAAACGCCCTTTCACCATAACTATTTCGAAGGCCCGCTATGGTATCGCTGGTGGAATTTCGGCAATGGCACTATGTCGGACCTGGGCAGTCATTGGATAGATCTACCATTTTGGGCTTTGAAGCTGGATGCCCCGCTGACCATAGAAGCGAATGGGCCAAAGCCTCATCATGCCATGGCTCCCGCTTCTATGCAGGCGACTTATGAATACGGAGCGAGAGGCGATTTGCCGCCCGTGAAACTGACTTGGTACCAAGGTTTAGATAAACCGCAGATCTGGAAGGAAAACGGAATTCCCCAGTGGACCAACGGACATCTGTTTGTTGGCGACAAAGGCATGTTGCTGTCCGACTACAGGAATCACGTTTTGCTTCCGGAAGAAAAATTCGAAGGCTTCAAAGGACCGGATCCCTTTATTCCCCGCTCCCCGAGCGGCCACCACCAAGATTGGGTTGACGCATGCAAAGGAGGCACTCTGACCATGTGTGACTTCGAGTATTCGGGATTGCTCACCGAGGCCAATCACTTGGGCAATGTAGCCTATCGGGTAGGTAAGAAAATCCATTGGGACACCAAAGAGATGCGCGTGACCAATTCTCGAAAAGCTGAGCACTATGTGAAGCGAGAGTACCGGAAAGACTGGAGGCTTAGTTAGCTAGTTTCGATTATCGGATACTATAGGCTCGGCGTTGGAAGCTGGGGTCTAGCGACACGTATCGAGCGACCAGGATTTAGTTTTGCTGGGCGATAGAGTAGATCTCGCTGGAGCAGCTCTTTAAAACCTTTTCGAGTGCTGGGTAGGGATTTCCCCAGCCATCTAGTAAACCTGAGTGCTGGCGATCCAATTTGCGGGGAACGAGCTGCGAGGCATCGATCAATCCGCAATAATGCCAGCCTACGAAATCGGAACGGGCGAAAGCTGAACGGAAAAATTCCTCTGTCCACTCCGCTCGCATTTTTAGGTTGTCGGCGACCGGGCCGTAGGGTCTTGGCATAGTGTCTGTGGTCATCGTGAAGGCTGCATCTCCATTGATAAAGGGTTTGTCGACTTGGGCTGACCAACGAACGAGTCCAGGCTTCTGAACCTCGTAGCGGGCATACATCTGATACATGATGATCTCGGTGTACTTGCTCGTGATCGGTAGAACCGTATCTAGCGAATCTGTATTGGCGTTTAGCTTATCCCCGACAAACATATGATTCGGGTCGTAGCGGCGGATCGCGTTGCGGGTCGTTTCATAGTATTTGTCCACGACGCGCTGGAGGAATATTACGTTATCGCGGGACTCGTTGGCGTTGGATAACTGAGTTTTTGGGCGCCAGTTTTTAGTGGAAGCTAGGTTGTCGAATGACTTGAATTTCGTATCATAATTCGTATTGTAATCTTTGATGCGATTGCGATAGATTTCTTTCATTGTCTCGACGTAAACCCGCTTTCCAGGCGCGTCGCTTCCCAAGTTGCGAAGCCGTCTTGGCCAACCAATGCGTGAAGGTCTCCGGGCACCTCCGATCGTGTCGGTTCGTTCCCTTAGATCTTCCTCGGTGAGTAATGGGCAGTCGGTCATGGAATAGCCCAGTAGGTAGGGATCGTCTTTTAACGGAAACGCGACCTCCTTGGCCATGCGGTCGCAATGGCGCTCGAAATCGGAGGAAAACACATCGACAAAATTGCTGTCCGGAATCTCGCCTTTCCAGTGGGGGATATTGAGGAAATGGATTGGTTGCATGTAAGCCATCTCCGGGCGTGGAGTATTTATGATATTCAGCGAGTTGTGCACGCCCACAGTGTTGAAACCCCACTGTTCACGGACGCCCAAGAACCAATTCCTAAGCACCTTGTTGAACTCGGGGCCGTTTAGATTCTCAATGCCTAGTTTCTTTTGCCAGGCTTTACGATTGTAGTCCTGTTTCCACAGATCTGGGTAAAGATGGTTGATGCCCCAGCTAAGGAACGCGTTACCTTCTGGGGTAACGATCCACCAACGCTTGTCCTTTTCTACGCGGAAAAAGCCCGTCGCCTCGAACTTCTTGCCGAACCAGCCTCCGTATCGGTCCAATTTTGTAGAGTGGTGGGTGTCATAGAGCGAAGAGGCACCAAGCATGCTTGATCCGAGGGCGCTCGCCGAAGTGAGTCGTATAAAATCGCGTCGTTTCATATGGGGTAGTTGGGAGAGTGCCCGAAAATATCGAATCGACCAGTTAGCGTATTGCAACGAATTACATTTTGCGATCTTGTTTATCGTATGCCTAGAGTTTTAGTTCCCTTTTTCGCGACCCTTTCAATGGCCGTTTCCGCTATGGCGTCCGATCCTCCAAAGGTCGTCTTCTTGACAGGCGACGAGGAATATCGATCGGAAGAGTCGATGCCTATGCTGGCCAAAATTCTGCGTCGCGATTTTGGCTTTCATGTGACGGTCGGATTTTCTTTGGACGAAGATGGGGTGATCGATCCCAATGCTGCAACCTCACTGACAAAGACCGAAGAATTGGCGGGTGCCGACTTGATGGTGCTGTTTTTGCGTTTCCGCCGTCCGGACGAAGCCTCATTCCAGCGTATTCTCGACTATCTCGAATCGGGGAAACCGGTGGTCGCCTTTCGAACGTCGACTCATGCATTCCGGTTTACTCAGGATTCCCCTCACGCGGGATGGGGCTATCAGGACGACCCCACCTTCATCCACAGCTTTGCTGGCGGCGAATTGACGCGGGAACTTCTAGGACAGAAGTGGATCACGCATCATGGTCACTTTTCTGACGGGCATAGAACCCTGACAAGCGTGACGCTTGATTCGGCTGCCAAGGGCCATCCAATTCTTAGGGGTATGGAAACTTTTGAAGCTTATTCATGGCTCTATCACGTGGAAGGCGGGGGCGATACGGTTGTGGGGGACCCGCAATTTTTGCTCAACGGAAAGTCGCTCCAGTCGAACAAGGAAGAGCGGGGTCAGCTCAATCGGTATCCAATTTCTAATCCTGTTGCCTGGACGAAAACGCATAGTCATGGCTTCAATCATGCTCGGGTTTTCATGACGACGCTGGGGCATCCCTATGACTTCAAAGTATCCATGATGCGCCGCTTCGCCATTCAAGGCATTCTTTGGGCTCTTTCACGCGAAGATCTAATTCCGGCTAGTGGCCTGAAGACGGAAACTGCCGGAGATTACGATCCGAATAATTCTGGCTTTGGAGATAAATACAAAAAGGGTCTCAAACCAGAGGACCTGCTTAAATAGCGATCGAATCTTTCAAACGTAACCTAATTTAGAACACAATGAAAACCTCTATTCGTTTAGCTACCTGTGTAGCAGTATTTCTGTTTTCTCTAACTGGCATGGCCCAACGAATTGAGCCAAGCCAAGGCGAGAGTGTGGTTATCGTTGGAACAGGAATGGCCTCCCGAATGATGAAGTTTGGCCATTTTGAAACGGAAATGTACCTGAGTTTTCCGGGCAAGGATCTCAAAATCCGTAATATGGCCGATGAGGGAAACACGCCAGGGTTTCGCCCCCATCCCGGTCGGCATTACGAGTTTCACTTCGCGTTTCCGGGAGCGAAGGAGCTGGTCAAAGATGAGTTTCAGATCGACACTAAGAGCGAGGGTCATTTCGAGTCGCCTGACCAGTGGTTGACTCGCTTGCGGGCCGATACGATTATCGCGTTCTTCGGCTACAATTCTTCTTTCGATGGCGAGGACGGGCTAGAGCGCTACAAGACAGAGTTTGAGGGATTTGTGAAGCACACGCTTACGCAGCGATACAATGGTTACGGGCCACCTAAGCTAGTGGTGGTTTCACCAATCGCTTTCGAGGAGAAGCCACGCGATTTCGACGGTCCGGACGGCGAATCAATCAATCGGAATCTAGAACTTTATTCCAATGCTATGGCTAAGATAGCATCTAATCATGGCGTACTTTTCGTGGATGCTTTCAACGCCTCGAAACAGTGGTATAACGGAAGCGACGTTTTGACCAACGACGGCGTCTTGCTCAATGATGCGGGGTACCGGAAACTAGCTCGGTTTCTGTCTGAATCCATTTTCGGAAGTCGATCGATACGCGAAGGGATTCGCGATACGCTTAATGAGGTAGTTAATGAGAAGAACTGGGCATGGCTGAATAACTTCAAGATACCCAATGGAGTTCATGTTTATGGCCAGCGTTACGCTCCTTTCGGCCCACAGAATTATCCAGACGAGCTGAGGAAGATCGAGGAAATGACAGACGTTCGCGAGCGAGCTATTTGGGCCGCTTTGAATGGTCAGCCTTTCGATATAGGGGCGGAAGACGCCAAAACGCACCCATTGCCTGAGGTGCCGACTAACTACACGGTAAGCGCTAAAAACGGGACGATCGATTATCTGCCTGGGAGAGAGTCAGAATCGAAAATTGAAACTGCGGAAGGCTACCGGATGGAGTTATTCGCCTCCGAAAAAGAGTTCCCCGAGTTGGCGAACCCAAGTCAGATTGCCTTCGACAATCAAGGCCGACTCTGGGTTGCGACTATGCCAAGCTATCCGCACTACCAAATCGGAGATCCCAAGCCGGCAGACAAGCTGTTGATTTTCGAGGATGCTGATGGTGATGGCA
>Ga0310343_10001730_pt1 | contig 11292 bp, 10 predicted proteins | sample HC15DNA2025_MG_FD_203519 | JGI IMG/M metagenome (GOLD analysis project Ga0310343, IMG submission 203519) | Marine microbial communities from station ALOHA, North Pacific Subtropical Gyre - HC15-DNA-20-25_MG | ecosystem: Environmental > Aquatic > Marine > Oceanic | place: Pacific Ocean: North...
ACAAGCGAATGTATAAAATTGTTTTTAATGTAACTAAAATTACCATTATTTTTTGCTAAATGATACACTTCATTTACTGATATGTCTTTTGAAACTATAGATAAACAGCCAGATGATGCACATATGTATTCACCAGAGTAGTCCATTTTCTTAAGTGTACTTAATGCATACCAAAATCCAGAAAACCCCCCTGGACCTACTCCTAGACAGTTTTCTCGTTCTCTAATTGTATTAGTCATAATTAATGAAAAAATAACAGCTAAAGTGTAATGATATATTTTCATATACACTTTAATAATTTTAAGCTTTATATTTAAATATAATTTGTTAATGTATTAATAAATGTCATACATAACAAGGCATAAAATAAAAGGAAAGTTTGTCTATAAAAATAATACACCAGAAGATCTAGAAAGGATTAAAAAATTAGTAATTCCACCAATGTGGTTAAATGTTAAAATAGATAAAAATAAAGATAGTAAAGTTCAAGCAACGGGGTATGATACAAAAGGAAGAAAACAATACATTTATCACAAAGACTTCATTGAAAAATCTAAATCTATGAAGTTTAATAAACTTAAAACATTTGACTATAATAAATACTCTAGGGTAATCAAACATTACATGAATAAATGCGATCTTTCAAAAGAATGTGTTATTGCTAATGTAATAAAATTAATGGAAGATCTAAATATACGAGTTGGAAACGAGAGTTATAAAAAAGAAAATGGATCTTATGGGATAACCACACTTCTTAAAAAACATCACAAGAATAATGTATTAACATTTATTGGAAAAAAAGGAGTAGCTCATATTAAATATATAACAGATCCTAGAAGCATTTCTTTTATAAAACGTGTAATGACTATGCGTGGTCCTAATTTATTTTATTATGAACCTGATAAAAGTATTACATCTTCTGATTTAAATACATTCTTAAGAGAAAAAGTTCAAAGTAATATAACATGTAAAGACATTCGAACTTACTGCGCTAATAAGATTTTTGTTAATTTTATGAATAAATTAAAGAAACCTGACACTGAAAAAGATAGAAAATCTAATGTTATAAAAGGTATAGATTATACAGCAAATGAATTGGGGAACACAAGGAAGATATGCAAAGACTCTTATTTATGTCCAAAAAATATAAATAAGTTTCTTAATTAATTTAAGTTATACATTGTGATTTTAAAAAATGTTTTATTAGTATAATGAATATCTTTTCTAGAATTTTAGTATTTCTAAGCGTCGTTAATTCTTTTGAATTGCCACTATTTGAGCATATAAATGTAGTTAAACAGGTGTCTCAACATTTACCTTATGATACACGTGTTAAAATAGTAGAAGAAGCAACTGGTATTTTACCAAAATTAGATTGGTTTGGACATATAGTTCTTACTAATAATGAAAGGTTAATAGATACAGTAATTCATACAAATCTAACAGAAGAACAGAAGAAAGCTGTTATATTAAAGATAGTAGAAATATGTAGACAAGGAGATGATATGGGCGGTCAGATTTTATTAAATTATTATAATCTAATAGATAATATATTATGAAACTTAAACCAATACTATCTGGTACAGAAATGATAGTACCTGTAAACTTAATATCTGATATAGTCCATGTTGCTGCCTATAATTCTCATATTAGTCCTGAAAGTTGTTTAATTAATGGTCTTTTAGCATTTAATATATATAAATATGATAGATATCGTGATGCTCTAGAAGCAAATGAATGTGATCGTAGTGAATTTTATAACGGTATTATAGAAAATGAAAAAAGTATACAATTGTTACTATTTTCATCTTCAATTTGTATAATTACAATATTAATTTATTATCATATGTACACTATTTTACCTGTATATTTTTCTTCTTTTATGTATAAAAATATTAAAACACTTGATGTACCTGTAAAACCATTTTATGTTTCTGGATTATGGACTATATCAACATGTATAATTCCTAAATACACTGATGCAAATGTTCTAGCATGTATATCTGTATTTTTATGTATATTTGCTCTCACTAATTTAGCTGACATAGCAGACTACACAGAGGACATTAAATATAATGTTTCAAGTTTACCAACTGAACTGGGAATAGATTCTACTTTAAATATTTGCTTGGCATCTAGCTTAATGTCTACATTCACATTCACACAACTTGAATATTTTTCAAATACATTTTATGATTACATTTACATTTTGTCTAATATAATGCCATACTTTACTCGATAGAATACTCTATACCAGAATCTACAAGAGTTGAATTAAGAGTGTCTTCACTTAGATTGTCATTTATGAATAAATTAATAATTTCTACTATCTTTGTCTTATATAAAGGAATTAGATCTCTATTATCATTTCCCTCTGAAAAAGAAGTATGCATATAATTATTATATGGCTGATCTAGTATATCGCAATGTCCAAAATCTTTAATAATTATTTCTGTCTTATTTTGAAAAACGCCCGTATCAAGCTTACCAAGAGGAATAAATGGAATCTTAATATTTGGAATAAGAAGCATATTCTTTCTTAATTTATCAAAAGACCACTTATAGGATTTTTCAGCTTTTATCACGAGAACATCAGAAAACTTATTAATGTCTGGAAAATCTTTGTTTACTAATTTATTATTATCAACTGGATCTAGTAAAACGACTTTATTTATATTAAAACGTGAACAATGATTGAGAAGTGTAGTTGCACCAGAAGAATGACTAATTGCAACAGTTCCTTCATTTGTGATGTCATTATCAAGTAATTGAGTTACCATATTATCATTTGGAAAATAACTAACTGAGTTTTGTATACACTTTACATCTGTTACATCATTTAACTTTTCAATAAATCCAGAATATATCAAATTAGGCATCAAAGAATTACCTCCTGAGAAAAAAAGAGCATTTGGTTTTACTGTAAAAGAAAGAGCGAGAACAAGGATATTAATCATTTATTTAAATAATCAATAACATTTTTAAATTAGTTTAAAAACAAGAAATATAAAAATGTATAAATATAATGTTAACCGTATTAAACTTAGCTTTTACTTTTTTAGCTACAAGACCCCACATTTCGCCAAGAACCGGAGTTATTAAAATGCTTGAACCGTTTGATCTCGTTAGAAGTCGTGGACCATTTGAACAATTGTCTTATAATGCTTTTTCTAACTTAATTAAAGACGTCGACACGGCTGCAATAATAGAAGATAAAAATGTAGCAGTTTTGCATGATAAACTAGATCATATTACACTTTATAAATATATTCCACAGAATGCAAATGATGTAATAGATTCGTTTGTTAAGAATCATGTAGATTTTCAAGTATTTGATCTAAGTAACCAAGGAATACAAGTTCCATTTTTAGTTCAAGTAATCAGTTTAATTATTGTATTTAATATAATTTCTTTCTTTCTTCAAAGAAATGGAATGGGAACTCCTCCTGGATTTATGAATAGAATGAATAATGTAGACATGAATCTAGAAGTAAATACAACATTCGCAGATGTAGCTGGTATTCCAGAAGCAAAGGAAGAACTCTACGAAATAGTAGACTTCCTTAAGAATCCAGAATTGTACTCTAATGCAGGCGCAAAAATACCAAGAGGAGTACTTTTAGAGGGAGAACCAGGAACTGGTAAGACTCTTCTTGCAAGAGCTGTGGCCGGGGAAGCTAATGTTAATTTTATTTCAGCTAGTGGATCTCAGTTTGTTGAAATGTTTGTTGGAGTTGGAGCTCAGCGTGTAAGAAGTCTTTTTCAAAAAGCTAAAGAGAATGCACCATGTGTTATATTTATTGATGAAATTGATGCGATCGGAGGAAAGCGCGGCTATGGATTTAATTCCGGAGGAAATGATGAACGCGAACAAACACTTAATCAGATTCTTACTAATATGGACGGATTTGAAAAAACAGGAGGAATTATTGTACTTGCTGCAACAAATAGAATTGATACACTAGACCCAGCTCTTCTACGTTCTGGAAGATTTGATAGAAAGGTTAAAGTAACTCTTCCCAATAAACCAGAGCGTGAAGAAATTGCTCGTATTCATTTTAGAAATAAGAACGCTAATTTTAGTTATTCTAAACTTGCAGATCTTACATCTGGGTTTTCCGGAGCTGATATTGAAAATCTTGCAAATGAAGCAGCTATACTTTCAATTAGAAATAATGAAACAGTTATCTCAGACACACTTATTCTACAAAGTTTTGAAAAGTGTACAATTGGATTACCAAAGAAGGAAGATACACGTAGTCTTACTGTTAAAAGACTAGTAGCGCTACATGAGGCTGGGCACGCACTTGTAATAAAAACCTTTCCTGAATACTTTAATCTACAAAAGGTTACAATGAATGCTAATACAGCTGGAGCAGGTGGTTATACACTTTTTACACCTAAAGATTTTTATAACGAATATCCCACAAAAGGATTTTACATGGCACGTATAATAGCAGCACTTGGAGGACGTGCTTCAGAAATGTTACACTCTGATGTAAGACTATCTGGATCACTAGACATTGAATATTCACATGTTACAACCGGAGCAAGTAATGATCTTATGCAAGCAACCAGTATAGCAAATAAATACATTGACCTATTTGAATCATATGTAGTTGATGAGACTTATTCACAAAACTGGCAATATCGCAGGGAAAAAAGAGTTAAAGAAATAATTGACGACTGTCTAGAAAAAGCTACAGACATTCTAAAATACTCACATATTGATCTTTTACTGCTACGCAATCAACTTCTTGCGAATAATACAGTATCATTTTAATTACAATCTACTATAAGGTTTAGGTAACCATTTAAGCTTATTATAATAATATTCTGCATAAACATTTCTTTTAAAGTACAGTCTTCTTTTATAAGCTCTTTTTTCTTATACAAAATAATACCTCGTTGTGTCTTAAAATACAATCAATTAATCTGAATAGTATTTTTTTCATAAGTCATTTAAAAGATGTATTATATTTTAAAAAAATGGTATTTTAGTTTTAAAGTTCATGACATGTTCATGCATAAATACATGTTCTGGAATATCTGTGCGATAATCTTTCCAAATGTCATTTGTGATATTTAAAATCTTTAATTTTCTTACAGGTTTCATTATCTCTTCTTCGTTAAACGTAAGAGTAAGAGGAATATCTGAGTTTTTAAAATAACAGTTGTAATTTGATTTAACAGCAAAATCTTTTGTCATTTTAATTAAGTTTAATGGCATTCCAGTAAAGCTTAATATTTCTTTATTTTTTGAATTTACTTCGTAATTAAGCTTTTCTTGAATATAACTAAACTTAATTTTTCCATTTGGGCCTCGAACTCTATTAATTGGATCCCATTGAAGAGCATTTGTTATACAATCTAATACAACAAAATGATAATTATTTTCTTTTTGTGCTACAGTCATAATTTCAAGTCTAGAACCCCGCATCCAAAAAGAATCTATATTATAACAGTTGAATAAAAGTTTTGGATTCATACAATCATTGTCATCCGATACTTTAATTTTTGCTAGTTGCATTCCTTCCGGAAGCATTTCCTCTACGACCTTGTGATTAATAATATTATAACTTAGCCACAACGAGTATGGTTTAATTTTGAGATTTATAAGTTTCATTATAATTATAAAAAAGATATATTTAAATTAATTAATGATAACGTTATTTAATATACTTTTTGCATTTATTCTAGTTCCCAAAAGAGTTATATTACACCTAGAAAAGATTCCGGATGGCATTACACATGTTGGAATATCGTTTAAAGATGGTATAAAAACACGTAGATATGATTTTAGACCATTTAACGAAAACTGTTCTTGTTTAACAACAGGATTAGATCGTAAAGATCCCAGGGTTATTTTTCCAAATATATACAATGACAATTTTGATCCTAAAAAAAGAGAATACTTTGAACGTTTTTATACACAAGATCCAAAAATTATATATAGCGATGTAATTTTAGGGTCTACTCTAAAAACATTTGAAGAAATTGACATGTATTCTCAGGAAATTAATAAAAAGTACATTCTTTGTGTTTATGATTGTAGACACTATGCTGATAAGTTTGCAGTATGGACAGGAGTAGGACATATACCAATATGGAGACTGTCTAGATATTTTAAGGACAATGATTAATTTTGGTTTTAAAATCTTCAAAGTTTTTAGATGTATGTGTAAAATTAATCAATTCTGCTGGACTATATTTTCTATCTATGTGTTTAAAATCATTATGATCTATAACACAATCGTAGTAATAATAAATTATGTCTGCTATAGTCTGTGTGTCTGCATTTTCTAATTTAAGATGATAATCAATTCTACCAGGTCTTATTAGTGCTGGATCAAGTTTTTCATAGTGATTACTTGATACAATGAGTATTCTACCAGGGGTTTCGTTTACTCCGTCTATTATATTTAATATATCTGAAAGAGTGATATTTTTTTCTTTGTATGAATTTTTTATAAGATCTTTAATTTTAGTTTTGGATACTTTACGTGATTCATCTTCAGAATCATCAGAGTCTACGCATATTTTTCTCTTTTTAACAATATCATCCATACAATCAATATCTTCTAAAAGAATTATTTTATTCTCAAACTTAATACTACCATTTTTATTATTATTTGTATACGTATTTTCAAAATAGAACTCATAAAGATCCTCTACTGTTTTAATTTTATTAAGAGGAATGATTACTAAGTGTCTATTTAAATAATTTGCTATACTTTTAACAATAGATGTTTTACCAGTTCCGGGTGGACCAGAGAGTGCAATACCTAGAGTGTATGCATTTCCATTTTTTTCATAATTACATCTACTTGTATTGAAAAAATTAATTAAATTAATTAGTTCATATTTTTTATTAAAAAATAGATTATCAAAAGTTCTCTTTGATAAAAACTCATATTCCTTCCAATTAAAATCTCTACATCTTTCACTTTTATTTTCAAAAAGCATATAAATAAACTTTTTATTTTTCCTATAATTATTAAGTTTAGTCTCGAAGGTGTTTTTTATATTGTCTACAAAATCTTCTAACTGTGATATAGTTTTTGTATAACTAAATACCTCTATTACAATTGTTTCAGTTTCAGATGTTGTTTTAGTATTTTCACAGTTTCTACGATCTGTATAGAATCTTACTTTACATTTGATGTCATTTGTTAAATTAAACTCTTTACGTTGATCTACAATAAATACACTGGATTCAATTCTTTCTCTGTCATCAGAATCTTGATCATACATGTACTCAAATGTAGATATTTCTTTAATACTGTACACACCTTTAAACTTTTCTTCTTTTATATAATCCCAAATAGCATTAAATCGTATTGAAAACAAATCTGTATAAAATGTTTTATATTCTGCTTTTACTCTTTTACCCTCTAAAATAATACTATTATATTTATCGCACCTCATGTGTTTAATAATGTCTTCGACGTCTATATATCTTATAATACACATAGTAAATATCGTTAAAAACTGATAAATTGAAAAATTATTCATTAGTAAAAATGGAAGCATGTAAGAATTAAACCCTTGTTCGTGCATTTTTAATGTATATGTAGTGTCTTTAATTTAATTATTTTTAAAAAATATTTCCTATAATTTAAATGATAAAAGTAAAGAGTTTTAAGAAACTAAAGGGAGGTAAAAAAAAGTATGAGATTACATTTGAAAAAAATGGCAAGACTTATGTACGTAAGTTTGGCGCAGCGGGTATGTCTGATTTTACCATTCATAAAGATCGCGAACGTCGAGAAAGATACATATCTCGGCATAAGAAAGATCTTAAAACAGGTGATCCAATGAAACCCGGATATCTTAGTATGTACATACTTTGGAATAAACCGAGTTTAAAGGCTAGTCTTGCAGATTATAAACGTAGACTCGGTGTTTACAATAGAACTGGTAAGTTTCCTAAAGGAATAACAGGTAGTAAAAAAATGTCTTTTGGAGCGGTAGATCCTTGTTCAGCGGATGCGTTGCGTAATTTGCCAGAAGATATACAGCAGGTAATAAAACAACAATGCGCTGCAAGTATTATTCAAGGTGTTGGGAAAAAAATGGATCCTAAAAGATCTTTATTTGAAGCTCTTAAACTAAAAGGTCTTCAAAGATATCAAAATGCTGCAAAAAGAACAAAAAATCCACGTGAAAATATGCATCTTATAAATAAATTGTGGACTAATTTAGATCCGGTTAATGATTTTACAGCAAAATGGTTGACAAGGGCATCTAAAGTACTTATTAAGAATGATTTTGACTTTAAAACTAGAAACTTTTGGTGGAAAGTAATAGAAAATCAGATTCAAGCTATGACAGAAATAGAAGAAGATGGAGACCCATCCGAAGAATTACCACCAAATGAATACATATATTATGAAAAGTGTCAGACTGCTATTATGATAATCTTAAATAAAGTAGGATATCCTATAACAATTGATGATATCGACGAAGGTTGGGCTGACGAAGCATTAAGATTTTGGAGAGGTAAAAGAACTAATACATTCGGAAAAAAAAAGACCCCTTTTGGAACAATAATTCCGTTCGAAGAAACAAGTCTTAGAAAATTACCCACCGATCTGAGAGACTTAATTCAAAGAGATGTATCATCTTCTGACATCCAAAGAATACAAAGAGGCAGAAATGTAAGAAAAATACCTGCTAATATGATGACTAAAAGATTTCTTAAGCAACTTCTTTGGAGGATGAATGCCGAATATGAATCTCCAGCGTATGCAACCGAACAAATGACATCAGACTACGGAGAGCCTTGGCTTATTTTAAATCCGGGTAGAATAGGAACAGCACAATGGCTTTACTACGCAGCTGATATATTAACAGTCAAAGATTTTGATGATGATGATCTCTGGTATTTATGTTTAGAGCACGTTATTGATGAATTTGTAGATTTAGACCCAGACATCAATGTATATCAGGGTCAAGTAGCTGCAAATATAACAACATCTCAGGACAGCGTAGAAGTACTTTTGGGTAAAATAGGATATTACGTAGATTATAATGAACCTAGATGGTACGTCAGGGCTATAGCTTGGCTCAAACAAGAATATGCTACCGGAAATGCTTTTGGTAAGAAAGAAGGCTCTAAGATACCAGATAATGTAATAAATAAAAAATTATACGCTTCTATAAAAGCCAAAATCAAAAGATCTATAAAAGGAAGAAGATGGGGTGCGTATGATTCGGGAAGACTTGTAAGAGAATACAAAGCAAAGGGAGGAACTTATCGTGGTTCTAAAGGTAAAACAGAACTATCTCGTTGGTATAAAGAAAAGTGGGTAGATGCATGTGCTTGGCCAAAAAGAAAACCATGTGGTCGTAAAACAAAATCATCCATCGCTTATTGTCGCCCAAGTAAACGCGTAGACTCGAAAACTCCGAAACTTGTACAACAGTTAACAAAAGCTCAAATAAAGTCTAGGTGTGCAAAAAAGAAAAAATCTCCTATGAAACGCGTAACTAAATTCGGACAAACAACACCAGATGAAGAAATTGGCAATGGATGGGTTATACACTGTAATTTTATTCCTGGAATAGGACCTCATGCAACATTAAGAAGAAAAGATATAGCTGGGCCTACGCGCGATACCGACCATGCTTTTAGATATGGAATTAAATATGCTGGTCAACCCCCCGAATTTTGGTCTAGTGGTCCTCTAGCAAAGGGTTTACCAAGTCAACAGTTTCAAAATTTATTAATGAATTATTATTATAAAAAATGCGGAGGATGGCATCTAGCAAAATTACCTCCTGCTTCTCCAGCCCCTGGTTATCTTCAATTTGGAGCAACTCAAGAAATAGTAGACAAAATGAGACAACAGATGTATAATCAAATAATGGCATCAAGCAATGTATCAAGCGGAATTGAAAACACTATTTCTAAAAGATGTAAAAGAGGATTTCAAGATTCTTTCTGTCAAAGCATATTTACAGATTTACTCTTATCAATTTACTTTACAATAGTTAAAAATTCAGTATTAACTGACAATAGAAAGCAAAACATTTCAGAAATGGAAAAGTTTATACCAACTAATTTCAAACCAACCTTATTAAAAATTAATAAATCTCAGTTTTCAAAAATAGATGAAATGTTATATTCTTTACAAGATCATACATACGGTACTTTTAAGAATGCAAGAATAGCAAGTCTAATTTATGAGTACATTCATGTTAAGTAATTAAACCCAAATAATGATAAATTATTAATTATTAATTATTGTTTTGGTTATAATATTTTACTTTATTTGTTTTCTTAGTTTCCATTTTTCTACATATTCTTTATAATTTTTTCCATTCATATCATTAAATCCAATAACAGTGCTTAACTGTTTAAACAAACTTTCGCTCATTGGATGAGTGTCTGTTTCTATATTCTTTTCAAAATTTACATTAGTTCCCGAAATAGAAACACTTGTATACTTCTTGTCGTCCATGTTTTTACTAACTATTTTAAAACTTTATATTAAATTAAGAAGCAGCTCTTATAAGATATATTTTTCCAGAGCTTGCATGATCATAGTAAACAGCACCTGGTGCATTCCATTGCCAAGTCGGATTTCCTACCCAGCCCCTGCTATTTGGATTCCACATATTTGTAACAGCTCTGCAATCTCCTCCGCATTGAGTAGCACTTAGTGTACCTCCTAATGCTAGAGTTGCTTCATTGCTTTATGAATACATCCACCAAAAATAATTTAAAAATAAAATACATTATATTATTATAAATGGAAGAAATAGTTCCGGCACTTGGAGCAGGGATCGTTTCTACTTTTATTTGTAATCCGTTAGATACAATAAGGATTAATTATCAACTTAATAAACCGATTAATTACACACTGTGTAGTCTATATCGTGGACTAAATTATGGAATTATAGCAGTACCTTCATTTTGGGCTATTTATTTTCCAATTTATAAAAAGTTTAAAGAAACAAGTGTACCAAAACCAATTGCAGCATACATTTCTTGTTGTATAGCTAGTACATTCACAACACCTTTTTGGGTTCTTAGACAAAGAGTTCAAACTGGCAAAGAAATTAAAAATATGACTCTAATTAAGTGCTACAAAGGTCTTATTCCAACATACATCGTAAATCTTAATTTTACTGTTCAGATTCCGGTTTATGAATATCTTAAAGATAAAATGGATAATAATACCTTTAATACATTCTTAAATACCGCTATTTCAAAAACAATTGCTGCGTGTATATTTTATCCTATGGATACGATTAGAGCTAAAATAAGAAATGGAGGCTCATTTA
>Ga0310343_10001731_pt1 | contig 11291 bp, 8 predicted proteins | sample HC15DNA2025_MG_FD_203519 | JGI IMG/M metagenome (GOLD analysis project Ga0310343, IMG submission 203519) | Marine microbial communities from station ALOHA, North Pacific Subtropical Gyre - HC15-DNA-20-25_MG | ecosystem: Environmental > Aquatic > Marine > Oceanic | place: Pacific Ocean: North...
GTCGCAAAAAACTTTCTATTAACAAGTGAAGTTTCCTTAAAAAGAAAAATCAAAGAAGCTATATTAGCCTTTAGAATAGAAAGAGCCTACTCAAAAGAGAGAATTCTAGAACTTTATTTAAATCAAATTTATTTAGGCCAAGGTACTTATGGCATAGCTGCTGCTAGTTTAGAGTATTTTGATAAATCAATAAAAGAACTTACTTATCCAGACGCAGCTTTACTAGCGGCACTACCAAAAGCACCGAGTAAATATAATCCTTATAAGTACCCAGATGTGGGAAAATTCAGAAGAAATTTAGTTCTTAAAAATTTAGAGGAAAATAATTTTATATCTAAAAAAGACCTAATTAAATTTAAGAATTCAAATTTAAATTTAAAAAAAAGAAAAATTGAAATTGTAAACGAGGCTAATTCTTACACAGAAGAGGTTAGAAGATCTGTTAAAGAAAATTATGGTTTTGAAAAATTATATTCCGAAGGATTAAGTATTAAAACACCTCTTAATATTGATTATCAAATTCAAGCAATAAAATCTCTCAGAAAAGGTATAGAAGATTATGATAGGAGGCATGGATGGAGAGGTCCTTTAACTAATAAACTAAAGAATAGAAATTGGAAAAATAAAATTGATGGGTTCAAACTTGATCCGACTTTAAATTGGAAATTTGCAGAGATACTAGAGATTAAAGAGTCTGAAATAAGTTTTCAAATAATTGATCAAAATGAAAAGGGTACAATCGAAAAACTATATTTTAAAAATTTAAAATGGTCTTTACCAAAAAATAAACCAATTTCCTCAAGACATAGTATCGGAGACATAATTTTAGTAAAAAAAGAAAAAAATTTATGGAAACTTAAACAATATCCTAGAGTAAATGGTGGGATAATCGCCTTAGATCCTTTTACTGGTGATGTAAAGGCTTTGGTGGGTGGTTTTAACTTTAAATCAAGTGAGTTCAACAGAGTTACACAAGCAAAAAGACAGCCAGGATCTGCTTTTAAACCAATAGTTTATGCAGCAGCCCTAGAAAATGGATTTTCGCCTAACTCAATTATTTTAGATGCACCTTTCGTGGAAAGTCAGGGAGTGGGCTTAAAAAATTGGAAACCTGAAAATTATGGAAAAAAATTTTATGGCCCTACAACATTAAGAAAAGGTATAGAATATTCTCGAAATTTAATGACTGTCAGAATTGCAAAAATTTTAGGCTTAGATAAGATTTTAGATTTATCGAAAAAGTTAGACATTTATAATGAAATACCTGAATTACTCTCAGTTTCATTAGGTGCTGCCGAGACAACATTGATAAATTTAACTTCAGCTTATGCTTCATTTGTAAATGGTGGAAAAAAAGTTAATCCAAATTTAATTTCAAGGATACAAGACAGAAGAGGTAAAACAATTTTTCAAATACAGAACAGAAAATGTCTTGGCTGCGATAAATTTATTGATCAATCTGTTGATTACCCTAAAATAGAAAATACTAATAAACGTGTTTTCAGCGAGGCAACAGCTTACCAAATGGTAACAATTTTGAGTGGAGCTGTTGAAAGAGGTACTGCAAAAAAATTAAGATCTTTAAATGTTCCTTTAGCTGGCAAAACAGGAACTACTAATGACAACTATGATGCTTGGTTTATTGGTTTTTCATCAAATCTTGTTGTAGGAGTTTATATAGGTTTTGATAACCCCAGAACTTTAGGAAAATTTGAAACAGGATCAAAAGCTGCATTACCTATTTTTAAGGATTTTATTGAAAACGCACTTTTCGAAGATGATTTTAATGATTTTCAAATACCTGAAAAAATTTATTTAACATCATTAAATTATGATACGGGTCTCAAGTCATCAGCTAAAGATAAAAAAACAATAATTGAAGCTCTAAAAATAGAAGATATTAACAATATAGAAAATAATAGTTTAATATCAATTAATGATCGTGATACTCTAATTAAATTTAGACAATTTTACTAATGGAAAGCTTTGAAAATAAATTAATAATTGCAGAGAGAACTCTAGAAAATATTAGGGGGTATCTTTGATAAGGAAGATATCGAAAAAAAATTAAAAGAGTTAGAAAAAGATCTTCTTAAAGAAAATTTTTGGAAAGATAAAGAATTAGCCAAAAAAATAACCAAACAAAAAAAGAATTTTGAACAAATACTTAATTCTTATAAAAATTTTTTTACAGAAATACAGAATCTAAAAGAGCTTTTTTTACTTGCGATACAAGAAAAGAACGAGGAAATCACAAATGAATGCTCTCAAAAATTAGATATTATTTCAAAGAATTTAAAAAAAATTGAAATTACTTGTTTTCTTTCAGGTGAAAACGATGACTTAAATATTTACCTAGAAATTCATGCTGGAGCAGGTGGGACTGAAAGCCAGGATTGGGCTGAAATGCTACGAAGGATGTATATGAAGTGGTTCGAAAAAAGAAAATTTAGCTATGAAATTATTAGCGAGCATAAGGGAGAGGAAGCGGGTATAAAATCATCAACATTAAAAGTTGATGGAGATTACTTGTATGGATTGATGAGATCAGAATCTGGAGTGCATAGATTAGTAAGAATATCACCTTTTGATAGTGGTGCCAGAAGACATACAAGTTTCGCAAGTGTGTGGGTTTATCCTGCAATTGATGATGAAATAAATATTAGCATAGATGAAAAAGATTTAAGAATTGATACATACAGATCAAGTGGTGCGGGCGGTCAACATGTAAATACCACTGATAGTGCAGTTAGAATTACGCATTTACCAACCAAGATAGTAGTACAATGTCAAAATGAGAGATCTCAGCACAAAAATAAAGAAACATGTTATAAGATGCTTAGAGCAAGGCTCTATGAATTCGAGCTTCAAAAGAGAGAGGAGCAGAATTCAAATGAACTAAACACGAAAACCGATATTGGTTGGGGCCATCAAATCAGATCATATGTTTTGCAGCCTTATCAGCTAGTAAAAGACTTAAGAAACAAAATTGAAAATACAAATCCGTCAAGTGTCCTAGACGGTAATATTGATCAGTTTATAGAGGGAGGAATTAAAAACAAATAATGAAAAAAATTTTTACAATTTTAGCTTCTTTGGTTTTAATCTTTTTAATTTCAATAAGCTTAGCTTTATTAACTACAGGCATCGAAACAAAAAGGTTTAATAAATTAGTATTAAATAAAATAAATCAGATCGACAATAAAATTAATGTAAAAATAAATACTATAAAATTTAAACTAGATGTTAAGGAATTTAGTCTGTTTTTAGAAACATCAGAACCAAATATACTTTATAGAAATATTTCAATTCCTACTAAAAAAATAAAAGTTTATGTAGATTTTTTTTCAATATTAAAAACAAATCCAAAAATTAAGCGTGTGAATATCTTATCAAAAAAATTAAATATTAAAGATTTGAAAAATATTAATGTTGTAATAAAACCTTCAAATTTGAAAAGTTTCTTAAAAAATAATGTAAAAAATGGAAATTTAATATTAGATTTAGCATTTTATTTCGATACGGATAATTTAATTAATAATTTTATCGCAAAAGGTGAAGTAACAAATTTTAATTCTAAAATATATGATGAAATATTTTTAAAAGATACAAGTTTTGAATTTTTTGGAGATAAATCAATAATATTATTTAAAAAAATAAATGGTGAAATTGATGGTATTTCATTAAAAGATGGAGATATAAAATTAACTATTTCTCCAGAAATCTCAATAATTTCAAACTTTAATTCTATTATCAAATATCAAAATTCTTCAGAAAATAAGTATTCAAAAATATTAAAAAAATTTAAAAAATTAAAAGAGCTTGTCGAAATTGAAGCAGTATTAAAAAATAACTTAAAAATTAATTTTGATAAAACTTATAAAATCAAAGATTACAATTTTTCCAGTAGAGGTGAGATATTAAAAGGCTCTTTAAAAATTCAAAATCCTTCGACTTTTGAAATTCTTGATGAAAAATTAGACCAATTCTCAATAATTGATACTGACTTAAAAATAAATTTAAGTTCAAAATCAAAAAATTTTTCTTTCTCTGGTAAATATTCAACAGGAATTGATAACTTTCTGAATTATAAAATCATAGGAAATACTAAAAAGAACTTTGCTAGATATGAAATAAATACTGAAATAAAAAAAAAATTATCTATAAAACAGATAAATTATTTCAAAGAAGAAAATCTAATTTCAAACCTATCTTTAATATTAGAAATCAGTAAAAATAAATTAAATCTTAAAAAACTAGAATTTACTGAAAAGAATAATAAAATTACCGTTGATAATTTGCTAATCAGTAAAAAAAAGATTTTATCTTTTAAAAATATTTCACTTAAAACTTTTAGAAGTGGATCTATTAATAACGAGTTTTTTATTACAGAAGATAAAAAAATAAAAATAAGAGGTTCGAAATTTGATGCAACAAATTTACCTAAAATTATTAATACAAAAAATAAAAATAATTATTTCTCAAATTTTAGTAAAGAAATAGAAATTGACTTAGATAATGTTATTGCACCTTTATCAGAAAATTTAAAAAATTTTAAATTGATTGGATATATTGATAAAGGTGAATTTGTTAAAATTTCAGCAAAAGGAGATTTTGGAAAAAATAATTTTTTAGATATTTCTTTACAAAATGATAAAAAAAATAAGAAAAAATATTTAGAAATTTACTCAGATTTAACCTCGCCATTGTTAACAGAGTTCAAATTTTTCAAAGGCTTATCTGAGGGTAAACTTTTATATACGTCAATTATTAATGGCAAAGACTTCAATTCAAAATTAAAAATAGAAGATTTTAAAGTTACTAATGCTCCTGGTTTGATTCAATTGTTATCTTTAGCTGACTTAAGAGGGCTCGCAGATCTTGCTAAAGGTGAAGGTTTATCTTTTGATAGTTTAGAAATTGAAATGAATAGAGAAAAAGGATTTCTTAAAATAAGTGAAATTTTGGCCTTAGGCCCTAGCATATCAGTTTTAATGGAAGGTTATAGAGATCAAAATGAAATAACAAGCTTGAGAGGTACATTAGTTCCAGCAAAAAATTTAAATAGACTTATTTCTAAAATTCCAATTATCGGAGATATAGTTATTCCAAAAGATTTAGGCGAGGGCCTATTTGGCATAAGTTTTAAAATGAAGGGACCTCCAGGAAAAATAAAAACTACTATTAATCCTATAAGAACTTTAACACCAAGGTTTATTCAGAAAATTATTGATAGAAAAAAAAAATCTAAATAATTTTAATTAAATAATGTTTCTTCTTTCCAAATGAAAGTTTTAAAGAACTGTTTTTGAAATCAGATCTTTTTATGATTTTATTTTCATCAGTAACAACTAAATTATGAATTTTTATTCCGTTATTAGCTATCGCCCGTCGAGCTTCACTTTTAGAGGAAAGAACACTGTGTTTTGATAAAAAATCTAAAATGCCAATTCCTTTGCTTATTTCACTTGATTTTATATTTATTTCTGGAAGACCTGTACCTACACCACCACTTTCAAAAGTTTGTTTTGCTGTCTGCTCAGCTTTTTTTGCTTTATTCTTACCGTGTAATATTTTTGTAGCTTCATTCGCTAATAAAATTTTTAATTTATTAATGTTTTTTTCTTTTTCTAAAAAGTTTTTTATTTCACTTATTTTTAAATCTGTAAAAAAATATAAAAAACGCTCAACATCTCTATCATCTGTGTTTCTCCAAAATTGCCAGTAATCGTAGGATGATAAGAAATTCTCATTTAACCAAATTGCTCCCTTTTCAGTTTTACCCATTTTTGCCCCGGATGCTAAAGTAATTAATGGGGAGGTAAGCCCAAATGAATCTTTTTTAATTTTTCTTCTTATAAGATCTACTCCATTTACAATATTTCCCCATTGGTCAGAACCTCCAATTTGAAGTATACAATTATTATTTTTAAAAAGTCGATAAAAATCATATGCCTGTAAAATCATATAATTAAATTCCATATAACTTAATGATTGTTCCCGTTCTAACCTTAATTTGACACTATCAAAAGTTAGCATCTTATTTATAGTGAAGTGACTTCCTATATCTCTCAAAAATTCAATATAATTTAATTTTGTTAACCATTTTGAATTGTCTACAAAAATTGGTTTTGTTTTCTTATCTGAAAAATCTAAAATTTTATAAAAAACTTTTTGAATATTTAAAATATTCTTCTTAATATCTCTTTTATCTAATATTTTTCTTGTTGAGTCTTTTCCTGAAGGATCTCCAATTAAAGTTGTGCCCCCACCCAAAAGCACGATAGGTCTATGGCCGTATTTTTGCATTAATCTCAAAATCATTATTTGAAGCAAACTGCCAACGTGAAGACTACTTGCAGTACAATCAAATCCTATATAGGCTGTTATTGGTTTTTGGCTACTTATTCTTTCTAAATTATCAAAATCAGTACATTGGTGCAAATACCCACGAGATTTCATTTCAAATAAGAATTTATTTTTCATAGTATTAATCGATAACTACTATTATACAAAAATTGTTATAAATAAATAAAAATATGCAAAAAGAATATATATCTTTGGGATTAATGAGCGGTACTTCAGGCGATGGAGTCGACGCATCGTTAATTAGATCAGATGGAATTACTTATTACGAAGTATTAAAAGACAGATATTTTGAATATGATAAAGATATCTTTAAGGATATTCACAAATTAAAGGAAAAGATTTTTAAGAAAAAAGACTTAAATACTTATTCAAAAGAAATTTCGGAACTAGAGAGAAAAATTACTTTATTTCATTCAAAAGCTACAAGTTACTTCAATCATAAATACAAAAATTTAATTATAGGTTTCCATGGTCAAACTTTATTCCATAACCCTTTAGAAAAAATATCATATCAATTAGGAGACGGAAATTTATTAAGCCAATTAACAAAAAATAAGATTGTCTTTAATTTCAGAGAAAATGATATAATTAATGGGGGAGAAGGGGCTCCCCTAACACCAATTTTTCATCAATTAATTGCATCCCAAATGAAAATTGAAACTCCAGTTTGTTTTTTGAATATTGGGGGAATATCTAACGTGACAATAGTAAACGATACATTAAACTTTTCAAAAATTTTTAGTCAAGATATCGGTCCTGGAAATTGTTTAATTGATTCTTGGGTTAGAAAAAATTCAGAAAATAATTTTGATAAAAATGGTCAATTCGCAATAAGTGGAAAAAAAAATGATATAATATTAGAACAGGCAAAAGAATTATTTTCAAATAGATCTAACAAAGACAAGCGCTCTTTAGATACCAGTGATTTCGATATTTCGTTTGCAAGAGGATTAAATTTGGAAGACGGATCTGCTACTTTAACCGAATTTACGGCTGGTATAATTGGTGATAATTTAAATGATATATTTAAAAATTTTGATAATCAAATAAAAAATATTTTTCTTTGTGGCGGGGGTAGAAAAAATAATTTTCTTGTTAAAAAGATCAAAAGTTATCTCAGAAAAGATATCAATATTGGATTAATTGATAAGTTTAAAATAGATGGAGATTTTATCGAGTCACAAGCTTTTGCTTTTCTTGCAATAAGAACTTTAAAAAATTTACCAATTTCCTTCCCAAGCACAACTGGGTGTAAAAAACCTTGTGTTGGTGGCAAAATAATAGAAAATTAAATTAAAGCAGTTTTGTCTTTAAGATACTTTTCTATTTCATCTGAAAGTTCTTTTTCTTTATTTTTAAAAAAATGATTTGCATTCTTTATTTTTGAAAATATCACCTCAACACTCTTTTGACTTTTAATTCTATTATCTAACTCAGTAATGCTTTCTTTGCTCACTAATTCATCGTTATCACTGTAGATTATTTGTCCAGAAGTCGGGCAAGGAGCTAAAAAAGAAAAATCATAAACGTTAGGTTGAGGAGAAACAGCTATAAAATTATTTACTTCTGGTCTTCTCATTATTAATTGCATACATATAAGCGAGCCAAAAGAGAAACCAGAAACCCAACATTGACTGTAATCTAAGTTTTGTCTTTCAACCCAATCGAGAGCCGCCGCAGCGTCTGACAATTCTCCTTGTCCATTATCAAATACTCCCTCACTTTTTCCTACTCCTCTAAAATTTACTTTGATCACAGAAAAACCATTTTCTAAAAAAATATTATACATAAGCTGAACAATTCTATTATTCATTGTTCCACCATATTGTGGGTGTGGGTGTAAAACAATTGCTACAGGAGAACCGAATTTTGGATTTTTGTAATACTTCGCTTCAAGTCTTCCAGCAGGCCCAGGTATAAAAATTTCTAAACTTTTTGGCTTCATACTTGATAATGATTATTATTAAAAAAAAAAGTACTGAGTTATAGCACGTTTTTATGCGACAAATATTTTTTTTTAATCCTGACTAAAAGAGTAGGAATTAAGCAAAAACTATTGTAATACAGCGTTAAATTATGAAACTTACAAATAAAGGCCGCTATGCAGTTATGGCAATGGCAGACTTGGCATCAAATGCTAAGGCTGGTCCGATAAGTCTGACTGAAATCTCGATAAGACAAAATATTTCTTTGGCTTACTTAGAGCAAATTTTTTTAAAACTTAAAAATAATAAGTTAGTAAAAAGCTCAAGAGGAGCTAACGGAGGATATGTGCTTGAAAAACCAGCTTCTGAGATAAAGTTATCCAATATAATTTTTGCTGTAGATGAAGAAGTTAAAACTTTAAACTGCAAAAAAAATTCAAAAAAAGGGTGTAATAATAAAACAACCAAATGTATTACGCATAATCTATGGGATCAATTAGATCAACATATAAATGGTTTTTTTGAAAAAGTAAAATTACAAGATTTAACGAAACCAAATTAAATATTTATGAAAAGTGGAGAATTTAAAAATCAAGAATATAAATACGGATTTTCAACAGACATTGAAAACTTCAAAGCTCCAAAAGGACTTTCAGAGAAAACTATTAAATTTATTTCTGAAGTAAAAAAAGAGCCTAAGTGGATGCTTGATTGGAGATTGAAAGCTTTCAATAGACTCAAGGTTTTAAAAGAGCCAAACTGGCAAAAACCTAAATACCCAAAAATAAATTATCAGGATTTATATTATTATTCTGCTCCAAAGAGTATGAAAGATAAACCAAAAAGTTTAGACGAAGTTGATCCAAAACTTATTGAGACATATAATAAATTAGGTATTCCTTTAAATGAACAAAAAAGATTGAGTGGTGTAGCAGTTGATGCAGTTTTTGACTCAGTTTCAGTAGCAACAACTTTTAAAGGTGAGCTTGACAAAAAGGGAATAATTTTTTGTCCTATTTCCGAAGCAATTCAAAAGCATCCAGAATTAGTAAAAAAATATCTTGGTTCTGTAATTCCTATAAGTGATCATTATTTCGCAACATTAAACTCAGCAGTATTTACTGATGGTTCTTTTGTATACATACCACCAAATACAAGATGTCCAATGGAACTTTCTACATATTTTAGAATTAATGCATCTGAGACCGGTCAATTTGAAAGAACTTTAATTATTGCAGATAAAGGAAGTTATGTGAGTTATTTGGAAGGTTGCACAGCTCCGATGAGGGATGAAAATCAACTACATGCAGCTAATGTTGAATTAGTAGCTCTAGACGATGCAGAAATTAAATATTCTACAGTTCAAAATTGGTACCCTGGTGATAAGGATGGAGTAGGTGGTATTTATAATTTTGTGACCAAAAGAGGAGCATGCAAAGGCAAAAATTCAAAAATATCATGGACACAAGTTGAGACAGGATCGGCAATAACTTGGAAATATCCTAGTTGCATTTTGCAAGGAGATAATTCTGTTGGTGAATTTTACTCGATAGCTATTACTAACAATCATCAAAAAGCAGATACTGGAACCAAAATGATTCACTTAGGAAAAAATACAAAAAGTAAAATTATTTCAAAAGGAATTTCCGCGGGACAAGCAGATAACACTTATAGAGGACTTGTAGACATTGGGGCAAAAGCTAAAAATTCTAGAAATTACACACAATGTGACTCGCTTTTAATGGGCAATAAATGTGGAGCTCACACTGTGCCTTATATTAAAAACAAAAATTCATCCTCGATTATAGAACATGAAGCTACAACATCTAAAATCAACGAAGATCAATTATTTTATTGTAATCAAAGAGGTCTCAACCAAGAAGAGGCAGTAAGTCTTATAGTCAATGGTTTCTGTAAAGAAGTATTGCAGCAACTTCCCATGGAATTTGCAGTAGAGGCACAAAAATTAGTTTCTATTAGCTTAGAGGGGAGCGTTGGGTAATGCTTCAATTACAAAATTTAAAAGCTTCAATTAATGATAAGTTTATTTTAAATGGATTAAACCTAGAAATAAAACCTGGGGAAGTACATGCGATTATGGGCCCAAATGGTTCTGGAAAAAGCACCTTGGCAAATATTTTATCAGGTAAAAACGGTTATGAAGTAACCGGAGATCTAAGGTATGAAGGTAAAAATCTGCAAGATATTCCAATAGAGGAGAGAGCTCAAAAAGGAATTTTTTTAGCATTTCAATATCCTTTAGAAATTCCAGGCGTGAATACAACTAATTTTCTAAAAACTTCGCTTAATACAATTAGGAGAGCTAAAGGAGAAAAAGAGTTAGATACTTTAACTCTTTTAAAACTAATAAAAGAAAAAGCTTCTGAATTGAACATAGATGAAAAATTTTTATCTAGACAATTGAATGTTGGTTTTTCAGGAGGTGAAAAAAAGAAAAACGAAATTCTTCAAATGAAACTTTTAGAACCAAAATTAGCTATTTTAGATGAGACAGACTCAGGTTTAGATATTGATGCATTGAAAATTGTGGCTGATGGAGTTAACTCTCATAAAAACAAAAATAACGCATTTTTAATTATCACTCATTATCAAAGATTACTTGATTATATCGAGCCAGATTTTATTCACGTTTTATCAAATGGAAAAATTGTCAAAACAGGCTCTGCCGATTTAGGCCAGGAATTAGAAAAAACAGGCTACGAAAATTTAAAATAATGGACCAACTTTTTAATATAGATTTAAAAAAAATATCTGTTTTTTCAGATAAGGATGCATCAGAGAGAAAAAAAAAGTTTGAGTTGTTTTCAAAAACTGGTCTACCAAATAAAAAAGATGAAAATTGGAAATTTAGCGACCTAAATTTTATTATAGGTAAAAATTTTAAACAAATTACAATTCCTGAAGATTTTAAATTTGATAAAAAAATTCAATTTATAAACGATTTTGACCACAACCATATTACTCTTATTAATGGAG
>Ga0310343_10001732_pt1 | contig 11291 bp, 5 predicted proteins | sample HC15DNA2025_MG_FD_203519 | JGI IMG/M metagenome (GOLD analysis project Ga0310343, IMG submission 203519) | Marine microbial communities from station ALOHA, North Pacific Subtropical Gyre - HC15-DNA-20-25_MG | ecosystem: Environmental > Aquatic > Marine > Oceanic | place: Pacific Ocean: North...
TCACAATTTCATCAAAAGCAACTACTCCTGAAGGTTACAAGAGTTTACCTGCTGTACAAAAATTCGGAGTAGGTGAATCAAATGGAATAGAAAATGATTATTATATTTCAGAATGGAATGTGATAAATGATTTAGGAGTTGTAATTCCGTCTGATTTGTCTTATCTCAAAGCAAGTACTGTAGTTACTTTTAGTGCAACTTTGGCATTCGAGGACTTAGAAGATGGTAGTTCTCCAAGAAGTGATTTACTATTACTAAAATTATTACAAGATGATTTAGTTGTAGGCCAAACTCAAGAAGTAGATGGTAATTTGATGAATATTTCATTAATCTTACCCCCTACGGAACAAGAATTAACCTATACTTTAGAATTAGAAGAACTTGTTTCAGGCGGCGATGACTTAACTTCCATCAATCTCAGTAGAGACTTCCTCACAGATTCTAGGGCTCCAATGGTAATGGGTTCAAGTATCGAGGAATATGATCATAGGGAGCCAAGTAATGAACAAACGCTATCTTTTGAAATTGCTGATCGCCCAGTTTTACCTCCCAGTTTAACATTAATGCTATGGAGACAATGGATGGATGATTCTGATTATGACGACTATCCTGACCCTGAGGAGTATCAGCCTCAGCTATTAACAGCTCCAGAAAATTTGAGTGTACTTCAGGATAATTTTACTTATGTTTTCAGCGATTTATTAGGTGATGAAGGAGATATAGTTACTGGATATCTAGTCGGTGCAGATGCCGCAGGAAATGTTTTGGAACTTGGTGGGTCCTCCGATCAAGATCAACAACTATTTACATATCAATTAAAAGAAGACGGAAATCCAGAATTAGATGGGGGTAATGCAAAATGGGATCTTGAATCAACAGATGCATTCCGTCATCCCATGATTGATTATACTCTAATTTTCCCACTTGTGGAGCCCAATGGATTAAGTGATATTAATTTGATTTCTTTAACACTTGATCAAGATACATTTGATGAAGATGATTTAGAAGGATCCTTAGAAATTAGGTGGGATGGAGAAACGAGGCAGTGTTCTACAGAATCTAAATATCTAATTTTAGGGACATGCGATGTTTTTGCTGAAATAGGTTCTGTTGGACCTTACACTTCAGATTTAGAATTTAGAGTAACCTTTTCATTTAAATGGAATTTAGATGATAATGGTCAGATTAGAACGCCAGAAATTATGGTAGTGGATAGAGGTGGTAATGAAGACATAAATTCATACCCCAATTTAGCTTGGAAATTTAATGCTGAAATCTGGATTCCTTATGATACTATTCAACTTGATTTTACTGCAGGTAACCAAGACTATTGCCCAATATCTCAAACGACTCAAAATCCAACATTAAAATGTGCATGGGTCTCTCCTGGAAGTGATATTACAATCTCAGGACAAGTACAGTTTTATTGGACTAATGCTCTTCCTACAGAAGAATTAGATATTGAAGTACTAATCTCGGGTTTACAGCCAACCTTAGCAACCGTGGAAAACGGTTATTTCAGTGTTACATTAACAGCACCTCAAGCAAATGGAGGTTATGCATTAACGTGGGAGTTATTTGCATTGCCCCTGTCAAACATTGATCAAACTAGCCAATCCTCAGTTTCATTAGTCGTAGATAGTGAAGAGCCTGAAATTTTAGAAGTCGTGAAGCCGAGGACTGATGTTGAAATTTCAGAAGAAGATATGTATAGTATTGAATTTGAAGCGAGCTTCAAAGAAACCTACCTAAATTCAAGTAATGTTAAGTTACATTGGAGGGTTGTTTATGATGAGAATCCTTCAGTAACTCTAATAGAAGGAGTTGAAGGATTAGAAATCGTTAGTACTGCAGGTACAGGAACCTTGACAACAACAATTCAGATTGGTGGACAACTTTTAGATTCTCACTACAATAAACCATCTACTTTGCAATTATGGATTTCTGGAACTGATATGGCAGGAAACCCATTTAATTCAGAAGAAAATAGTGCCTCTAACCCTTTAGCAGAAATACCAATTCACCATAGACGTGCGATTGTTTCTTTAGTGCCTTCCGACATTCAGTATTCGCCACCAGGTGAACAAAATTCAGGAGAAGTAATTCAAATAACAATTATGGCCAAAAATATAGGTGATGCACAAGGTGATGTCTTCTTCACAATCTACGAAGTACTTCCGTCAGGAGCAACAAAGACAATTGCTAGTAAAAACGAAACAATTCCTCTCGGATCTCAACCAATTCAATTGAGGTATGAGTGGGTTCCAAATATGGAAGGTTTACATTATGTTAGAGTTGAATGGGGAGAACAGACAATTGAAGGCCCATTTATTGAAGTTTTACCTCCTAGGGCCACTGGATTAAATGCTGTATTTGAGGACACAAACCCATTATTAGTTGTTAGTTTTGTAGGATTAATTGTCGCTGTACTAATTCTATTGGTGGTAGTTTTACGCAAAGGTAAGGATGATGAATATGAGTGGGTAGAATGGGAAGAGAATACTTATGATTCGCCTTCTAAAGTACCACCAATTTCACAAGATACCCCAGTTCAAACACCCGCGCCAATACCCGCCACTCCTCCTCCTCAAAAACAACCAGAAGCACGGTATCAAACAGATGTTTATGGGGCGGCATACGAAGCGGCTACTGAAGGCAAAGGTGATGGGTGGTGGCAAGATGAACACGGTCAATGGTGGCAAAAATCAGAAGATGGGTCATGGTGGCATCAATCAACAGATGGAGAATGGCATAAACTAGAAGGGTATTGATTTCGAAATTAGATTTTTGTCAGAAAAGGTGTGGAAAATGCAAAAGTGGCAAGACTTAGGCTCGGAAATTACAGAGTGGATTAAGTCGTATGCTGAAAAAAATAAGATCAAAACATTAGTTGTGGGTGTTTCTGGTGGGATTGATTCCGCAGTAGTTTCTACATTATGTGCAAAAACAGGACTGGACACTATTGTTTTGAATATGCCAATCCATCAATCAAAAAATCAATTTAATCTTTCGAATAAACATATTGCTTGGTTAAAATCAAATTGGGAAAATGTCGAGGGTCATTTGATTGATTTAACAGGTACTTATGATTTATTCTGTGAAAGTGATTTAAAAAATCATCAATTGTCTGATTTAGTTTTAGCCAATACTAGAGCAAGAGTCAGGATGACTACATTGTATGCAATTGCGGGATCTAACAATGGTATTGTTGTTGGAACAGGGAATAAAGTAGAAGATTTTGGAGTAGGGTTCTATACAAAATATGGTGATGGTGGTGTTGATATTTCTCCAATAGCGGATTTATATAAATCGGAAGTATATGCTTTAGCTGATTCTTTAGGGGTGCTTGTGGAGATTCAAGAAGCAGCACCTACAGACGGTCTGTGGAGTGATAGTAGGACCGATGAAGAACAAATGGGTGCATCATATGATGAATTAGAATGGGCTATGAAAGAAATCGAAAACCCCTCTAATGTTGAATTAAATGATAGACAAAAATCTGTGATGGAAATTTATCTAAAATTAAATTCTACAAATTCTCATAAAATGAATCCAATTCCCGTTTTTAAAAATAAAATGATAGATTCTATGGGGGAATGATTGATGAATATTCCTTTGGAATTAAAAAAAATGTTGAACGGAGATGAAGGTTCGACGAAGCAAAAAGCTGCAAGGTTGGTGGTGGATTTAGCTTCTACAGCTGGAGCAAATGAATTCATAAAATGCTCTCATGCGCACGTTAGTGGAGTGTCTCCATTAACTGGTGGTCATGGATTACGCAGATTTTTGCAAGATCTTTCTGATGATAAAAACGCATCAGTAGAAATACCCACAACATTGAATAGTGCTGGTTGTGATAAAGAAAAAATGAAAGAAATGGATATTCAAGTTAATGATTTTCTCGAACATCAATTTGAAATTATTCATTCATATTCTAAACTTGGTATTGAAGCAATTTTATCCTGCACTCCCTATGATAGAGGAATTGATGTGAATGGAATTGGTTCATGGGCGGAAAGTAATGCAGTTGCTTTCTCTAATTCATACACTTCTCTAATCACAAATCGTGAAAGTGGGTTATCTGCACTGTCTACTGCACTTACGGGATGGGCTCCGAAATGGGGATTACACATTGAAGGAAATAGAGTTCCTAATATTCATGTAATTGTTGATTGCGAACTAGAATATATTTCTGATTGGAGTATACTTGGTGATTGGATCGGTAAGCAGATTGATCCGGGGTGGAACTTGCCGTGGGGAATGATGCCCTACATCACAGGATTACCTGAAAACGCTTCTCTTGAATCAAAAAAAGCATTAACGGCAGCCGCCGCAAATTATGGCTGTCCTATATTATGGGCCGATGGAATCACTAAAACTCCCAACGTTGATGAGGATTGGGTACCTCAAGGCGAATTAAAATTCACAAAAGAAGAATTATCTTCGCGATATGAAGAATTATCACCCAAAGGACAAGTTGATTTAGTTGTGATTGGTTGTCCGCAAGCAAGTGTTGGTGAAGTTAGGGCCACTGCAGCAGCGGTTAGGAGTAGAATGGAATTTGGTGAGAAAATTCCTGATCAAAGACTATGGGTTTTTACTAGTGGGCATAATCATGAACTCTTAGAGCAAGAAGGAACTTTAGATATTCTTGAGGAGGCTGGAGTATTAATTTTGAAGGACACATGTCCAGAAGTTACTCCTTACAATCGTATAAAATATAATCATCTTTTAACGAATTCGTTAAAGGCTGAACATTATTTGACAAGTGGATTAAATAGAATTCCAACCAGTGTTATGAATATTATTGATTGTGTTAGTCATGCATTCGATCCTAATTTATCTAAAGGTAAACGCCCTATTCTTGGCTCTAAAGTAAAAGAGACCTTTTCAACAAATAAAGTACACAAAAATGGAAATTTGATTTCGCAAGGGTTCGGGCTTCCCTCTCAAAAAGAATGGTCAGTTAAAGGAAAAGCATTGGTTACGGACGTCCCAATTACTTACTTGGGGTATGTTAATAGAGATACAGGTGTTATTGAAGAACCAGGACATCCTTTAGATGGTCAATCTATTGAAGATACAGTATTAATTTATCCAAAAGGTTCTGGTTCTACTGTTGCTCCATTTGTCCTAATGGGTTTAATTTACACGGGGAAAGGCCCTAAAGCGATTATTAACAATGATGTTTGTCCTCTAACCTTGCCAGCCTGTTCTCTATTGAATCTCCCTTATGCTTATGGCATGTCTGATGATCTTTGTATTGAAATTAATACTGGAGATGAAATAGAAATGAAGCTTATCGATGGTGTAGTTCAATTGGTTGTTACAGAAAGAATAGTTTAGTCTTTCTTAGGGAATTGGCTTAAAATCCGGATTATTCAGATTTTCAATCCACTCATCTAAGTCACCCTTTAATAATTCTTTAATTGTGTGTTCAGTGAATTGTTTATAGGATTCCCATTTTTTAATTTCATTCTTTGCCATTTCAATTTTGTCCTCTTCTGATAATCTCGCCAATCTTTTTGCCTTTCTGTTTAGAGATCCCTCCGAATAAGTGATGCAAAGATTTAGAAATTTAATGATATCTTCTTTAATTTCTTCGTGTTGTCTCATATTGAGCCCTCACAAGCCTAATTCACTAATCAATAAATCAACGTGACCCTTAGATTTAACATTATACTTTGCGAATTTAATTTTCCCATCAGAACCAATAACGAATGTTGATCTTGAAGTTCCCATGTATTTTTTCCCATACATACTTTTCTCTCTCCAAACACCATATTTGTTATGGAGTTCTAAATCTTCATCTAGTAGTAAAGAAAAATTTAATGATTGCTTTTCAATAAAATTTTTGTGACTTTTTTCAGAATCTTTACTCACTCCAAGAACAACCAAATCATTGGATGATAGTCTTTCCATATTGTCTCTGAAATCACAGGCTTGTACTGTGCAACCAGGGGTGTTATCTTTTGGATAGAAATACAAGATGACCTCTAATCCTTTTGAAATCAAATCACTTAATGAAATTGAAGTTCCGTTTGAGTCTAATGTTGTAAATTCAGGAGCTATGTCTCCAACTTGGAGGTCTGTAGTATCGGTCATATACTTCGTAATAGGTATGGTTTTTGATGGTTTTGGTATTTCTAATGGTTTATGAATAATTCTTTATTCATATTGCATAAAATCTTGTGATTCATCCGATTGATTAATTATCCCCATAGTATACGAGAGCCGTGGCGAACGCTAGGCTTACCCGACTTGCAAGACGTTACATGAAGAAGATTAGAAAAGCGGGCAGCCATTATGAGTTACAAGAACTTGCAAGCAATATTCAAAATGAAGTTGACAGAAGAAAGCTATCTTTTGATGAAGCTTTGTCATTAGGAAACTCAATACAATCATATGCGGATCGCTTGCCAGGTAACACAATAGTCTATGCAATCAGTAATCGTGATTCATACAGAGGTACTCTGGAATTATATCTGAAAGATGGTTACTTATCTAAAACAGAACAATTATTACTTTGGGAAGAACGTAGAAGATTAGGTATTACAGATGTAGAGCACAATAAAATGTTAATCCAATTAGTTGAGATTTTGGAAAAAAGAGGTATGAAAATAGTAGTTTCAAGATTCGAAGAACCAGTGGGGGTCCAGTGAATGTATAAAAAATCAATAGCAGTAATTTTTACTTTATTCATACTCCTGCAACCTTTATTTGTCCCGATTGATGAATTGGGTTCTAGAGCGGCCAATGAAGCCGATGGTCGAAGTACTGCCCCTGATATGATGGTGGTTGAAATTACAACAATTCTCGGAGGAGGAGTTAGAGATTCGGGAGTAAATTATCTTGCTACAGACACTCATCAAATCAGCATTAATATTACAAATCAAGGATTAACTACTGGAACTTCATTACTCTACCTTAAATATTCACAAAATAATGGCGTTGATTTCTCGGAAGTTAATGTAGGAGGTACATCAGTACAATTAGATCCATTCGAGTTCCAAACAATTGTCTTTTCTCATTCCATTTCAAGTATAGGAGCCGGCCATAAATATCAAGTGATATTAACCGATGCAGGCGAAGACGATTTACTAAATAACATCCAAACACTAGATTTTGAAGCACAAAATTTAGAGCAGGGAACTCATTTAGATGATAATTTGCCTCAAGCGGCATTTCCTCCACCAAGATTAGCTTTAGGCATGACAACGTTCAATACGACAGTAAGGAATGCAGGAACCGTTGCGGTAAATGCATTATTTGAAATTCAATTACATTCTTTAGCAGATGGAACAACACAAACAGAGTCAACAGGAGCTGTACCTATCTATCCAGGGAGTTTGAAATATCCTGCAAATGCACAAAATCTTTCAATTTCATTTGACAGTAGTTCAATGACTGGTAGTTGGTGGATGAATTCAACTTTGACATTTAGCGGAATGGGTTCTAATGTAATTGATTTGGGTTCGAGAATTGTTAATTTCAGTCAATATCGGGCTGAAATTATACCTGCACCAGATCAAGCAGTAACTCCGGGATCAAGCACAATGCTAACTTATTTAGTAACCAATGTAGGTGATTTAGTAGATTCTTATTTGGTTTCCGTTGAAGATACTAAGGGTTGGGCTTCCGCAGCAGCATTACCCCCTGTCATTTCTGGACTGCAACCAGGAGCTAGTGCTGCAACCGCCGTAGTAATTACCGTGCCAAGTGGTGAAGACAGGGCTAATTCCTCTAGAATTTTTGTGAATATTACAAGTGGAGATGGATTTATGCTCTCAACAAATAATTTAGTTATGGCTGGAGATTTATTATTAGCATCAGTCACGCCATCAATTGCATTACCAGTTGTGCCAGTTCAACCTGGAAATATGACGCCAATTATTTTTGATATTGAAAATGTAGGTAATGCAGCGACTTCATTTGATCTAACTTCAGGATTAGGAGGTTCTGCAGAGGATTGGGATATTTCGTTACTTTCTACTAGGACTTCAGTATTAAGTCCCGGAGAAAATGAAAGTGTAATTCTGCAAATTTCCCCTCCTGCATTATCAAACCCACTTAATCCAGCGCATCAATTGATGCAAGGGACACAAATGATTGTTTGGGTTCAAGCTACCTCTACAGGAGGTGGAGTTCCAGTAACAGGTCAAGCTGATGTTGAAGTACAGCCCGTAATTGCTGTAGATCCAGCACTAGATACCTTGGAATACATACTTTCAGAAGGTGAATCCCGATACGGAGAAACTATCCAAGCAATTGACTTTGGAATTGAAATGAGACACAATTTAGTAGATGATCCCGCAGACACATCAGGAGCTTCATTAAGCGTTGGTAGTTTGGTCTTCACTCCCGCTGACGATTCCATTACAGGGACTCAAGAAAACACAAGATGGAATGCCACAATTACTCCAGATTCACATGCTGCTCCTTTAATTGATAATGCAGGAACTCCAGCTACTAATCCAAACTATGGAAATCCTGTATTCTCAGCATTAGCGGTTTTACAACCCTCTGCCGATGGTTTAGGCCCACTCGCAGGGACATTACAAGTTCCAGTAACAGCACAGATTTCAGACACTACGGGTTTGGTTGTAGACACATCACCTGTTACACGCACAGTTACATACATAGTTCCCAAATATCATTCAGCAGAAATCATTGAGTTAGATTCACAAAACGTTATTCCAGATGTTGCATCAACATTCAACCTTTCCTTCTACAACAAAGGTAATGGTGTGGCTAATTACTCTATACAAGTGGGTGCTTCTGACGGATGGTTAGTGACTCTTGGAAGTTCTACTTTTTCAGTAAACCCCGAGATGGCCGATTGGCCGACTCTTTCCGGAGTTAATGTACAGAATACGACAATGACCGTTACGGCACCTTTCGGAACATTAGAAGGACATGTAGAAGATGTCATTATTACTGTTTTAGATGCCGATACCGGAGATGTAGTCTTGGTCCATACGTCTCCAGTTGCTGTAGGTAAGCAAGCATCTGCAATATTGACGCCATCCGTGGCTAATGTGAATATTTCGTATCTTGGAAATCAAATTACCCTACTTCAAGTCAATAATACTGGAAACACGCTTTCACAATTTGAGATTATTTCAACCGTTAAGGAAGGAGATCCAATCGATGTCGCCGTAATGGGTAGCAATGAATTTATTTTAAAATCTGGAAGGACACAAGATATTAGATTCCAAGTTACGGCCTTAGAGGGTGCTTCCTTCGATACAACCTATGAAATTGATATTCAAATTACATCGGGAGATGATATTAATTTAACTGGAAAAATCATTGTTAAAATCCAAGAATGGCATAATTTGGCCGCTAGCCTCCCAATTATTGAGGTTACTCCCGGAGAAAATGAAACAATAAATTATTGGGTTACTAACTCAGGAAATTTATTAGAAAATATCAATATTGGTGTATATTTAGAGACGGGATGGAATGTTAGCTTAGACCCTCTATCGCTACATATTCCAATTAACCAAAGTTACAGTGGAGCATTTACTATTGAAGTCCCTCCAATTAGTGACGAAAATATGTTGTATAATGGAGATGAATTTACATTATGGTTCTCCTTAACTAATGCTTCAACGGGAGCAGAATTGTTGAATGAATCCAAAATAGTCACAGTTAGGCCATTCTTTGCTTTGGAGATAAAGGAGTGGAAAGAAGAAATCAAATTTTTGCCAGGTGACATCAAACAAATTACCGCAATACTCAAAAATTCAGGAAATACAGATATTGTAGTAAACGTATCAGCAGAATTAGAAACAGATCAATGGAGAATAATTCAATCACCACAATCCGCATTTACTTTGGCTTTAGGAGAGGAAGTAACAGTTTCAATGTCCGTAGAGTCGATTATTAATGACAATTATCAAGGTGAGACTGGAATTCTAAATCTTATCGTATCACCTGTAGATTTGGAAGTTGTTGGTGCAGGCTCACATTCAGTAAACTTGGTACATGAAAGAATACTTGATTCTGAGTTTCAAATATTTGGTCAAGCCATGACTATTGAAATCCCTTGGTCACATGTCCCATCACAAGAAGAATATCAAACAGTTAGTTATCCCTCAACCCCCAATTATGAAGTTACTTTGATATCTTCTGAAAGATCCCTGAATATTTCAGAATTAAATTTGAATAACCCTTACGATTACAATTGGACATTTACTTTGTTGGGGGCAGAATCGGGACCTGTGGCATTAATGCAAGGACAAAATATTGCATTAGAGGAGAGAGAGCGGTTTGTTAATGATCCATTACGAATAGTAATCAATGCTTCAAATGTTGAAGGTGTTTTACCTGGAGATGGTTATAATTTAACATTAGAATTAAGACATCCAACTGACAATACTATTACTATAGTTAATGTGGAAATTGGCTTGGCTAATTTTGCAAATCCCTTTGTCAAATCTATTAAATTTCAAGAAGATGGTACGACAATAGGAGAAGGAGAATTTGGCCGAATTTCTGTCGTTATTCGTAATGGAGGAACAGCAGTTACCCCTGAAATGGACGTAGAATTAAATTGTAATGGTAAAGTGAAACTCATAACACCACCGACTGTAAATGAAGAGGATTATAAAAAAGAAAAAATCAAAGAATTAGAACGTTCGACTGATTACGAATTAAGTTGGGACGTTAATGCTGATAGATTAGAATGGTGGGAAACAAGTAGATCTGTTGATTGTATAGTATCAATCACTGCAAACGGTGCCGAGGGAAATATCGTTGAAGACGATATCGTTGCAATGGACGCATCTGTTATTTCTTGGAGCCCAGTTTCTCAATTTATTTCTGTTGGTATTGCGATGGGATTATTTTTAGTGTCTGTATTTTTATTCCAATTAGGACGAGATAGAGAAAAATTAAAGCAACTTGGAGCTTACACAGGTGCAGCATTTTTGGGAATGGTCTTCCATTTATCTGAATGGCCACTTCTTGGGCCGATATTATTGGTACTAGTCGTTCTTTGGTTAATTTACAATGCATATTCTGCTTCGGACGAGCTTCAAATAATTCATGCGGATTATCAAAGAGCGAGATTAGGTCAAACAACATTATTCACTGAACATTTCAGAAGATTGAAAAAATCAAGGCAACAATTAACTATAATTTTTACATTACCCTTGCTGGGATTCTTAATGGCTATTTTGGGATTCCCCCCTCTTTTGTCAGCAGATATACTAAATATTCTTTCATTAATCTTAATCGTTGGAATTACTGCAATTTCAATTAGTGCCGTTTTGAAATATATTGAT
>Ga0310343_10001736_pt1 | contig 11279 bp, 6 predicted proteins | sample HC15DNA2025_MG_FD_203519 | JGI IMG/M metagenome (GOLD analysis project Ga0310343, IMG submission 203519) | Marine microbial communities from station ALOHA, North Pacific Subtropical Gyre - HC15-DNA-20-25_MG | ecosystem: Environmental > Aquatic > Marine > Oceanic | place: Pacific Ocean: North...
TTAGCTGTGATGACAGCATCTTCTCTGATCTTAGCAGATGTTACTGCTGAGTCTTTTATTTTAGATGTTTGTATTGTTTGGTTCTGCTCTTCTTGTGCAGAATACAATAACTGTTTGTTGTTAATGTTAAGATCACCAGCTTTAACTGATGACCCTGCTGTAAATGTGGCTTTTGCACTATCTACATCTGTATCACGAAAGATACGAATTTGTGTAGGAGGGTTAGTACTTTGTGGTATGTGGTTAGTTCCACCGGAACCACTGTTGTCTATAAAGACTACGTCACCACCACCGGTTGTTGAGTAGCCAGTTATATTATAGTGTGTGCCGACTGATTTAATAACTTCATCGACTTCTACTTTAATATCGGCTTCTTTAATGGAAGGAAAGGAAAACGACTTCGTAGCGTTTCCATCTCCATTATAATCTACGAAAGTTGTTGCCATTACTTATACATATTATTTAAGTTGTAAGACTCGAATTGTTTAATTGCTTGTGCTCGAGATTTAGATTCTTGTAACTGTACTACAGGTAATACGTCTGGATAGTATTTAATATCATCCCAAGCTAATTCTCTAACTTGTTTAAAAATTCTATCTATTACAATATTATGGTGGTAGTCTCTAGCGTTAAACCGTGCTCTATTACCAGCACGTATATCCGCCTGCATTAATTTCATTGATGCTATAATTTTTGGATCTTTAGCTAGATCATTTAATGTTTTTTCTAGATCATATTTACCAATAGCTTCTTGGAATAAAGATCTAATTCTAGGGTCATCAGTTAGGTTAGTACCATCAGGAGCATAGAAAGTTGTAAGTCTTAGATCATAACCACTCTGAAATAAAAACTGTCTTCCGGGGCTTTGATCTAAATTAATCTGTACAGGACTTATCATGTTATATGCTCTAGTCATAAAGTCCCAGTTTTTAAGTGGTTGACCATTAAGCATGTCATACTTAATAGGTAAGCCTTCTATACCGGGTAAATTCTCAGTAGCTAGGTTACGGTTACGCCATGACTGAAATACACCAGAGTTAATTTCACGCATGTATGGTGTAATCAGTTTACCCATTTCATTACGTAAAGCTGCAAGAGGTACAGTGTTGTTTGTAATACTACCTATAATACGTTCTGCCTGACCGGGTCGTCCAGCTACTAGATCAACTAATTGTTGAAGTCCAGCCATATAAGACTTACCTGATATAGACTGAGCAATTACAAGAGATATTTTTTGTAGTTCTTTTTCTGTCCACTCTTCACCCATCAGTATGCTAGCATCACCAACATCAGCAATAGTAGAAAGTATAAGACCAAAAGGTTCTATAGAATCATACTCGACTCTCACACCACCTATTGCAATAGTACGTGGTAAGTAACCACCATCTATCCAACCCTGTCTCATTTGTCTATCTGTAGGTCCGTTACCGGCTAATCTACCTGACATCCATGCTTGTACACCCATAAAGGTTACAGCAGAACCTAAAGCTAATCTACCTGTTTGTAGTGCTTTAGCATTATTTAATTCTTCTAGAGTATTAATACCATATTTTTTAACACTAGCTAAGTTTTTAGGATCAGCAAAAGCTATATCATTAAACTCTTTAACAAGAAAGTTAAATCCGGGTGTATGTTTACCTGTAAGTGCAAGTCCGTTTACACCAGTTCTAGCAAATAGAAAGAAAGGTCTTACAAATGGATTTGCTGTCATAACATCATTAAGACCTTTTGCAAAACCAGTTAAATCTTGTGTAAGTGTAACTTCTTTTTTTGCAAACATCGAGGCTTCGTCTTTAATGTTACCATTATTATCAAAAACCTGTCCGTAAAAATCATCTTGATATGCTTTCATTACGTCCGCAGTTATTTGTGGAAGCTCTACTCCGTTACCTTCTAATTCTAACACTCTACGCATAGCTTTTTCTCTCATCTTAGCTCTACCGAGTAAAAATGTAAAAGCATCGTCAGTTGCTGCCATTATCTTAGTAGAGTAAGTAAAAAGATTATTGTTATTTATGCCACGTATCATGTTAGTCATAGCAAAGATAGCACGATCTTCTCTAGTAGCTCTACCACTATCTTCTGCCCATCTACGCATTATTTCCCAGTTATAATCACCTTTGGAAAACTCAATAAATCTAGTTTTTATTGTTGATATATCACCACTCCAGTATCCATTTAACTTAGTAAAGAATAAATCAAAGGCTTCTGGTATAGCTTCAAACATACCATTTATAGATGCAAGGCTGCCACGTATAGTAGCAGAGTCACCAGTAAACGGATAACGCATAGTAGCACCTATAAATGTAGATATAGGACGCAAAAATGTTGCAGCACCTGTACCTAAAAGTGCTCGAAGTGGTGTTTTAGGTCCACTTAATACACTATGGCTTATCATTTCTTGTAAGCTACGTATCAAAGCACCAGTACGTTGTGGTCCTTCGCCTGCTATTTGTCCGCCTTTAAGTATACTTCTAGCCCATGCGTCAAAGTCATCTAGACTATTAACATTTTTCATCATAGAAAATGCTTCAAATAACGCATTTAGTAAATCATCATCGGCATCATCTTTAGCTATTTTTAATATAGACATAATGGATTCTTTGGTATCTATCATGTCAGCTGCTACAGAATCATTTACTGCCCTATTTATTTGGTCAATGTTCTTGCCTGCACCAAATGATCTAAAGTAATCAGAAGCTACAAACCTAGATTTCTTAGTTTGTGTCAAAGCAGTAAGCATTGTATCTACTATTTGCTTTGCTGGACCATCTATATCATCTAATGATACATAATCAGCTAGTTCTCTACCAGCTATACCAGTATCACGTAGCTGTTTTAATAGAGATCCTACAACTAAGTCAGCTGTTACAACTGTTTCAGCAGCCCATGTTTCAAATACTTCGTCACCTAAAGGTAATACTGCTTTCTGTTTTTCAAATAAACCAGATAAGTATTCTTCCGCAGGCATTTCAGCAGCGTTTCTACCTTCTGTAATCTGTCTATAATTATGAACAGCATCACGCCATACTTGAGCTAAAGCTTTACGATTACCTTTTACTGCGTCTAATTCTTTTCTAAACTTATCATCACTAAATAGACCTCGTAATGTACGCTCAACTACTTCGTCTGTTGTACCACCTTCTAAAGCTATACGTTCACGTTCTACTGCTGTAGTTACAGAGCCTGTAGACCCATCTTCAGATCCCCAGTCCTGACGTGTACGTTTTAACTGCTGATAAGCGTCTCCGGGTTCGACTTCTGATATGTCAGCACCTTGATGTCTCTGTGAAATAGGTGCGTTTTTTGCAGCACGAAACTCAGCTTCACCTTTACGTATTTGTATTAAAGCTGCTGTAGTAGTTTGGTTATCTATGCTTGCATTACGTCGTACGATTTGATTTTTAACACTCTTACCACCTTTACCGATTAAATGAGCTACACCATCAAAGGCAAGTCCAATACCCATACCCTCTACGATGTTTTTAAATTTCATCATAATAGGATGGTCAGTTTCTTTTGTAGTTAGTGGTGTATCAATCCAACCATATCTGTCAGTTAATGCTCCTAATGCGTTGTGTCCATCTGATTCTTTAGACATTAAATCAGATAATCCTCCAATAGCCATAGCTCTTGTAATAGAACCTAGACCTAATAATTTAGCTGCACCAACACCGAGTAAAGGTACTCCGGCTGCTGCAAGTCCTTTAGCTACTAGTACTGTTCCAGCAGCCATAGAACCAAAGTGTACAGTGCCTCTAAGTAATTTACCCCACCATGTTCTGGTAATTATAGGGTCATCATAACTATTAAACGGCTGCCACTCTGGTTTATATTCGCCAAGCATTTCTTTCTCACGCTGCATATCTCCGCTTAAAGCGTCGATAGTACGTTCTGGAAATGTAGCGATTGATGAAGCAGTGTCTTGTAATCCACCAGAAAGGATGGACTGACCTTCTTTAGCTATAGCTTTAATACCCCATGTATCTGCGTTTCTGGGGTCTTGCTGTTCTTTAGCGTATTGATTATCAGATTCTATAGATTTTTGTTGTGCTGCTTTTAAATCTTCTTCTTTTTTAATTTGATCTTCAAGCTGTTGGCTCATCTCTTCGACAGACGGTAGTCCAGTAGGATCAAATCTTATGTCATTTTCATTTTCCATTTATTCTGGCATAACAATTTGTATAAGTTCACTACATGCTGCTTCGCTTAAACAAGCTGGGTCATTCATAGGAGTAATATACTTTGGATTAATGGAGTATGCAAGATCTCTAAACGTTTTCTTGTCCTCCTCACTAATTTTTAGAGCTAATAATCGTCTAGGCATTAGATGACCTTCGTTTGCTTTTTGGTAGAATCTATACATTAAAAAGTAAGTTTGTGATTTACGGTCAAATGTAGCATTAAGATCAATGATGTCAGTAAAATCGTTAAATACTGCTAAAAGTCCACTACGTGTAAATCCATACATTCCTACGTCATCAAGCTTTTTATCTTTTAGTAAAGCTAATACTTCTCCATTTGTCATCTCACCTAGTTTTCTACCATCTGGTAATTCTGAGTTCCATTCACCATCGTATTTATGAGCATGTATTGTACCATTCAAACTGGCTTCGCTAGTGACAAGCTTTTCAAATAACTGATTTAAGTCGGCATCACTTGTTATATTAGATGCTGCAATTAAAACTTTTGTTGCGTTAGTTTTATCAGTTAATAAATTTCTAACATCTGGAGGTAAGATACTATAGTCTTGTATTTGCATAAGTCTGTCTATAGGCTCTTTAAGCTTACCAGTTTTTAGAGCTCTAATATGTCCAATATCTATAGCCGAAAGATTAGGATATAACTTTTCAACAGCATAAAAATATCCGGGTAACTCTTTAACTGAGTCATCATTTGGATCTATATACTTTAAAAACTTGTCTATAAAAGGCTCTTCAAGATCATGAATCTCGCTTGAATATAAAGCATCTTTGTTTTCCTTATAAATCTCAACTGCTTTGATTACAGCTCGATTACTAAGTTTATCAGTTTCTAAAAGTTCTAAATTAGCATCACCGTCGTATTTTCCCTCTTCTAAATTCTTTGTTATATCTTGAATAGTCAGTTCATTAGCTCTTGAGTTATCTTCTGCATAATATTTTTCGTTTTTAATTTTAATAAAGTCTTCACCGATTGCTTTCATGACTTCTTGTTGTTTATTATATAACCAAGTATAGTCAGCCAATAGGTTTTTAAACTTTGGATTACTTTTTATACGTGCGTCAGCTAACTGTGCTATTAATTGAATTTGGCTATTGTCAAGATCTTCTTTTTGTAGGCTAGTTTTTTTCTGCTCGTCCTCTAACTTTTCCATAACTGCAACAAGCTCTGAATTTGTTATGTACTGACGCCAGTCACGTGGAATCTTTTTACCAGCATCCGCTAACTCTTGGTAAGCATCTACTGCACTTTTTTGGTCATCTAGGTTATCATTCTTTTTCTGATCGTTATAGTACGTACGAAGCTCTGCAACTGCATTAGGTTGTAAAGTTTCATAATTAACTTCTGGACCACCTCCGTCAGGTTTAAACTTATAGTATTGAAATAAAAAATTTAAAGTGTTATCATCAATTACCTTAGCTTTAATTCCTCTTTTCATCATCAACATCCATTGTTTGTTAGCTTCTCGCATAGGTTGTGGATGATTTATACTTTCCAAATATGCTGCTGCGTTTTTAATGTAAGTATTACGCTCAAAGACACCGCTTAGTTTTACTTTACCATTAGTACGTTTAAATTCTGCTGCTGCGTTAATATAATACTGCCAAGTTTTTGAATCATCTGCATCTTGGTAATACTGGTTAACAGCATCTTCTTCAATACTTACACTCTTAGTTATCTCACTTTTTATAGTGTCTTCAAATATAGGTGCAAAAGTTGTAACAAGTGCACGATCTGTTATACCAGTTTTATCTGTGTATTCAGTTATAAATACACCAGCTGCTTCTCGTATAAAATCATCTTTTTGATCTAGTGGTGTATCCTTCCAAAGCAGTCCTCCTACTGTCATACTATCCTTAGCCATAGGCCAAAACATATTCTCCCATTCCATTTTTACATTGTTTTTAGCATTTATGGGATTCTGTAGTTTGTCATTAGCAAGTCTGTTTTTAAGTGCTATGTATTCAACTGGACCTATCTGTTCACCAGAAGTATCTGTACCGATTCTATCAGAACTTTCAGATCTGGTTGAATCTATTGTTCCAAGTTCTTTGTTTTCTGCGTGCTCAAGTTCTTGATTAAGTTCTTCTTCCTTAAATGTGATCTCTGCAAACTTAGCTTGCTTGTCCTTATTCTGATAATCTTGTAAAATACCATCTATAATAACTCTTTTTGCTTTAAAGTTATCACTCTGTTTTTTAGCTTGAGCAAGGGATGGTATAAGACTCTGTAAGCTAGCTAGATTACCTTTAAACTTTGCGAAAGATTGAGTCTGGTTATATAGGTTTATATTGTCTTGAAAAAACTGTTTACGATCAGCTATGTTATCGTCAATCTGAGCGTTGACTGTTTTAGTTAGATCAGGTTCAGTTTCTTCGTAGTTAAGTTTTTCGTTGCTGTAAGGTTCGAGTTCTCTACGCCCCAGCGATTCTAAATAAGATGATGACATAATTAGCCTCCTACTTCGTATCTAATCCTTTAATTCCTGTGTACATACCTACGATAGTACTTGCAATACTTAATGCACCACTAAGTCTATCAGATGGAGGCATTAATACTGGAGCACCATATTCTGGACGTATACCCAATGATTCTCGTGATCGAGCGACTGTTGTTTGATACTTACGTTTTCGTGCAATGTAACGTCGTTGCATGTTAGCACCAAACTCATTGGATACAGCATTTTCAAGAGCTCCTTTGGCTCGTATCAGTTCCCGTAAGCCAGTAGTTCTTCTTCGAGCTCTACCACCTTCATCAACTGTTCCTTTACCTTTTAGGTACTTCATATAAACTGACTCGTACTGAGCTCTGGCTCTACCTTGAACATATAATGCTCTCTGGTAATCGTCACTGATATCTCGGCTATAACCTTTAGCAGCAAGTGCAAGTCCACGTTGGGCAGTTGTTTCTCTATTAAAAAATTTTAAAGACTCGGAGCGATACTTAGCATCTTTCTCCATCCATCTTTGTTTGGCAGCATTTCTAGCTGCTGCATTAGCATCTACGCACACGGCAAAATTCTATAAATTCTATATCATTAGGTCCAAAGATTACTTTACGTAAAAATTTGAATCCTAAAAATTTTAACAGTTTTAAATGGACTTTATTTCTACAGTCTACTATGTTCCACAATAGAGGCTCTTCACGGCTATCGACAAACCGTTTCGCTTCTCTTGCAAATGTAATTGGGTAGCGATTTATGTCTGGTGTACATAACATCCAGATTGCACCACCTTCTCCTACTCCGGCTAGTCCGGCAGTCTTGCCGTCAGGGACTGTGAAATACACAGCAGAGCCTTCTTTAGCAACCATAGGTAGAAATACCCTCGGATCTAATCCGTGGCCCTCTGAGACCTCTCTGTAGTCTTCTAAGCGTAGGTTAGAGGCTACCTCGTTGGCAGCCTCGATTGTTATTGGGTGAATGTAATTAGGCACGTTTATAAAATAGTGGTGAATAGTCTCCCTCCCATACCATTGCTCTTAGTGTAGCTGGAGCTGGGTGACTTGATTTAAGTTTAATTTCTACGTTGTGATTTTTTTCGTAGATAGGTATAGTTTTAATATCTTCTTCTAAATAAGGTACTCTTGATGCGTCATAAGAATCCATAGCTGTTGACTCATAGACTTCAGTATAGTCATCTTTTCCTACACGTGTTAGGGTTGTTTCGTAAAGACCTATTTTACCAAAGTGTAATTTAATTCTATGTATGATAAGAGATGAGTTTACATCAGCACGAGATTGTTCTCCTATCTGTTTCTTAGGATAAATTCTAGGAAATTCTACTAGATACTCATATAGATAGCCAATACGTACTGTTGTATTGGACCAATCACCGGGGACTGTAAAGGTATTAGAAGATGGATCTTTTGTTGCTTCAGCATATCTACCTTGTCCATCAGTAGGAGCTGGTGTACCACCTTCATCAATAACAACAAGTTGATAGTTAGGTGTGGTTACATTAGAAAGCCAGCTAACATTACTAAATGTAGTTAAATTTGTAGAGGAATTGTAACTACCACCACTGACTGTAGTATGATTATCTAAATGTATTTGAAAATTTAGATCATCTGTCCTGATAATAGTAGGGTCATCATCTGATTGTACAAGTTTTATACTCTGTAAGAAGTTATCTGTATCTACAAAGAAATATTCGTCATTTATAATAAAATGATACAGTAATGGATTGTTTAGCTTCCATTTAAACCATGCTTGCTGCTGTCTTTTGTCACCTATAGCTAGATATTTATAGCCAAATACTGTGTCAGAGTTAGTTTTACCTATTAATATAACAGAGTTTTCTCTGGAATTAGTAAATAAATCTAGATCTTTTGGTAATAATGTAGGCACTAGCTTGCTAATTTCTACAACATCAGGCTCTCCTTCTCTGGATGTGTTAGCCATTTCGTTTAATCGACTAAATTTACCAGAATTATCAAGGTAAGATATGGTAGTACCTAGTGATATAGGAGGTATATCTTTATTATAGTTAAATGTAGATACACTACGTAGCTTGGCTGTATCTGGATTCAATACAGTATCATCTGTAGATAGTAAAAACTGTTGGTTTGTACTAAATACTAGCAATCCAGCATTGATTTCTATACCATCAAATATGTCAGATGGGAACATAGAAGCAGCAGATATATCAATAGGGTCGCTAGCTGATACAGTAAGAGCTGATTCTACAAAAAAATCAGGTGTGCCTAGTGTACCGGGGCGAGATAATATAACATTTTCGCCTGCTAATAATGCTAATCTGTTACGGAAAAACAATACTTTGTTAATACGTTTACCAACAAATGTAGGTAAAGGGTTCGTATTATCATCACCTACACGTCTATCTTGATATGTAAATGGTTTTACAGTAAATGTATTTACAGCTGTACGTTGTATAACTAACGGCATGTTTGTTAAAGTTTTAGCTATATTCGGTTTTGCACATTCTGTCCACGAACCAGTACCATCTAAATTATTTTCGCCGTCAAATCGTAGGTAGTAGTCGTCTTCCTCAGACATTCTAGCGTTCTTAACTTGAACGATATACCCATGTCTACACATATTAGGTAGTAGAGTAACTTCATTAATAGTTTTTTGAAAAACTCTCATGAGATCTTCTTCTGCTATTTCTACGTTAAACGGGTTAGCACTAGATAAATATATTCCCGGTCCTATAACCTTAGCACTAATGCCAGCTGGTAACTGTGCTGTTATACCAGCTAATATGGTATCAGCTGTAACTGCTGTGTCAGCATCAAAGGGTGTAGGAGCTGGACGTATAAGACCATCGCCTGCACTAGATAATGTAGCTTTAACAGTAGTAGTTTCAATTTCTGTAACAGTAACTTCTATATATGCTTGCCCATTAGAGCTAGAAGCTGTAGCTGCATGTTCTGGTTCTACACGTACAACGTCACCAACATCCCAACCTTCTCCACCATGTAGTAATACTACTTCTAAGTTGTAGCTACATCTGTAGTTATCACCACCCGGTCCATTAGTATTAGCATTATAGTTAGGGCTAACACCTTGCTGACCTAAAGCAGTTATACGAAATGTTAAGTTATCTTTACCTGATGTTTGAGTTGTGCCACCACTGTTCTTTACATGTACTACATTACTTGTAGCACCATAACTTGCAGCAGCTGTGACAGCATATACTTCTGTACCTATACCGGGGCAGTGACCTGAGCCATCTGACTCATCATAGTTATTACCTGTAATTTTAACTTTAGTAGCTCGCTTTACAGTAGTGAGGTTACTAGAATCAGCAGAGCTATCGTATATATTAATACCGTATTGACGTCCATTTTCTGTTCGTAGTAATTCGATCATAGCACAGTGAGCTTCTGGTCTATCATCTGTAGTTCCTGTTGTGCCTACCAGCGTATTAGAATTAGAGCTGTCACGACTACTAACAAAGGTAGTGTCGTTAATAGTAAGGAACTGTAAATTTTCTGGTTCACTTGTTGCGAGATAATTTTTTACTGTAGTTTCATGATTGACTCCGTCTACTGTAAAGTTCATAGTCTGTAAAGCACCTGTGTTACAACTCCAGATTCTTACGTTACCATTTACATCTACTTGTCCTACATACGATCCTTCTGTTTCATCACGATAATAATGAAACCAAGAACCACCACTCTGTACATCAGTTAAAGGGGCAGTTCCTATACGTTTACTGCCCGGTCTTTTGTAAAGTCCAAGTGTTACATCAGGAATTGCATTAACAATATCTCTAACTTGCCCTTGAAATTTTAAGTGATCTGGTTGTTCTGAAATGCCCGAGACAAAGCTAGGGATAGTTTGTGTAATGCCTGCCATTATCTTCTAAGGTTTCTCCATGGTTGATATGTATTGTATGCTGTATCATCTTCAAATCCAAACATACTATGATTGCCTTGGTTACATTCGTACTCCATAAGAGCAGCACGTGATAAAGCTTCTTGTGAGCCTAGTAACTGTACAAGTTGTGGGTTAGCAACAAGCTGTGTAGCTGCCATACGTGAGGCTCTGTAAGTTATGTATCTTTTAAATACTGGTGGTAAGTCTTCATAGTTATATAATCTAATGACATCTAACTCGATTGAGTCAGCCATGTCAGTGAATACATCAGTGTGCTTAATCTTGTCATACAAGAACCCACCACGTCTAACAAAGTTATAATGTCTTCTGCTCCAGTTGTCTGGTAAATCTATCTTAACTATGTCATCTGATATAGCTATTTTGTTTGTGATAGAATCTTTGTTAAATGTTACATGACGTTCTCTGTTAAAATGCCAGCCTTCCGCCTGTGTGTCAACATTTGCATCACGTAGTAGATTATATATAAATTGTATTTCTGGGTTAGCGTTAGCTATAGATCCAGTAGTAGGATCTTTTAATTGTGTTATTGGTGCTTGTCCGATAGCTCCCAGTATTGAGTTAACTGCGGATAGTTCGGTATCGGTTTCAATAGTTGTGGTAGCCATAAGAAAAAAAGGGAGCCGAAGCCCCCGTATAAGAATAAAAATTAGAAGCCTGATGGGGCTGTGTTTGTACCAGCGTACAACTCAACAGCAGCAGCAGGGTTAAGTGC
>Ga0310343_10001739_pt1 | contig 11276 bp, 9 predicted proteins | sample HC15DNA2025_MG_FD_203519 | JGI IMG/M metagenome (GOLD analysis project Ga0310343, IMG submission 203519) | Marine microbial communities from station ALOHA, North Pacific Subtropical Gyre - HC15-DNA-20-25_MG | ecosystem: Environmental > Aquatic > Marine > Oceanic | place: Pacific Ocean: North...
CGTTCTTTTAGACAGGAGGCCGGAGAGATGTATGAAGAAGACACTAGTGCCGTTAGCCACTATCAAAGTTTACATACATTACGAGGGGATAACACTGGGGAAATCACCACAGTTGACGAGACTCCTGACCTAGCTGACTTAATTATTCAAAACAGGGAACGTGAACTAGGAATTGAACGAGGGAGGGATGGGCTAGGGGAGGGTGGTGAAGGTGGGATAGGCGAGAGTGGTATGGGTCAGGGTGAGGGGGGAAATGGTGGTATGGGTCAAGGAGGGATGGGCGAAGAGGGCACGGCAGGTATGGGTGAGGGTGGGATGGGTATGTTACAGGAAGGTGTTATCTACAGTGAAGCTGACATTGAAAGAATTACTGGAAAGGTATCGGTTGAGAAAACCCTAGAAAGAAATCTTAAACGGGAAAAAGAAGAAAAGCGAAGGATTATCAAAGAGGAAGAACGGAAACGATTAGCGGCTAGGCAAGAAAGTTTACAACAATCAGAAACTGAGGCTACGACTATAGCTGATATTAAGGAAATGGTCCGGGAATGGATGAAAATGGACGATGAAGTAATCTTGCTTCAACAAGCTATTAAAGATCGACGTAAAGCGCGGGACATTCTTCATGGTAAAATTGTGCGTTTCATGAAATATCATGATATTCAGCAGTTTAATCTTAATAGTGGTCAACTAGTCCGAAAAGAAAGTAAACGTAGAGAAGGTTTTAGTCGTAACCTTATCAAAAGGTGTCTTGGACAGTGGTTTCAAGGCAACAATAATAAGGTGTCACAGATTTATGACTTTATGGAAAACAGTCGAGAGTCTAAAACTAGCTACAAGTTAACACGGTCTAAGGGTGATTAGAGAGGGGAATAGTCTCCAGCTAGGCGAGGATCACAGTATAAATTTTCTGCCATAGCACTGTTGTCGCTGAGTCGTTCTAGGCTAATAGGGACACTAGCTACACTTTCAGTTAATTGGCGAACCTGAATACTAGTATCAGTGAAGTCTGGTCGGGTAGATGATGATTTAGGCTCACGGTAGGGTGGGATGTCTTCTAGATCTATATCGGGTAAGGGTGGTTGTAGACTGGAAACATTAAAATATTCTTGTGTGGAACGGGATAAAAACAGGATTAATAATACTAGGAGAACGTAGAGGGATAAGATCATCAGGGGATTTAAGGATTTACTATCTGTAATATAGAAAATATATTTAGCTATGAATCCATGTCCGGTATGTCTACAAAATTATCATAGTGAAAATGTAGTTCCAGTAGTGTTAAATGCGTGTGGTCATACTTTGTGTCGTAGGTGTCTACAACAAATTATAAACACAACCACGTTGGGTCACATTTCTAGGTGTCCGACTTGTCGTGCTGGTATTGATAATAATGGTTTTGTTACCAATTGGGCATTAATAGCTAATAATAATCCACGACTTCCAAGAAGAAATGATGGTGATGAGGCTAGGGAAGGAGCTGGTGAAGGAAGAGGTAGAGAAGAAGCGAGGGCAGAGGCTGGTGAAGACAGAGGTAGAGAAGAAGCGAGGGCAGAGGCTGGTGAAGACAGAGCTAGAGAAGAAGCGAGGGAAAGAAGAGGTAGGGAAAATTGTAGAAACCAGATAGGAGGATTGCGAAACGAAGCAGAAGGAGAGGATGAAAGGGGACAGGACGACACTCCATGGTTTAATCGAAGATATCCCTTATTAGAACTACTCGTTTCAAATGATATTCATAATCTTCTTAGTGATCATCGTTTTAGAGAAGTGTCTCATAACGAAGATAATAAATTTATTCCTAATCTTACTCAACAAAGTGTAGTTAACAAAATATTAGAAAAGATACGTTATCACTGTGAATATGTTCAAGTTGTAGATATGATTAATCAATACCCCAATCAATGGAATCATCTGCTTTTACCCCATTGGTTTTTGACAAATATCTATCAAGGTCTTGTTAAAATACGGAGATATCACGAGCATGTTCCATTAGTGTATCATAACATCATTCCAATTATTTTTTAGTTTTGGTTTTAATTTTAGTTTTAGTTTAGTTTAGTTTTTATTCGTATCAAGTTGAATACTCTTTCGCTATAATACCCTGATGATATCTCAATTTATTGTATATTATATAATACACTTTTATTGTTAATTCCATCTCATATGATTTTAATAACTTATATTTGAGACTTCCACCATTTAATTTACCAAAATTAATACCCTCTGATAACATATCAATATTCTCAGGTAATTGACAAAAACTATAATTATATATAGGCATATCAGGTATATTCGTATGACACTTATAAGGTATTAAACAACGAAAGTCATCCTCACCTTCATGTAATATCATATCTTCAGAACCAGTCCTAATTGTTAATTTATTGTGGGACACACGATTATATTTAAATGTATTTATCGGTTCTGATTCCCGTTTACTCATTAATGGATAATTATATTTATTCGAAAATGTCCAAAACATCTCCTTACATAAACCATTTGAACCTGTATCTATTTTATTATCTATCTCATCCAGTGGTGTAATGTAATATTCATATATTAATTTAAGTATATCATCACATAAATATTGACCTTCCTTATATAAATTATACCAATTATAACACATAAAATATAAAAATGTTTTCCTCGCTTCTATATTTTTTTCTACTGATTCTATCTTGTATTCCTCATGATGAATTGTTGTGAAAAGATCACTATTCATAACCAATCTTTGTCTTTCTGTAGATGATAATACAATACATTCCCATTTATATTCTATATCCATTGTGTGGATCCCTTCTACTCGATCAGTTATATTATTTCTCTTTACTATATCATATTCAAGTTTATCACTATCATATTCTATTAATTTATAAAAATCTTCATACTCAATTTTTAAGTTTAAAGGATTAAAACTACTCATACATATTTTTAAATTCCCATCCATGTTATAACCACTAAATAAATCTAATGGGATATTTATATATTTATTCTTTTCTCCCCATTTAGACCTACCTATATCCATATATTTATTTTTCTTTCTTATCTGCTCATCACTTAGTGTGAATTTATCTTGAATATACATGAATTCACCAGTAAATGATAATATCTCCTCATCTGATGGCCTCTGTAATGTTATTTTTTTGATTATCGCATATCCTATATTAGATATCCATCTCTGATTCTCATCTAAATCAGGCAACTTTATACGCAAATATAACCTTTTTAATATATCATATTTTGAATAAACACTACCACCACCATACTGTATATTAGATATAATACTACTACCAAATTTTATATCTGGAAATTTTTCAGTTTCTATTAATGTTGAAGAATTTGTACAATTTCTATTTGATTTTATATGAATTGTAATATTAGGAGCTTGTTTAATTTGTTCTGATTCTGAAGAGACTAATTGGACTAAACCAGATGTAAATTTACTCATTTTTAAATTTTTTATTTACATATATATATAATCTGATTTTCTACTTAAGTTTGTTTATCATATATAATAATATTATTAAAAATAATACAGTCGAGAGATGGAACATCAAGATTGGAAACCAGTTGTTTTTCAGAAAAAAATTGTTAAAAAGCAGGCAGTGGTGAAAACTTCAAGAACATCGGATGAAACACACCGTAATCGAAAGCTAGATGATGAAACTGAAAATTTTCATCACGAAAAGGTGGGATTAACCGTTCGTCAAGCTATTATGAAGGCTCGCAATGCCAGACGGATAAAACAAAAAGATCTAGCTAATCTTTTAGCGGTGAAACCGGATGTAGTGGTAAGCTATGAGAATGGAAAAGCTATTCCAAATCAAAGGATATTACAAAGAATGGAAAGGATTCTTGGTATGAAATTGACTGGGAAAAACGTTGGAGAATGGTTGCCAGGTAAAGAACCGGTCTAGCTAGAGTAGATTTTTTGAGAAAAGATAAATTTTAGGGATGACTTAAAATTTATCCCAGTTAGGTATCTAATAGTAGATTAATTTTTAATGGTTAAAAAAGATAACGAGAAGGACATCTCCAAAAATAAAAACGACACAACCGATAAAGAAGACGATAAAGAAAAAAAAGATACAGACAAAGATATGAAAAAGGACACAGATAAAGATTCTTCTAGCCCAAAAGCTAAGACTGATTTAGATATTGATCTTGATAGCCTTGAGATGGATACCGATAAAACCACTACACCTAGTAAAAAGAAGAAGCCTAGAAAACATCGTAAAAGATTTATTGTTCGTAATGATCCAAGTGGTAATAATAGTGTTACTAAAGATAATGATACTACAAAACATGCTAAAAGAAAACTGGAAGAATCTAGACTGACAGACAATCCTAGTGAGAAATCCGATAAAATAGCGGATAAAAAATCCCCGTCAAGTAAGAGGGAGGGAAGCGATGTAAAACGACCAAAAATGACTGGTCCGAATATTATTAGAATTCCTACTGAGCTATTACCGGATAATGCCATTAGTGGTGGTATTATAATGTCCATTGAAGGTTCATCTAATTTATCAGATTTTTTGTCCAGTCTCCAAAATTCTAATACAAGTCAGTCAGATAGTGGTGATAAAGATAAATCAGGGAAGGGTAAAACAGGAAAAACTGGAAAAACATCAAAACCAAAAGCTGATACTCCACCTGATGACAATCTAGACAGTGAGGGTTTCCTCGTCACTGATACGGATGAAGATAATACTGATAAATACAAAGACAGCATGGAACAAGTAGATGAAGAGGATCATAAAAAAGTGACAGTGGAAACTGTTGAAGAAAGTTTGGAAGAAACGGATTTGGATTTGGATGAAAAAGAAGAAGCGGAAGAAGAAGCGGAAGAGGAAGAGGAAGAAGAAGAATTGCCGTATTTTAAAATTAAAGGGTACAAGGCGATTGACAACCTACCTCAACGACTTTATCCCATCGATTCACTACAAAAAGTAATTAGTCTTGGTCATCTATACCGACATCCTAATTTTAGATTTAAAAACTATTCTGTTAATGTCAAAGGTTTATATCAAATGATTCCCGCACTTCAAAAACTTAATAGCTTAGTAGGACTAGAAAAAATTAAAAAAAAAGTTATCGATCAAATTATGTTTTTTAGCCAAGATCTTCATAATCAAGAATGGTACTATTATCAACAACAAAAACTATTAGAACAAGAGAGTCAAAAACAAGAAGGTTTCCATCATCCACTTCATCCACCTCCAAGAGGGCATCGTAATAATGGTCCTCGTCATCCACTGGAAGCATTGCTACAAATAATTCCGCTTCAAGGTCCTCCACCACACAGTCGTAATCAAAAAGAAGACGAAATGTATTGGGCTGGTGGAGGCGGAAGCGGTGATGGTAATGGAGGAGGTGGAAGAAGCGGTGATCGCAGAGGTGGAAGAGGAGGTCGTGGAAGAAGTAGTGGTCGGGGTAGCGGTGGTCGTGGAAGCGGTGGAAGAGGCGGACGTGGTGGTAGAAAAAAAGATGGTCGGGGGGGTAGACGGGGAGGCACCCCAAGTCATAGGGATCATAATCACCAGTCAGTCCCAGTTGATACTCCTCAAAAGGGTTTAGATCCCCATCTCTCGGATGAAAGTAGTGATATGCTTCATACCGTTATTGCCGGTCCACCCGGTGTTGGTAAAACTGTCTTTGGTAAAATCTTAGCTGATATCTATCTAAGTCTTGGAATTACCTCCCGAAACAGCTTTAAAATTGTTCGCCGTTCTGATCTTGTTGGTGAATATCTAGGACAAACTGCGATTAAGACTCAAAAAGCTATTGATAGTGCCTTAGGTGGAGTCCTGTTTATCGACGAGGCCTATAGTCTTGGTTGTAACGATGGACGTCGTAAAAGTGATAGTTTTAGTAAGGAGTGTATTGATACTCTAAATCAAAATTTATCAGAGAAAAAAGGACAATTTATCTGTATTATTGCTGGATATCCAGAAGAACTAGAAAAGCACTTTTTTAGTGTCAATCCAGGTCTTCAAAGACGATTTAGTTTTCACTATCACATTGAAGGTTACGACTGGAAAGAACTAACCGAGATTTTGTGTCGCAAGATAGCTTCAATTGGATGGAAGCTAGATGGAGTGGCAAGGGAATGGCTCTTTCAAGAAAAAGGATTTATGGAAGGTCATGTCAAAGATTTTCCTAATTTTGGTGGAGATATCGAAACACTACTATTAAATATTAAGATTGTTCATGGAAGACGTGTCTTTGGTATGCATCCACGAGAACACAAACTTATTCGGGAAATTGATATCAGGGATGGTTATCAAAGATATCAATCATCTAATCGTGGTAGTGAGGAAACAGACCCCGCACCAACTACTATGTATATGTAATGTTATAAGACTATACAATGCTACTTAATTCTGCCCATGTTAAGTAACTGTCCCACTCATTGGTAAAATCTAAGTGACGGTACTTAACATCCCAAGGTCCACCATCAGTGTAATTAACAGCCTTAATACAACTGTCAGACTCTGGTGAACTGTAATATCCAATTAGATAATTGTATTCTAAAGGAATTAATCCTAGATTAGAAGTTTTTTCAATCCAACCAAATTCAAGTAAATATTCAGCTGTTTCTTCTTTAATTACCTTAGGAATAAGACGACGAGAGTCTGGGTGAGTACAGTTAAAAAGTATCACACTTGCCCAATTTTTGTGGGGATAGTAAACTTGGGGAAGATTTCCAAGCTTAGTATCAGTTGGGCAACTAGTAAAATTGTGTTTAACTACGGCAGCCGAAATATGACTATTAATGTATTTAGTCATTTCACGAGGGTCAGCTCTCCACATGACAGTAGAGTCACAATAGATAGCATAACCTTTGTATCCCTCTAAGTAAGGTACTAAAAATCGTAAATAGGTAAATTCAGTACTTGAATCTTTTTCGTCATCACGTTGATATAAGTTAAGGGCTTGTAACTCATCTTTTTTAAGAGCTTTTATAACTAATCTCGGTGCGAATTTCTTAATGCTGCGTACACATGCTTCGTACGCAAGAGGAAAACGACTGTCATATCCGACATAAATGGTTCTAACACTGACTTCTGACATACTCTAGTTATATTATAACATAAAGATAAAAAATATAAAACTCTATTTTAAATTTTGGAATAAATTTCTTAAATTAAAATAGATGTTTGATATAATCGATTTAAAGTTTTACGTCTATAGATTAATATCAAAGAACCCTTTATTTAAATAAAGTCAAATATTACTACACAATCCAGAATGTCTACATCTAGTGCTGTTGGAATTGATTTGGGAACAACCTATAGCTGTGTTGGTGTCTGGAGTAACGGGCAAGTAGAAATTATTGCCAATGATCAGGGTAACCGCACAACCCCATCGTATGTCGCTTTTAGTGATAATGAACGACTTATTGGTGATGCTGCTAAAAATCAGGCCAGCCGTAACCCTGAAAATACCGTATTTGATGCGAAACGACTTATTGGTCGCAAATACAATGATCCTAGTGTTCAAGCTGATAAAAAACTGTGGCCTTTTCAGGTAGTCTCAACCACTGGTGATAAACCTAAAATTGAAGTGTCCTATAAGTCAGAACGTAAACAGTTTACCCCAGAAGAAATCTCTAGTATGATTTTGACTAAAATGAAGGAGATTAGCAAGTCTTATCTTGGCAAGGAGGTGACTGATGCTGTTATTACTGTTCCTGCCTATTTTAACGACAGTCAGCGTCAGGCAACTAAAGACGCTGGTGCTATTGCCGGCCTTAATGTGCTACGAATTATTAATGAACCGACTGCTGCCGCGATTGCCTATGGTCTTGATAAAAAGGGGACCGGCGAACAAAATGTCCTGATTTTTGATCTTGGTGGTGGAACCTTCGATGTTAGCCTGCTCTCAATTGATGACGGTATTTTTGAAGTAAAATCGACGGCTGGTAATACCCATCTTGGCGGCGAAGATTTCGATAATCGTCTAGTTGCCCACTGCTTAACTGAGTTTAAACGTAAAAGTTCCGGTCGCTACAGTCCCGATGAAATTCGCAAACACAAAAGGGCTATCCGTCGTCTACGAACCGCATGTGAACGGGCAAAACGAACCCTAAGTAGCAGTGCTAATGCCTGTATTGAAATCGATAGCTTTTATGAGGGCGAAGACCTGTCGATTACCCTGACCCGTGCTAAGTTTGAAAACCTATGTGAAGACCTATTTCGGGGATGTCTCCAACCGGTTGAAAAAGTGCTACGCGATGCTAAGATGAGCAAAAGCGAGGTTCATGAAGTTGTTCTTGTTGGTGGTTCTACCCGTGTTCCCAAGATTCAAAGCCTCCTAAGTGATTTTTTCAATGGCAAGACGCTGAACCATTCCATTAATCCGGACGAGGCCGTAGCCTATGGTGCCGCGGTTCAGGCTTCTATCCTATCTGGGGTAGAAGCAAGCGAAACCAGCGACCTGTTACTACTTGATGTGACTCCTCTTAGTCTTGGTATTGAGACAGCGGGTGGGGTGATGACTAATCTTATCCCTCGCAACAGCACTGTCCCGACACAAAAATCGCAAACCTTTTCAACCTATGCCGATAACCAACCGGGTGTCCTTATTCAGGTGTATGAAGGTGAGCGTTCCATGACACGTGACAACAACATCCTCGGTAAGTTTCAGCTTGATGGTATTCCGCCCGCACCGCGTGGTGTTCCGCAAATCGAGGTGACCTTTGATATCGATGCGAATGGTATCCTAAACGTTACCGCGAAAGACAAGAGCAGTGGCAAGGAAAGCAAGATTACCATTACCAACGACAAGGGTCGCCTGTCGAAGGATGAGATTGAACAGATGGTCAGGGACGCCGAGAAATTTAAGGCGGAAGATGAAGAAAATCGTAAAAAGATTGAAAGCAAAAACAGCCTTGAAAACTACGCCTATCAACTTAAGAATACCCTTAACGATGAAAAGGTTCGCGATAAATTTAGTGAGGAGGATCGTGAGGCCTTGGAAAAGGCCAGCAGTGAAGCACTAGAATGGGTAGACAACCACCCAGACGAGAGTGCCAGTGCCTATGAAGAACGTCAAAAGGAAGTAGAGGCAGTCGCAAACCCAATCATGACCAAGCTTTACCAGGAAGCTGGTGGTGGTGCGGGAGCTAGTGAAGACGGCTCCGGCATGGCTGGCGGTGGAGTCCCAGATGGAGTTCCAGGCGATGGCATGGGCGGTGGAGGTGTGCCCGACGGAGTACCAACCGGCCCAAAAATCGAGGAAGTTGATTAAATATTGATTGACTTTATAGATTTAACTCAATAGATTGACTGAATAAATAAATTAAGGAAATAGCAAGCTTTTTTCTAGGATAATAGTAGATTCTAGAAAATGGTAACGGGAAAAATAGTAACCTATCTAATTTTAATCGTCGTTTTATTTGCAACTACTATCCAGATTGTACGTGTGGTTACAAATAACGACAAAACCAACAAAAGGGATAAAATGAAAGTAGATGATGGTGTACAGGGGGGAGATCGGGAACATTTTATTGTTGTCCCACGTGCCAGAAATTATTACCGCGATCAAGAACGAAAAAGGCTACTAGAAAAAGAAAAATCCGAAAGCGGAACCTCCACTAGTACAAGTGTGAAACCTAAAGATTTAACACATAAACTAGTCTATCGGGTGAGCCGTAGAATTTATGATCTTACCGATACAAATTACAAATACAGCGATGGATTCCTGTTAAATCAATGCGAGATATTACATAATAAATACAAAGGTATAATCGAGTCACAACGGGAAATGGAAAAGACTCTTAAAGATTTCGGGAAAAATAGTATGTCTGGAACTGGAGAGGACTTTAATGCTCCAAAAAATTTTAATAGTATAGGAGGGGGTGCTAAAAATTGTTCTTACAACTTAACCGATACTCAACTAACACGACTTCAAGAATTAGAGTCTCGTCTAGAAGATTTCGATAACAGTGTGTTTAAAGAAGATGGGTTGTGGCCTAATTATCAGGAAAAAAGAAGATTTAGAAATGCCAGTATTAAAATCTCTGAATTATAAATAAACCCTAATTCTAGCAAATTTAAATATCACTTTATTATAGATTAAGATTAAAATTTATGAGTGGTAACGTAGGTAATATTAACACTATAAATCAGGGAGCAGAAAATATAAATACAAAGAGTGGATGTCTAGTGTCTCCCCTACTACTTACCATCGCTATTTTTCTTATTTGGGGTTCGATGTGTTGTTTAATCTGGATCAACAGGAGAGACGATGCCCGACTAGCTGTAGAAGAGGAAGAACATTTTAGTAATCGTAATAGTAGTAATAATGGTAATAATGGTAATAATGATAATCGGCAAAAAGATATTGACACTTTTGATGGTTTTTTGACTGATCTAGAAAATAGAATGGACACGATTGAAAATAGGAAGCGGTTATGTCAACAACTAGTTGACACCAGTCCAGATGGTGAAAAAAACAGTTATCATACCGTGTATCACCAGTCATACAAAAAGATGAAAAAACTGAATGAGAAGGACGGTTCTGGAAAGGATAAGGTTGTGTTAAGAGATTTTACCCCCACTAAATCGTTAGCAACAAACACAGTTCAATTCGCATATACATTAAATGGTTACAACATGATGCTAAGGTCTATGTCGGAATCATCAAAACCATTAGGCGATGTTTATTAATAATATTTAAAATCAAAGTATATACTGACAGAATTAATTTCTAGTAGTAAAGTAGAAATTAATCCATTATTATGGGGTTTTTAGGAAAAGTAAAACCAATCTTATCAATTTTAGGAGAAAAATGGCAAGTTCTAATCTTTATTATAATACTGTCAATCCTAGGAGCACGTATGAAAAATAAGTCTAATACTTTAGATGTCCAGACTGTCAATAGAAAAGTCCAAGAAATCCCACCAATAACAACAGTAGATGGTAGTCAATTACAATTTTATTCTATTTTCCCAGATAAAAACAATGCCGCTGACGAATTCCAATTTACACTTCCACTTCAAAGACCGATGGAAGGATCTCTTTTACTAGATGAATCACACGTGATGACAGATGGGACAAAAAATTTACCTTCATGGTCAGCTACTTTTAAAAATGGTGATAAGTATCAGGCAACACTAGATTCTACGACTATCGACTGGTTAACGAATCAGGTTGTTTACAATAATTTTGGGGCTGGGCTTTATAACGATTTCAATCTGGTCAATTTCCAATTTGCCTCAAGTTATCGAAGTTACCTATATGTTCATAAAACAGTTGGAGGAACCAAATACTTTT
>Ga0310343_10001740_pt1 | contig 11275 bp, 10 predicted proteins | sample HC15DNA2025_MG_FD_203519 | JGI IMG/M metagenome (GOLD analysis project Ga0310343, IMG submission 203519) | Marine microbial communities from station ALOHA, North Pacific Subtropical Gyre - HC15-DNA-20-25_MG | ecosystem: Environmental > Aquatic > Marine > Oceanic | place: Pacific Ocean: North...
TAATTTTTGTGTAATACGTACAGCTTCTGGAAAACAAATAACATTACCAGATACTTGTTTATGTACTGTAGGTATTTTATCTAATATTGACCACAATAATATTGTTTTAGGTAAAGCTGGTCGTAAGCGATGGTTAAATAAAAAACCTACTGTTCGGGGTGTTGTTATGAATCCTGTTGACCATCCACATGGTGGTGGTGAAGGTAAAACTTCTGGTGGACGTTGCTCTGTAACTCCTTGGGGTATACCTACGAAAGGTTATAAAACAAACCGAAAAAAGAAAAAACAACATTAATATTTTTTTAAAATGGCACGATCAACATATAAAGGTCCTTTTTTCCAAGCAAACCTTTTAAAAAAAACTCGCAATAAAAAAGATTTTAAGAATATTAAAGTTTGGTCAAGAAGCTCTACGATTTTACCAGAATTTGTTGGGCATAATTTTGATATACATACAGGAAAAAGTTTTGTATCTATAACAATTACTGATGATATGATTGGCCACAAATTTGGCGAATTTGCTTCTACACGCAAAGCGGGAAAACATAAATTAAAAAAAGGTAAAAAATAAATGGCACGAAGGTCTTCAAAACTTTTGCGTTTCGAAAATAGTTTATATAAATATAATTCAGAGTCACAAACTTGGACTATTGAAAATGTAGATTTGAATCAAACGTCAAAGCAAATAGATATTTCTGAAAAAGGTACGTATGCTTCGTGTAAACGTATGTCACAAAAAGTAAATCCTGTTTCTTTGCGAAAAGGTTTCCTTGATTCTTGGAATTCTACTCAATATATCAATTATAAAGAATCTAATCTTATAAAGAATAGTTTTTATTTTGAATTATTTATCAGAAATTATATAGAATCTATTCTACAGAATCATTATTCTTTTCTAGATAAAATTGAATTTAAAGAAATAGGCGGTATAATCTATTTAAATATTTTTTTATATGTTTCTAAAAACATAACTAAAAAAAATACAGAAATACAACCTCATTTGATAAAACGATATAAAAGTTTACTAAAAGATTCTGATGATATTTTGAATATTAATGAAAAGGAAACATCGTATAATCCTTTTTTTATTGAAAATAACAATAATGATTCTAAATTTAAAAGTTATTCTATAGATACTTTAAAATTAACGAATCATTTAGAAAAATATTTAACTTTATTTTTTGATAATGAAATAAAAGTTTCATTTCATGAACATAACGATATTGCTAATAGCTCAATTTTATTATCAAATTTTTTAAGTAACGAGATAGAGAAATCAAATGCAAATTTTAAAAGAGCATTGCGTGAAACTTTTAAAGAAATTAAAGATAAAAGTAAAATTAAAGGAATTCGTATAAATTGTTCGGGACGTTTAGGTAAAGCACCTATGGCGAAAACAGAATGGTTCAAATATGGTCAAATACCTTTAAGCAAAATTAATGCTCGTTTAGAATATTCCAATTCTACAGCAGTTACTAAATATGGCAGTATTGGTGTTAAAGTTTGGGTTTATTATCATGATTAAACACTTTTGTGTTTAATTTTTGTTTGGGTAGCTCAGTGGTAGAGCATAGGACTGAAAATCCTTGTGTCGGTGGTTCAATTCCACCTCTAAACATATTTTAATTCTTTAATAAGAATTAAAAAGATTAAATTTATATAAGAGTATGAAAAAGCACAATATTTTTTTTATCTTTATATTCTTTTGGGTTTTTGTTACCTTGATTACTAAAGGTTTTACTTTAACAGAAGAAATTGTATATTGCTTTGATAAGTTAGAAGGTGCTCCACATGAAAGGTGCCCAGAATGTGGTTTATCTAGAGAAATTTATGATAATCAAACTTTTTTAGAGCGGTATATTACGGAAGCTGTTTGGGCTTTTGCATTTTTTGAAATGTTCATCCTTTGGCTTACTTTTGATCCAGCTATACCTCTTTTAGAGATGTTTGACCCTGAGTCACCTTGGACATATGAAATATTAAGGGATTATGTAAATAATGGTCACCTTTATAATGATTTTTTTAAGTGGATCGAATACTTTTATCCAAAAGACCCCGAAAAATAGCATTATTAGGGTTTTTTGGCTATATAACATAATTGGTTAATGTGGAAGTCTGCAAAACTTTAAATGGCGGTTCAAGTCCGCCTTTAGCCTTTTTATAATTAATAGAAAATAGTTATTATGAAATATAATAAAATACCTTCGTATTTAACAAAAGTAGTATGTACGGATGGAAGTACTATAAATGTCGATTTTCCTTATGAAAAAAGTAATATCTTTTTGAATAATGATTTTAATAATAATCCTTTTTTTATATCACCCCTTTTGGTAAAAGATAATCGAGGTTCTAATCAAAAAACTAAACAAAAATCATTGCAGTTTGATTTTTATTCTTTAATGAATAAAAAAGATTAATCTTTGGCGAGATAGTTTAGTTGGTTAGAACGGTAGCTTCATACGCTGCATGTCGGGGGTTCAAGTCCCTCTCTCGTTACTTATTTTAATAAAAAAAAAGATTATTATTATTTTTTTAAACTTACGGTAAAAACATAGAAAAATAAAAAATAAATTTTTTATGCCACAATTAGATATTTATGTAGCAATGTCTCAGGTATTTTGGTTTACTATCTTGTTTGTAATTTTTTACATTTTAATTGTACGAGATATTTTACCTGTACTTGCACGATCAATTAAATTACGTAAAAAAAAAGTAGGTGAATCTTCAGGATCTTCTTCTCTTGAAGGAGAAACAGATGCCATTATTGCACAAACATCAGCAACATTAGAGACTTCATTAAATGATTCTCGAACATTATTATCAAATGTTAGTACTGCTAGTTCAGAATGGTTAGAATCATCAGTTAAAACTGTTAATGAAGATACTTTATTAGAGCTTAACAAAACATATATCAAAACTATCGGTGAATTAAAAGGTCGAAGTTTTTTAATTGAAGAAACAATTAAGCAAAAATAAGTATAAAATTAAATAAAAAAGATTATTAATATGGCACTTAATTACGCATACGCCATTCTAGGTACAGCTGTTGTTTGTACAGGAATGATTATGGACGAAGAAGTATTAGTTTTATATGCTTTTATTTTATTCGTTGCTTTAGCTTATCACTATGGAAGTAGTGTTGTAGATAACTCTATTCGTTCTGAAGCTGATAAAATTACTAAAGAGTTTGATGCTTTTTTTGATGTTCAGAAAAATGTGTTAAAAGCATTAATTCAATATCATACTTTACAAGTAGAGATGACTTCTCAAATCAAAGAATTATTAGTTTTCTCTAAAGGTGAGATTTCAAGTGTTATTTCTGCTAAAAAGGCAACTCTTGATTCAACTTTAGCGTCAGATATGGAACAGAAGTTATCATATTTAGCGTCTAAAGAACAGGCTATTGCAGCTCAAGTACAAATGCAAGCGTCTGAAGCTATTACTAAAAATGTATTAGAAATTTTTACTACAGACCATAAAGATAAAAAAGCATTGAAAGAGAAAATTCTTGCAGAAAATATCTCTAAATTAGAATCAATGTAATATTTTTAAGTTAATTCGAAAAGAATTAACTTAATACAAACAAAAATCAAAAAAAAATAATATGCTTTCTCCTAAACGTACAAAATATAGAAAAAGTTTTAAACTAAAACCTAAGGGCAATATGATTTATAGTGGTTTACATTTTGGATCTTATGGTTTAAAAGCATTAGAGTCTGGAAGAATATCAAATAAACAGATAGAGTCCGCTCGACGAGCTATTACACGTAAAATGGCACGAGAAGGTCGTGTTTGGATTCATGTTTTTCCTCACACGCCAGTAACATCTAAACCTGCAGAGGTGCGTATGGGTAAAGGTAAAGGTAGTTTATCTTATTGGGCTGCAATTACAAAACCTGGAAAAATTCTTTTTGAAATTGATGGTGTGCCTATGGAATTAGCGAAACAGGCGCTTAGTTTCGGTGCTGGTAAATTACCTTTACGTACTAAATTTGTTCAAAAAAGAGACAATGTAATTTAATTATGTCACGTATAAGTCAATTATCAAGAAAACCCCGTAAGATAAATATTAAAAAATCTAAATCCCCTGCTTTAGATAGATGCCCTCAAAAAAAGGCTGTTTGTACTAAACTATACGTTACGTCACCAAAAAAGCCTAATTCTGCTAAACGAAAAGTAGCAAAACTACGTATAACAAGTGGAATGCAAACTATTGCGTACATACCAGGAGAAGGCCATAACCTTCAAGAACACTCTGTCGTTTTAATGAGAGGTGGTGCTGTAAAAGATTTACCTGGTATTAAGTACCATTTAGTGAGAGGTAAATATGATTTAGGTTCTATTTTAAGTAGAACGCAAAGTCGATCAAAATACGGTACAAAAAAGAAAAAATCTTAAATTTCTTATATGACAAATTTAACAAAAATGTCTAAGGGTTTTGAGACTGATTATTATGATTTTATTTTCAATAAATTGTTAAATCTTTTAATGAAGGATGGTAAAAAGAGAGTAGCTCTCAAAATTATAACTAAAAGCATTTTAAAGGCAAAAAAACAATTAAATTTGAAATATTCTAACGAAGTTTTAGTAAAAGCTATTTTTAATGCTTCTCCTGATTTAGAAATAAAATCTAAACGTGTAGGTACGGGCGTTTATCAAGTACCAAAACCTGTTGATATTAATAGAAAATTAGTATTAGGTTCAAAAAATTTGATAGAAGTTTCTAAAACTCGTAAAGAATCTAGTATGTTAGAACGTTTAACTGGTGAATTAATTGATGCATATAACAATAAAGGTTTATCTATTAAAAAAAAAGAAGAGTTACACAAATTAGCTGAAGCTAATAAATCGTTTGCTCATTTTAATTGGTAAAAATAAAAATAATGATCATAAATTATGCCTAGAATTTTAAACGTACAAATTCCTGATGAAAAGCGAGTTATTATAGGATTAACTTATATTAAAGGAATAGGTTTATCTAGGTCTAAATTGATTTGTAATGAATTATCTATTGATATAAACGAATATATGAAAAATTTGACAAAAAATCAAATTGCAAATGTTGTCGCATATATACGTAAACATTATAAAACAGGCCAGAAAATAGATTCTGATCGCGTTTCAAATATTCGTAAGCTTATTAAAATAAGTTCCTATAAGGGATTACGACATTTTAAAGGTTTACCCGTACGTGGTCAACGTACTAAAACAAATGCAAAAACGTCTCGACGTGTAAATAGAAAAATTTAAGTATTTTTTAAATCTTTTTTAATATATTTTGTAATAATAAATAAAACTTATAAAAGCACTTGATGGATGTCTAGGTACTAAAAGAAAAGGACGTGATAAAAAACGAAAAGTTACAAGTAGATAAAGATATCTGTGATTTGTAAATTTCCTAATAGGGAAACCTAATATTTTTTTAATTAAAACTGAGCGAACTGAAACATCTTAGTAGCTTAGGAAAGGAAATCAATAGAGACTCCGTTAGTATTGGCGAGAGAAAGCGGATAAGGCCAAAATTATATATGTATATATTCCTAGAAATAAACTGCAATGTTTTGCTATAAAGGGTGATAGCCCCGTATTCGAATATTAAAATAATTATTGAGTAAAACGGGACACGTGTAATCTTGTTTGAATTTAGGGGGACCATCCTCTAAGCCTAAGTACTTTTAGTAACCGATAGTGAATCAGTACCGTAAGGGAAAGATAATATTTATTTCGATAATATAAATCCTGAAATTGAGTGTTTACAAACAATTGAAGCTTTTAAAAGCAACAATGTACCTTTTGCATAATGAGCCAGTGACTTAATTTAAATAGCAAGCTTAAATTTACAAAAAATGAAGGCGTAGTGAAAGCAAATTTTAATAGAGTATTAAGTTATTTAAATTAGACCCGAAACCAGGTGATCTATCCATGAGCAGGTTGAAGATACGGTAACACGTGTTGGAGGACCGAACCCGTACATGTAGAAAAATGTTGGGATGACTTGTGGTTAGGGGTGAAAGGCCAATCAAACTTGGAGATAGCTGGTTTTCCACGAAATCTATTTAGGTAGAGCATCATAATTATTTTCTTTTGGGGTAGAGCTCTATTAGAATGCGGGGGGCCCAAAGCCTTACTAAATTTTGATAAACTACGAATACAAAATGAAAAAATATGATAGACAGACTATGACTGCTAAGAGCCATCAGTCAAAAGGGAAATAGCCCAGATCGTAAGCTAAGGTCCTTAAATTATAACTTAGTGATAAAGGAAGTTAAATAACCATGACAGCCAGGAGGTGGGCTTGGAAGCAGCCATCCTTTGAAGAAAGCGTAATAGCTCACTGGTCTAAATATTAAGTTATTTTGCGCCGAAAATGTATCGGGACTTAAGTTATATACCGAAGCGACGAACTCAAATATATTGAGTGGTAGTGGAACGTTCTGTATATCGTTGAAGAAATATTGAAAAATATTTTGGAGAAATCAGAATTGAAAATGCTGGCATGAGTAACGACAAATACTATTATGAAATAGTATCGCCGAAAGTTCAAGGTTTCATGGGCCAGGATAAACCTCCCATGGTAAGCCGGTCCCTAAGATAATGGCGAAAGCCTACATCGATGGGAATTTAAATTTATTTTAAAGCCAATTAATAGTGACTGTTTAAAATATTTTTTAGTGAAATTGACTAATTCTAAAAAATTAAGTTAGATACAAGAAATAGCTATTATAATTAAAGACCGTACTTCAAACCGACACAGGTGAACTGGTAGAGTATACTAAGGCGCTTGAGAGAATCATGTTAAAGGAACTCGGCAAAATTATCTCGTAACTTAGGGAGAAGAGATGACGTATTTATACGTCGGCACAGAATCGGGGGTAGCGACTGTTTATTAAAAACACAGGACTCTGCTAAGTTGTAAAATGATGTATAGGGTCTGACACCTGCCCGGTGCTGGAAGGTTAAGAGGAAAAGTTAACGCTTTGAATTGAAGCCCCAGTAAACGGCGGCGGTAACTCTAACCGTCCTAAGGTAGCGAAATTCCTTGTCACCTAATTAGTGACCTGCATGAATGGTGTAACGACTTCCCCACTGTCTCTAACATGAACTCAGTGAAATTGAATTCTCCGTGAAGATGCGGAGTACCCATAGGTAGACGGAAAGACCCCGTGCACCTTTACTACAGCTTTATATTGCTAGGGGGATTTAAATGTGTAGGATAAGTGGGAGCTTATGAAGCAATGACGCCAGTTATTGTGGAAGCAATCTTGAAATACCACTCTTTTAAATCTCTATAGCTAATCAAAATTTTGAAACAGTGTATGGTTGGTAGTTTGACTGGGGCGGTCGCCTCCGAAAGAGTAACGGAGGCGTGCGAAGGTAGGCTCAAGTTGGACGGAAATCAACTTTAGAGCGCAATGGTATAAGCCTGCCTGACTGTGAGACCAACAAGTCGAACAGGGACGTAAGTCGGCCATAGTGATCCGGTGGTTCCGAATGGAAGGGCCATCGCTCAACGGATAAAAGGTACGCCGGGGATAACAGGCTGATGATTCCCAAGAGCTCTTATCGACGGAATCGTTTGGCACCTCGATGTCGGCTCATCACATCCCGGGGGTGAAGAAGCTCCCAAGGGTTCGGCTGTTCGCCGATTAAAGTGGTACGTGAGCTGGGTTTAGAACGTCGTGAGACAGTTCGGTCCCTATCTTCTATGGGTGTTCGAAAATTGAGAGGAGTTGTTCCTAGTACGAGAGGACCGGAATGAAAAAACCTCTGGTGTACCTGTTGTTTTGTCAAAAGCATTGCAGGGTAGCTACGTTTTATTTGCGTAATCACTGAAAGCATATAAGTGAGAACCAAACCTCAAAACAAGTTTTCATAAATAATCGTGGTAGACTACTACGTTGATAGGTTGTCAGTGTAAAATTTGTAAAAATTTGAGCTAAGCAATACTAATTAATCTAGATCAATTTATTATTATATATTAAAAAAAAACTTAAACTTAAGTTTTAAAGCGGGTATCGATTAATGGCTAAATTAACTGCCTTCCAAGCAGTGGCTATGGGTTCGAGTCCCATTACCCGCAAAAAATAAGGGGATGTAACTCAGTTGGTTAGAGTGGTCGCCTGTCACGCGGCAAGCCGTGGGTTCGAGTCCCATCATTCCCGCCAAAATGTCCCTGTCATCTAGTCCGGTCAGGATGCTCCCCTTTCACGGGAACAACACGGGTTCGAATCCCGTCGGGGATACTATAATCAAAAAAGATGGGCCTATAGTTTAGTTGGTTAGAACATTCCGCTCATAACGGAAATGTCGTAGGTTCAAGTCCTGCTAGGCCTAATAATACATAAAAATAAGAAAGTATCTTTAGCTCAGTGGAAGAGCAGTAACCTTCTAAGTTATAGGTCATAGGTTCGAATCCTATAAGATACAAAGTTAAAAATAATTTTTAATTAAAAAAACTTAAATTTAATACATTTAAAATAAATAAGTTTATACATAGCATATTTATAAAAATAGCCTTAAAAGGGTTATTTTTTATAAAATTATGCATTTTTAATAAAAATATAAAAAATGACGACCTATACATGGCAATTTTATAAAAAATTGTTTTTATTTTGATTATTTTTTTAATAGGTTATTATTTTTAATTCCATAAAAGGAGGTTATCCAACGCCAGGTTCCCCTAGCGTTACCTTGTTATGACTTCACGCCAATTATTAACCCGACTATGATAAATAAATTGTAAAAAATTTTTTATGAAAAATTATTAAATATAATTTATGAAACATAACAATAATTTAATATTTAATTTACTTTTAGCAAGGCCAACTCTCAGCGCGTGACAGGCGGTGTGTACAAGACCCAGGAACAAATTCACCGTAGCGTGCTGATCTACGATTACTAGCGATTCCAACTTCATATTCTCGAGTTTCAGAGAACAATCCGAACTAAGATAACCTTTGGTGTTTTGCTCACGCTCACGCGGTTGCTTCATTTTGTAGTTACCATTGTAGCACATGTGTAGCCCAGCTCATAAGGGCCATGAGGACTTGACGTCATTCGTTCCTTCCTCCTACTTGTCATAGGCAGTTTCTTTAATTTAAAAAATAATAAAGATACGAGTTGCGATCGTTTATGGACTTAACCTTACATCTCACGACACGATCTGACGACAGCCATGCAACACCTGTAATAAGTCTTTAGCAGTAATTTTACTTTCATAAAATACTTCTTATTATGTCAAGAGCTGGTAAGGTTTTGCGCGTTGTGTCGAATTAAACCACATGCTCCACCGCTTGTGTGGGTCCCCGTCAATTCCTTTAAGTTTTAGCCTTGCGGCCGTACTCCCCAGGCGGAATGTTTAATGCGTTAGCTTTAACTCTGAGTTTACTTTAAAAAATATTCGAAAAAATCTACTAATTAAAAAAATAACCCAAAGAATAACATTCATCGTTGACTGCGTAGACTACCAGGGTATCTAATCCTGTTCGCTACCTACGCCTTCGTAATTCAGCGTCAATATAAATCCAGATAGTTGCCTTCGCCGTTGATGTTCCTTCTAATATCTACGGAACTTAACCCTCCATTAGAAATTCCACTATCCTCTATTCAATTCTAGTTTAACAGTTTTGTAGACTATACCAAAGTTAAGCCTTGGGCTTTAATCTACAACTTAATAAACAGCCTACTTACCCTTTACGCCCAGTAATTTCGAATAACACTAGCCCCTCTCGTATTACCGCGGCTGCTGGCACGAAATTTGCCGGGGCTTATTCTACAAGTACCGTCATTATCTTCCTTGTAAAAAGAGTTTTACAACCAAAAAGCTGTCATCACTCACGAGGTATTGCTGGATCAGACTTTCGTCCATTGTCCAATATTCCACACTGCTGCCTCCATAGGAGTTTGGGCCTTGTCTCAGTCCCAATGTGGCTGATCGTCCGCTAAGACCAGCTAAGGATCTTTGGCTTGGTAAGCTTTTAATTTACCAACTACCTAATCCTACGCAAGCTTATCTAATAGCAAAATTAATCTTTGATTATTCGGTATTATTACTTTATACTTCTTAAAATATAAATTCTTTAAACAATTGTTTAAATATAACTATCCCGAACTATTAGGTAAATTCTTACGTGTTACTCACCCGTTCGCCACTCAAGTTTAAAAACTTGCGTTCGACTCGCATGTGTTAAGCATACCTCAAGCGTTCATTCGGAGCCAGGATCAAACTCTCTTTTTCTATATAATTAAATTGATATAACAATTTAAACGTTTTTTAAATCCATATAAAATTATTAAATTTTATGATAAAGTATAATATTTTATCAAACATTATACGAAATAACCTATTTTTATATTTAAAAGTATATATTTATTAAGGCAAAAGGCCTTAATAAATAAAATTATTTAATTATTTTGAAACTGCAGGAGTAACAACGTCATAAACTCGAGGCACTTCATCGAAACAATGGAATGCTGGTGGAGAATCTAACATCCACTCTAAACTAGCTGTAGAACCATTTTCGTTTGTTGTACCCCAAGGATCAGCAGCACAAGGCTTGTTTGAAGTAAAAGTCATGAAAACTACTACAAAAAATAATAAAATAGCAAAAGATGTAATGTATGAACCAAAAGAAGCTATATAATTCCACTGAGCATAAGCATCAGGATAATCTGGGATACGTCGAGGCATTCCAGCAAATCCTAAGAAATGCATTGGGAAGAAAGTAATGTTAACTCCAACGAAAGTTAACCAGAAATGTAACTGACCTAAAGATTCTGGGTATTGGAAACCACTAATTTTACCAATCCAGAAATAAAAACCTCCAAAAATAGCAAAAACAGCTCCCATAGATAATACATAATGGAAATGTGCAACAACATAGTATGTGTCATGGAACGCAATATCTAAACCAGAGTTAGATAATACAATACCTGTTAATCCACCAACAGTAAATAAGAAGATGAAACCTACAGCCCATAACATTGGTGTTTTCATTTCAATAGAACCTCCCCACATAGTGGCAACCCAAGAGAATACTTTAATACCAGTAGGTACAGCAATAATCATAGTTGCAGCTGTGAAGTAAGCACGTGTATCAAAATCTAAACCAACAGTATACATGTGGTGTGCCCAAACAATAAATCCTAAAATACCAATAGAAGACATTGCATAAACCATACCTAAATAACCAAAAGTAGGTTTTTTAGAAAAAGTTGAAACAATATGACTAATAATACCAAAACCAGGTAAAATTAAAATGTATACTTCAGGATG
>Ga0310343_10001742_pt1 | contig 11267 bp, 11 predicted proteins | sample HC15DNA2025_MG_FD_203519 | JGI IMG/M metagenome (GOLD analysis project Ga0310343, IMG submission 203519) | Marine microbial communities from station ALOHA, North Pacific Subtropical Gyre - HC15-DNA-20-25_MG | ecosystem: Environmental > Aquatic > Marine > Oceanic | place: Pacific Ocean: North...
CTAATGTATTGTGATGAGTTATAAATGGTCTTGCTTCAGCACCACCAGCTTCAGATTGCAGAATTGGAGTCTCTATCTCTAAAAAATTTCTATTATCAAGCCATTTTCTTATAAAACTTATACATTTTGCTCTTGTTTTAAATACATTTTTAGAGTGAGGATTCACTATTAAATCTAGATAACGTTGTCTATATCTTTTTTCAATATCAGTCAATCCATGCCATTTATCTGGTAAGGGTTGTAATGATTTTGATAACATTTCCCATTTTTCTACTTTAATTGAAAGCTCACCTTTATTAGTTTTTTTAATAGTTCCGTAGACGCCTATCCAATCACCAATATCTACTATTTCCTTAATATCTTCAAAAGAAAGTAATTTTTGTTTTTCTAAATTTAAATTAATAATCCCTTTTTCTAGATAAAGCTGAATCTGACCTTCCTGATCGCTTATTGTAAAAAAGGCAATTTTGCCCATTACCCTTTTTGCCATTACTCTACCAGCAAGAGAGACACTGAATTTTTCCTCTTGACCATTTTCTAAATAATTAAATTCTTGAATAAGAAAACTGGTAGTATGTGACACTCTAAAATTTTGTGCGTAAGAAGCAAATCCTTTACTAAGTAGTGAACTGGCTTTTTGTAAACGTGCTTCTTTTATTTCAGACAAAATTTATTTTAATATTTTTGTTTTATTTAATAAAATTATCAGACTATGGTTCAACTTGCCAAAGATGTTGCTGTTTCGCCAACTCTCTGAGAGGCATAACCAATCCCTCTAACAGTTAATATTAATTCTGGATTTCTTGGATCTGGTTCCAATTTGCCTCTTAATCTTGCAACATAGACATCTACAACTCTTAAATCTGCTGCTCTACGAGGAGGATAACCCCACAACTGTTCTAAAATTTCTGCTCGCGGGACAACCTTTCCAGGCTCGTCAAACAATAACTCTAGGAGACTAAATTCAGTATAAGTTAAACTAATTCTATCTCCAGCTCTAGAAACTTGTCTGCGATTAGTATCAACAACTAAACTTCCAAATTTCATAACTCCTTTACCTGAAGGAACTTCTTTGGTTTCAGTAACAGATACAGCTGGGCCCATTCTTCTCAAAATAGTAGCTATTCTAGCCTCTAACTCTTTTGGGCTAAATGGTTTGGATAAGTAATCATCAGCCCCTAAATCTAAACCTGCAACTCTTTCTGAAATAGCTTCTAAAGCAGTTAAGAAAATTATGGGCACTACTGATTCGGCTCTAATTCTTCTGCATACAGCAAATCCATCCATTTTCGGAAGCATCACATCGAGAACTATCAAGTCAGGTGAATCCCTGTGAAAAGACTCAAGAGCTTCTTCGCCATTAGTGGCTGAATAAACTTGATATCCCGCTAGTTGAAGCCTTGTTACTAATACCTTCAAAACTGCTGGTTCATCATCAACAACTAAAATTCTTGCTTTTGACATAGTTAAAAAAGATTTCTCGATATTTCAAAGCAAAGAATAATTGCATTGAAAATTCATTCTAACAATTAAAAATATAACATTACGAAAGGTCAAACAGAAATTTCGAAAGTAAAAAAATTTTTTTGAATAATCTGAGGATATTAATTTTTTCGAACATTTTTTCTGAGTTCAGAAAATTTATTACTGCAATTTTCTCTTTGAAAATTTAAACATTCTGAAAAGTTGGGAGCAAATAAAAGGGGCATAAAACCCTGTCAAAAAAACTTCAGCTAAGATATTTTTAAAACTTGGGATAAAAAGTAAAAAAGTACTATCTGAAAAATTTTTAATCAAAATTTGTAAAAAATAAAGATTCCCGCATAGAAAACTTCCAAAAGAACAAATTAAACCATACCTAAAATGTCTAACCAACACATTACTATTAAATTTAATTTTCCCAAACAAAATTCCACATAAAATTAGGCCTGGTATTTGAGTAAAATTATTATCTAAAGTTAGAGAATCTAAAATAATTCCTAAAAACAAACCGAATATTAATCCATTGAATGGTCCATTAATCATTGCCCAAGGCAATAACCAAAATAAAGGCCAATATGGCTGAACACCCAATAAGCCAAGCCAATTAGGATGCCACAAAAAAATAATTGGGATAAATATAAAGGAAATTAAGGATAATTTTCTTTCAAAAAATTTATTCATTAAATATTTACTTTCAAAATTTGTACCCAATCAATTACATGAGGTTTTGCCAAAAGTGATATTTTTGCTGTTTTTGTTGGTTTCAATTGCTCATCAATAGTTTGGACAACACCAATAGGGATGTTTGGGGGTAATAATGTACTCGCAGGAGAGGAGGATACAAAATCTCCAATTTTAATATCAACATCTTTTGAATAAAGTATTAAGCTAGGATAATTATCTCCTAAACCTACCAGTAATCCATTAGTCTGAATTCTATCCACCCAAACACCTAACTTACTTTCTGGAGAGGTTATTAAAGTTACCGAGGAAGTTAATAAAGAAGTACTGCTTACTCTTCCTAATAATCCACCAGGACCAATAACAATGCTTCCAATTTCCACTCCATCTTTTGAACCTTTGTTTAATATTATCTGTCTCCACCAACTACCTGTTTTTCTCGAAATAACTGCAGCTGAAATACTATCATTAGATAATTCTTGTAGGGATAAGATCTCCCGCAATCTTATATTGTCCTTTTTAAGAAGATTAAACTTCATTAAATATTCTTGGTCTAAACTCTTGAGAATAACTTCTTTTTGAAATTGACCAGGCCAAAAAGGCTTTGAAATAAAATAATATAAATCTTTATAAAAAGATCCCTTTGATATCCTTACAAAAACTAAAAATAAAAAAATTCCAAACAGAACCCAACTTTTCTTTTTATGCCACCAACGACTAGTAGAAATTCGTCGGATATCCAACATGATATTAATCTCTTATAGCGTTCCTAATAAAGTCAGGAGTATCAACAACTCTTTTCAGTTTTTTAAAATCATCCAAAACTTCGCCACAACCATTAACTACGCAAAGAAGCGGATTTTCGGCTATGTGAGTAAAAATTCCCGTTTCATCACTTAATAAATCATTAATACCCCTCACCAAAGCTCCACCTCCTGCAAGCATAATGCCCCTGTCGACAATGTCTGCAGCAAGTTCAGGGGGGGTTCGCTCTAAAGTTCTTTTTACAGCTTCCACTATCTTGCTAAGTGTTTCAGCCATAGCTTCTCTGATTTCCCCTGATGTTAAGGTAATTGACCTTGGAAGACCAGATAAAAGATGTAGACCTCTAACCTCTAAAGTAGTTTTATCATAATCATCATCTGGGAAGGCAGATCCTATTTTGATTTTGATATCTTCTGCAGTTCTCTCGCCAACAACTAAATTGTGAACCTTTTTAAGATATACTGCGATTGACTCATTTATCTCATCCCCAGCTATTCGAACAGATTCACTTAATACAGTTCCACCCAAACTTAATACTGCAACTTCTGTAGTGCCACCACCAATATCAACTATCATAGTTCCAATTGGTTCAGTCACTGGTAAGGATGCCCCTATTGCTGCTGCAACAGGTTCATCAATTAAGTGAACTTCTCTAGCTCCAGCCAATCCAGCTTCTCTTACTGCTCTTCGCTCAACGCTGGTAACTCCACTTGGAATACCAATCACTATTCTGGGAGCTACGATACCCCTGCCTTCGTTACATTTTTGAATAAATGTTTTTATCATTTGTTCTGCCGCATCAAAATCCGCAATAACACCATCTCTAAGAGGTCTTACAGCTCTTATGTTGCCAGGGGTCCTTCCAAGCATTAATTTTGCCTCTTTACCAACAGCCAATGGAATACCTTCTTCTAAATCCATTGCTACTACTGAAGGCTCTTGTAAAACAACTCCCTTACCTGATACATGTATAAGAGTATTGGCCGTTCCCAAATCTATGCCGATATCTCTAGATAACTTAAATCTGTTAAAAATCACAATAATAATTCTTTTCTATAAATAATATATCTATTTTTTATAAAGCTCTCATAATTTTGTCGTTTAGTTATGAATAGCACGTAAAACTTTGAGCATATCCAAGAAAAATGAGTAGTATATAAAAAAAAAATTATGGAAATTAACACTATTAACCTAGTTGGCAGAGCCGGAAGAGAACCAGATGTGAGATATTTTGAATCTGGCAGTATCGTGGCGAATTTCACTCTTGCAGTAAACAGAAGAAGCAGAGATGAAGAGCCAGACTGGTTTAATTTAGAAATATGGGGAAAACAAGCACAAATAGCAGCAGATTACGTTAAAAAAGGATCTTTAGTGGGAATTACAGGAAGCTTTAAAATTGATAGCTGGAAAGATAAAAATACTGGAGATGATAGATACAAACCTGTTATTAGAGTAGATAGATTAAACTTACTCAGCTCCCGTAAAGAGAGTGAAAATAACCAATATTCTACTAACAATAACTCAGGTGAAATCCCTTTCTAACCTCTATTTTTTTTAAAAAATTTAATAAGAAATTTGTACAAAAAATATAAGAAAATTAAACTTAAAATTGGTTTTACTATATATTTGATTTGATCTAAATAATTTTCAATGATTGGATAATTTTCTCCAAATAAATAGCCTGCATAAGTGAGAAGAACAACCCATATAAAGCTACCAAATGTAGTCCAAATCAAAAATTTTCTTAATGGCATAAGTTCTATGCCAGCAGGAACTGAAATTAAAGTTCTAATACCCGGTACTAATCGACCCCAAAAAACTAAAGAAACCCCATATTTCTCAAACCAACTTTTACTCTTACTTAAATCATTAGAGGAAATTCCTAAATATTTTCCTTTTTTATCTAGAAAATTTGAAATTCTTTTTTCATTTACTAATCTACCTAGGTAATACCAAGGTAATGATCCTAGGATTGTTCCAAATAATCCCCAAAAAACCAAAATATAAAAATTTAATTTTTGTTGATAAACGAAAAATCCCCCTAATGGCATTATTATTTCAGATGGAATTGGGGGTATGATATTTTCTAAAAACATAGCCAAACAAATAGTAAGGTATGCAATTGTTGAACTTTTTTCAACAGCCAAACTGATATAGTCAGGAATTGAAGTAAGAAAATTTGCGAAAATTAAGCTCAAGCTTAGTATCTGTATAGTTCAGGTTTATAAGGTCCTTCAACTGAGACATTAATATAATCTGCCTGTACTTTTGTTAATTTTGTTAATTTGGCACCGATTTTATCAAGATGTAATCTAGCTACCATTTCATCTAAATGTTTTGGTAGAACATAAACCTGCTTGGCATATTTTTCTGACTTATTGAATAGTTCAATTTGAGCTAATACTTGATTAGTAAAAGAATTACTCATAACAAAACTAGGATGTCCAGTGGCACATCCCAGATTAACTAATCTACCTTCAGCTAAAAGAATTATTTTATTGCCACTCGGTAAAGTTATGTGATCAACCTGCGGCTTAATATTTTCCCATGGATAATCTTTCAATGAAGCCACATCGATTTCATTATCGAAATGGCCGATATTACAGACTATGGCCTCATCTTTCATCTTGACAAGATGTTCGTTTGTAATTACTTGATAGTTCCCAGTTGCTGTAACAAATATATCTATATCTTCCACAACGTCGTCTAATCTAACAACGCTAAAACCTTCCATTGCCGCTTGAAGAGCACAAATTGGATCAACTTCAGCAACTTTTACAATTGCGCCAAGTCCTCTTAAGGATTGAGCTGAACCTTTACCTACATCTCCAAAACCCATTACTAAAGCGACTTTCCCAGCAATCATCACATCTGTGGCACGCTTAATACTGTCAACTAAAGATTCTCGGCAGCCATATAAATTATCGAATTTGCTCTTAGTTACTGAATCGTTAACATTGATAGCAGGGAAAGGTAACGCATCTTGCTTTTGCAGTTGATAAAGTCTTGCAACTCCGGTTGTAGTTTCTTCAGTAACACCAATGATATTACTCTTAATTCTAGAATAAAAGTCACTATCATTTTCCAACTTAGTCTTAATAGAATTGAATAAAGCAATTTCTTCTTCATTACCAGGATTATCTAAAACAGATAAATCTTTTTCTGCTTTACTACCGAGTATCAATAAGCCAGTTGCATCCCCCCCATCATCAAGAATCATATTAGGAGAGTCAGAACCCCAATCAAGGATGTAATGGGTATACTGCCAATATTCATCAAGAGTCTCACCTTTTTTTGCATATACAGAGATTCCTTGATCGGCGATAGCTGCAGCTGCATGATCTTGAGTTGAAAAAATATTGCATGAAGCCCATTTAACTTCTGCACCAAGATCAACAAGAGTTTCTATTAAGACTGCCGTTTGAATAGTCATATGAAGACTTCCAGCTATTTTGGCACCTTTTAGTGGCTTGTCAGATTGATATTTATCTCTCAGTGCCATTAATCCAGGCATTTCCGTTTCAGCGATTTTAATTTCTTTACGACCAAAATCTGATAAAGAAATATCAGCAATAACGTAATTAGGTGAAGAGGTCTTAACTGAATTTGCGATAACCATATCTAATAAATTCTTTTTCTATTAAACTATATATGATTTTTGTGTAATTTTGTGTTTGTTGAGAATTTAAAAGAGACTTTAAATTTAGGGATAAAACTCTCACACAAATTAAATCCCCAATCAATTGTTTTATTAAAGGGTCCAATTGGGGCTGGTAAAACTTCATTTGTTCAAGGAATTGCTAAAGGCTTATCAATCTCTGAGGATATTACAAGCCCTACATTTGCTTTATCACATCACTATAACTCAGGAAAAATTCCACTAATTCACCTTGATTTATACAGGTTAGAAAATGTTTCTTCAGCAAAAGAATTTTTTTTTTCGGAAGCAGAAGAGGCAACACAAAGAAAAGCTATTCTAGTTATTGAATGGCCAGAATTGATAGAACCAGTTATTGATAATTTCTGGAAAATAGAAATTAGTTACGCAAAAAATTATGGAAGAAACTACGAAATAAGAGATCCCAAGAATTTATTAACCCTCTCATAATATGGCTGTTGCTCGATGGCGCCTTCACCAAGACAAGTTAATAATCCACAGACACCTGCGAACTTAATGCAATCTTCTATCTCTAGTTCATTTGAAGGATATCCAGAAGAAATTAGTTTTGAAATTAAGCCAGCTAGAAAAGCATCTCCTGCGCCAGTTGTATCAACAATTTTTTGTGAAGTAAGAGTTTCGGTAATTCCCTGCAATCCATTGATATTCCATAAAACGGGATTTTTTCCATCAGTTATTATTACATCTGGTCTTCTAGACAATTGTTGAGAAATTAGCAAAGGATTTTCATCCTCAAAAAACAAAGTTGCTTCTTCCTTAGCAAGTTTTAAAATATTTGCATGATTTAAAAAATTCTTGATTACATGCATCCTAGCGGCTTTACTAACTTTTGATAAAAAACTTGAATGATCCCAAAAGACCTCTCTCCAATTCAAATCAATAACTATTTGGACTTCAAATTTATTGGCCAGTTCCAAAAGGAAAAAGAAAGTCTCTGCAGATTTTGGAGATGATAAAACATTCGTTCCTGTAACCAAATATTTTGTTTCTAAAAATGATTTCTCCAAATTTGAAATTTCTTTTTCGATTAATTTTTTATTAAGAGCTTCGTCAGCAAAGCATGAATGAGAACTTTCCTCAAAGCCAGAAAAAAAACGATCTCCAAATTGATCTCTATCTACATTAACCACGCGAGTAGATAAATCATTATCTAATTGCAAGAAATCTAAATTAACGTCTAATGCATTAAATTGCTTAATAATTTTTTTTCCATAATCATCACTTCCCAAACTTCCTATAAATGTTGAATCTATTTTTAATTTTCTTAATGCACAAGCAACATTAGCCGGTGCACCTCCCAAAAAATCTGTAAAACCCTGATTTGACTTGTTTCGAATTCTATCAATTAAAGCCTCTCCAATACATATGACCTTTTTCTTTTTCATAAAAATGAACGCTTTTTCTTAAATAAGAATAATTTATTAAAAACGAATAATTTTTTTTTGAATTAAAGTTTAATTAAAAGCATATTCATAGTGTCTCTAAATAAATCTGAAACTTGGAAGTGGAAAAAATGGGAAATTTCTTGGTCTTTATCAAAAGAATCCACTTCTGAAAAAAATATTAAAATTTTATTAGTTCATGGATTCGGGGCATCAAAAAACCACTGGAGACATAACCAAGATTTTCTTGGTAAATTTTCTAACTGCTATGCAATTGACTTGTTGGGATTCGGAAAAAGTAGTCAGCCTAGTGCTTTATTAGATTACGAAACTGATAAAGAAAACTCAATTAAATATTCATTTGACTTATGGGGTTATCAAATATCAACATTTTGTGCAGAAGTAATAAAATCTCCTGTTTATTTGGTAGGAAATTCAATTGGAGGTGTTGTCGCATTGAAAGCTGCTGAAATACTCAAAAATAATTGCAATGGGGTCATTTTGATTGATTGTGCTCAAAGAACTATGGATGATAAACGTTTAAAAAAAAGTGATATCTTTATGAATCTAATGAGGCCAGTCCTTAAAACGATAGTCAGACAAAGAGTAATTAGTAATACACTTTTTACAAGAGCTGCTAATCCAAAAGTTATAAAGAAAATACTTGAACAAGCTTACCCTTCAGGAAAAAATATCGATAAAGAATTAATTGAAATCCTCCATCAACCGTCTCAAAGGAAAAACTCTAAAGAAGCATTTCGTGGTTTTATTAATTTATTTGATGACTATCTTGCTACTGACCTTTTCGATAAAGTTGATGCTCCAATTCAATTGATATGGGGAGAAAAAGATCCTTGGGAATCTTTAAATGAAGCAAGAGAATGGAAAAAACAATTCAAGAATATTAAAAGATTAGATATTATAAATGGTGCTGGTCATTGTCCTCATGATGAAGAACCGGAAAAAACAAATAAGCTTATATATGAATTTGTTCAGGAAACAAAATAAGCTTCTACATTATCACTAAGTCTTCTCAGGCCCCTTAATCCATCTCGTTCTAGGTTTCTTACTCGATCTCTACTTATGCCTAGTACCCTTCCTATACCAGTAAGAGACATCGGTTCATCACCATCCATTCCATATCGCATTCTTAAAACTCTACATTGTAGATCAGGTAATTGATGCAAAAGAGAATGGAGATCTCCTCTCATACAATCCATCTCTATTTGTTCGTCTGGCAAATCCTCTCCCCCAGCAAGTAAATCTAATAAAACAGTATCTTCACCATCACCAACTTTTGTTTCAAGACTAACTGGCTGTCCAGCTTTGCACATCAAGTCTTTAACATCATCTTCAGGAAGTTCTACGTATTTGGCAAGTTCACTTACAGAAGGTGTTCTAGACATTTCTTGACTCAACTCTCTTTGACCTTTTTTCAACTTATTCAACATTTCAGTTATATGAATTGGTAACCTTATAGCCCTGCTCTTTTCTGCTATGGCTCTGGTAATACCTTGTCTAATCCACCAGTATGCATAGGTTGAAAATTTGTAACCTCTAGCTGGGTCAAATTTTTCAACTCCTCTAACTAGTCCAATCGTTCCTTCTTGAATTAAATCTAATAATTCCATATTTCTTTTAGTATATTTTTTCGCAACACTAACTACCAATCTTAAGTTAGCTGCAACCATTCTTTCCTTAGCTCTCTGCCCTGCTCTCAATCTTTTTTTTATTGTAGAGGTGGATAAATTTAACTTATTTGATAATTCATCGATACTTGGCTTGTCACCTGTTAATTCAATAATTTCTAATTCTGCTCTTTCAACTTGCATGTATTCTTGAACCTGCCTACCAAGGGTAATTTCTTGCTCATGCGATAGTAGTGGCACCCTACCAATGTCTCTCAGATAAGATCTAACAAGATCAACATCGTTGCCAGCTTTTAAACTAGATATTGTCGAAAGTTTATTCTCACCTAATGTTTCAGAAGACATGAAAATTTAATGATGTTTTGTAAACAATACCATTAAGAAATGTAAAGTTAAACAAAAAAATCCACAAATTTTAAAAAATGAGAATAAATACCTAGTGAATTTAAACTAATGAAGAGCTCAATAGCCATTTTGCAGTGCTTAGGTAAATAAATACACCAGCAATATCAGTAACAGTTGTTATAAAAGGGGAAGACATTAAGGCTGGATCCAATTTCATTTTGTCAAACAACAAAGGAAGAATTGCACCTGTTGTTGCGGCTAATGTTGTAATAGATATTAAACTTATCCCTACTGCAGAGGCTATCAAAGGGCCTTCTCCTTGCCACCAAGCGAAAGGAAATACTACTAACATCATTAAAACACCTAAAAGAGCGCCTGTTACAGCCTCCTTTAATACTGCTTTGATTGCACCAAGAGATTTTAATTTTTGAGTACTTAAACCCCTAATGACAACTGTTGAACTTTGAGCACCAACATTTCCTCCAGTACCTATAAGAAGAGGGATAAATGCAGCCAACAAAACAATTTCTTTTAAAATTTGATCATTCATTGCTATAACTTTTGTTGTCAAACCATTAGCTAAAACTAAAATTAATAACCACAAAATTCTTCTTCTAGTTATCGTAAACAGGCTACTTTGGAAATAATCATCTTCATCTCCAGGTTGAACTGCCCCCGCTGCATAAATATCTCTGGTTGCCTCTTGCTCTATAACATCAATTAAATCATCAACTGTTACGATACCAACAAGTCTTTTTTCTTTATCGACAACTGGAAGGGCTAAAAAATCATATCTTTGAATTGCTCTAGCAACCTCCTCTTGGTTTGTATTGGTGGAAATATTAACTACATCTTTCGTCATGACTTCTCCAATTGGCTTGCCCGGATCAGCAGTGACTAGATCTCTTAAAGAAAGAATACCTGTTAGATGTCTTTCTTTATCAGTCACATACAAACTATAAATTGTTTCTGTAAATGGGGCTCTTTTTCTGACCAAAGAAAGAGCTTCAGATGCTGTTTGCATCTCTTTAAGATCTATGAATTCAGTTGTCATTAATCTACCAGCGGTTTCAGGCTCATATCCGAGTAATTCAGCTGTAACTTTCCTTTCACCAGGACTAAGAGCAGACAAAAATTTTCTTACAACTTTTGCAGGTAATTCATCAAATAGTTGAACTCTATCATCAGGAGACATTTTCTCAACAATTTCTAAAACTTCTCCCGAACGAAGTCTGTCTAATAAAGTTTGCTGAACTACTGGACCTAAATATTCATAAACCTCAA
>Ga0310343_10001744_pt1 | contig 11264 bp, 13 predicted proteins | sample HC15DNA2025_MG_FD_203519 | JGI IMG/M metagenome (GOLD analysis project Ga0310343, IMG submission 203519) | Marine microbial communities from station ALOHA, North Pacific Subtropical Gyre - HC15-DNA-20-25_MG | ecosystem: Environmental > Aquatic > Marine > Oceanic | place: Pacific Ocean: North...
ATTGATGGGTACTTTTCTTACATTTCATTTGGCTGGTGGAAATGCTGGGATGAAACATATGCTAGAACAATTTGGTCCTGCTTTAAAACTTCCATGGACCAAACTAAAAGCTCCAAAACTTTCAAAAAAATTATCAAACAGAGTAATATCTGGCACAAGGCAGCAAGCTAATGGAAAATCTGTTGCTGCAATTGCAAAAATTAGAGACGAGTATTTACTCAACTTACAAAAAATGAGAAAAAAATATGAACTAAGAATAAGAAAGTAGTTTTGAAAAAAATAGAAATATTAACCTGTCATTGCAAAAGAGTTGAAATTGAGCTCAATTTAGAAAATGGAGTTGAAGAACTAGTAAGATGTAATTGCTCATTATGCAAAAGAAGAGGTTATATAATGGCTAAAATTAAATTAGAAAATTTAAAAATAAAAAAGGGCCAAGATCAATTAACTGTTTATAAATTTGGCAAGAAACATCTTGCAGAACACTTCTTTTGTAAAAACTGTGGTATTTATACTCATCATAGATCTTATACTAATCCAGAAAATTATGAATATAATGTAGCCTGCATAGACAATTTGAATACTTTTGACTATAAGAATATTCCAGTTTTTGATGGAGATAAATTATAAGATATATGAATATTTTAATAAAAAATTTAAGCCCTGGAGTTAAAAAAGTAATTATAAACGACCCTAAAACTTATAATTCTTTATCCTTAAAAACACTAACATCTCTATTAAATACTTTTAAAAAATTAGATAAGGATAATTCTACAAAAGTAATTGTTTTAGAAGGGGCTGGAAAAGGTTTTAGTGCGGGTCACAATTTAAAAGAAGTACGGGGATTAAAAAAAAGATCAAAATATTTAAAATTATTTAATCTTTGTTCGAAATTAATGATCCAAATTGTTGAGGGAAGAAAACCTGTAATTGCAAAAGTTCATGGAGCAGCTTATGCAGCTGGATGTCAATTAGTAGCAAGTTGTGATTTAGCCTATAGTTCAAATGATGCAATATTTGCTACACCTGGTGTAAATATTGGTTTATTCTGTAGTACACCAATGGTTGCTGTAAGTAGGAAAATTCACAGAAAAAGAATGATGAAAATGCTTTTAACTGGTGAACCAATTAAAGCAAATTTTGCAAAAGACATAGGGTTAATTAATGATTTTTTTTCGAAATCTAAACTTGATAAAGAAGTACTAAAAATTGCAAAAACGATTGCATCCAAATCAAATTTAACAATTAAAATTGGCAAACAAGCATTTTATAAACAATTAGAAATGCCTTTAAGAAAAGCTTATTCATATACTAGCAAGATGATGACATTAAACATGATGGCCATGGATGCTCATGAGGGAATTTCAGCATTTTTAGAAAAAAGAAAACCTAAATGGAAGCACAAATAGAAGATATAAAATTAAAAGAAATTTTTTCTAATTCTAAAGTTATTGCATTGGTTGGTGCAAGCGCAAACAAAGAAAAAACTTCTCATATAGTCATGAAACACTTGCTTGAGTTTGGCTTTGAGGTCATTCCAGTAAATCCTGGGGCAGCAGGTCAAGAGATTTTGGGACAGATGACAGTAAAAAATTTGTCTGAAATTAAAAAACCTATTGATATAGTCGATATTTTTAGACCATCAGCAGAGGCAGAAAAAGTTGTTGAGGATGCAATCAATTACAATCCAAAAACTATTTGGTTACAGTTAGGCATTACAAGTGAAAATGGAGATAAATTTGCAAAATCAATTAATGCAAATTATGTACAAGATTCTTGTATCAAAACTGAATACGAACGAATAATGAAAAAATAACTACCTGTTATATTCAACAAATTTTTTAAGAGAATTTTTAAGGAAGTTATCGTAATTAATCCCTAAATACTTGTTATATTTTTTATTGGCAAAAAAAGTTTTATTCATTTTAAAATCAAATGATGGCTCAAAGAAAAAAGGTATTGATAATCTTTTTGATTTGTTCCAAAGAACTCTATGATTTGTAGCTTTATATTTGCCATTTGTAAGATATTCTAATGCTAGACCTGTATTTACAACTAGTGCATTTTTATTAAAAGGCACATCATACCATCTCTTAGTTCTTCTATTTTGAACTTGTAACCCACCTTTTTTGTCTTGATAAAGAACTGTAAAAATCCCACTATCCACATGAGTTTCACATCCAAGTGCTACTCCATCTTGTTTAGATACCTCAACAGGTTTTTTTTGTTTTGGATAATAATTAAATCTTAAAGTACTCAAAGTTTTTACTCTTTGAAATGCAGTTTTTGATAATTCTGGATTTTTCTTTGATATAAAAATAATTATTTTGAATAACATTTCACTCAAATCGAAGATTTTTCCATAATATTTATTAATTACTGCAATAGAATTTCTATTTAATGATTTTGAAAGATTTAATTTTTCTATCTTCTTTCTTTTATTTTTTTTAACAAATAAATCAGAAATCAACGGATCTCCAATATCCAATCCTTCTTTACCATTTACATCACTAGGAAAATAACCACGATAAACATTATTGTTAGATTTATTCCATTTTTTTGGTGCTAATTTATATTTATTATCTTTTTTGGAATTAAAAAATTTATGTGCAGTTCTAGTTATCTTATGAATTAAATTTTTTTCTATTCCATGACCAACTATTTGAAAAAATCCTACTTCAATGCAGGCTCTTTGAATTTGATTAAGTATTTTTTTATTATTACTATTTTTATTTTTAAGTTTAAATTTTGAAATATTTATTGTAGGAATAAATTTCTTTCTCATTATCTATTGGGAGTATCTGATGCAATCATTTGATCTCTAGCTTTTTCTCTAATGTATATATATACACCTGCACCGATAATCAAAGCAACACCTATAAAAGTTCTTACTGTAGGAATATCATTGAATAATAAATAACCAATTATTATTGCCCAAATTATTAAAGAATACTCAAATAAAGAAACGACTGATGGGGATGCAATTGAGTATGCTGAAAATACAAAATAAAATGATAGAGAGGCCACAAGTCCCATTATTAAAATAAATGGCCATGAATAGGTTGGATTTGTAAACCATTCTCTTAAAATAAATTGTAAAGTAGGATCTGAAAAAGTATTAAACTGTCCTTTGCCTGTAAATATAAAAAAAATAATGCTAATTCCTATTGCTCCAATATATAAATGAAACATTTGAGAATAAACACTATCTTTATCAGACGTAATTTTCGTTATTGTCATTGATATTGCATAAAATAGTGCACAAGCAACTGGCGCTAATTTCGTATAATCAAAATTTTCAAAGTTTGGATTTAAAACAATGTAAACACCTAAGAACCCTACAATTATTGCAAGCCATCTTCTAATTCCAACTTTTTCACCTAAAAAAAGTATAGCCAATATAGAAATAAAGAAAGGGCTTGAAAAAAATAGAGCATTTGCCATTGCTAGAGACATATATGTTAAAGAAATATAAAAAAAACTAAATCCAAAAAAAAAACATATAACTCTTACTGTAGTTAGTAGAGGATAATAAGTTTTCATGACTAATTTTTGAGATGTTATTTTTAGATATAAAGCTAATAAAATTAAAGCTGTTAAAGTTCTTCCAAAGTATAGCTCGTAGAGGGCTGTATCTTCAAAAATATATTTTATTAAAGAGTCTTGAACTGAAAAAAGTGCCATCCCAGTTAAAATAAATAAAATTCCCTTGGGATTATTGTTTCTAGAGGACATTTTTTACATAAATCTATTGTTTTGGAAAATAATCTTGAAGACTGCCTTCTCTATAAACATCTGTAGTACTACAGTGTAAACTTCCACCAAATGCGTAAACTTCCCTAAAATCTATTGGTATCACTTCCATTCCTAATTTATCTAATTGTTCAGCCTGATAAACTTCAGTTTTTTCTACACAAACTGTTTTTGGATCTAACACTAGCACATTCATGGATAACCATACAGAATAATAGCTTAAATCTGGAGGTGAGTTATGAGCAGGTTGAGCTGCATAAACAATTTCCCAACCATTGTCTTCAAAGAGCTTCCTTTGTTCTTGCGGTAGCTTTCTGACTGGATTATTTAAAATCAATCCTGGTCTGATAGGGGTAAAAGTTGCATCAATATGTATTGGGTAAGGGTCTCCTGGAAAATTTACGGTGTGAACTCTGTGATCAGGAAAATGTCTTGTTAACCAATCTATTCCTTTTAAATTAGTCGTAAATCCATGTTGCACAATTAGGTCTTTGCCAAATCTTAAAATATCAGCAGCATCAAAAAGAGGCTCTTCCTCAGTAGTGACAAAATATTTTTTCTCAGCCCATTTTAATCTTTGTTCAATACTCACATCCTCAGATAAATAATTCATATGATAATCTTTATCTGTCAATCTAGGTTTTGGCGCAGTTTCGTGTCTCATACCTGGATCTTCAATAAAATATTTTTGTAACAAGGGTCTGTAAGCTAAATATTCAAACCATCTACATCTAAAACTCATTGTGGCTTCTAACATCTCTTTTCCAACAGTAATAATAACATCTCTAGATGGCATACAACCAAACATATGTTCAACTTCCCAATCTGGTGTAGCAATTTTTTCATCAAATTTTAGTGGAGTTGGTCTGTCAACTTTTATACCTCTTCCTTCAAGTGTCTTTACAAATTTATCTAAAAGTTCATTTGCTCTATCTATTGACTCTTGAGTTCTTCTACCGTGCTTTCCTTTCATAACAGAATCAGGTGGAATTTTACAATCAACAGCTGGTTCAGGTGCGGGAATACAGCAATTATCTGCTCTTCCAACTATTACATGTTTTAATGGATCCCATTCATTCCAACTTTGAACAATTGTTTTTTTCATTCTATATAAATGATTAATTTAAATGAAAGTTATTTTCAATAAATTTTAATAACGAGATTGTAGAATACAATCTGAACCTTTCTCAGCAATCATTAATGTAGGGGCATTAAGGTTTGCACTTGGTATTTCAGGAATAACTGATGCATCAATAACCCTCAAGTTTTGAATTCCTTTTACTTTTAAATTTTCGTCAACAACTGCCATTTCATCAACTCCCATTTTGCATGTACCACATGGATGATAAGCTGTATCTGCTTTTGATCTAATATATTCATTTAATTCGTCATCTGATTGTGCTTGTGTACCTGGTCCTACTTCTTTTCCAGCATGATCAGCTAAAGCTGGCTGAGATAAAATCTTTCTTGCAACATGTATACACTCTCTTGTTTGTTTAAGATCATCTTCATCTTTTAAATAATTAAATAATATTTTTGGATACTCATAGGGATCAGAGGAATTAAGAGTAATATGTCCTCTACTTTTTGGATGGTTCGGACTCGCATGTAATTGATATCCATGGGACTTAGGTTGCTCTAAACCATGATTAATTACAAATGATGGAAAAAAGTGAAATTGAATATTTGAAATTTCTCTTTCAGGTGAAGATTTTGCAAATCCTCCAGCCTCTAAGAAAGATTTTGAGCAAGGTCCAGACTTAAATAAAAACCACTGAATACCAGCTAGCACTTTAGGAACTAATTTTGTATAAGTATACAAAGTATTTGGCGTTTTGCATTCCTGTTGAATGTAAGTTTCTAAGTGATCCTGAAGGTTTTTGCCTACACCTTTCACATTGTTTACGACTTCAATTCCTTTATCTTTCAAATGATTAGCATCACCAATACCTGATAACATTAACAATTGAGGTGAGTTTATAGACCCACCACTTAAAATAACTTCTTTGTTTGCATAAATTTTTTGAATTTTATCTTTAATTTTTACTTGAAGACCAATAGCTTTTTTTCCATCAAATAATATTTTTTCTACATAAGAATTTTTTAAAATATCTAAGTTTTTTCTAGTTTTTACTGGATCTAAATAATATTTTGAAACACCAGCTCTCTCTCCTTGGTGCATTGTAGTATCAAACATACCAAAACCCTCTTGTTCTTCACCATTCATATCAATATTAATTCTATGACCTGCTTCACCTGCAGCATCAATAAAAGATTTGAACAATGGATTTGAGTTTTTTGATAAATTTATCGGTAGAGGGCCCAAAGATCCTCTAAATTGATTTTCTCCTTCTGACCACGTCTCAATTTTTTTAAAGTAAGGTAGAACCTTTTCATAAGACCAATTTTTCAAACCAAAGTTTTCCCATCTTGTATAATCATCTCTATTTCCTCTTACAAAAACCATTCCATTATGAGAAGAGCAACCACCTATCATTTTTCCTCTTGGGCAAAATATTCTTCTGTTATTTAAGTGTGGCTCAGGCTCTGAATAATATTTCCAATTATACTTTGGATCATGCATTGTATAGAGAAGGGCAAGTGGCATTTTAACTTTCCAAATATCGCTCGTTCCACCAGCTTCAAAAATTGCAACTTTATGATCACTATTTTCAGATAATCTATTTGCAAGAACACATCCTGCTGATCCAGCGCCAACAATCAAATAATCATAATTCATTTAAGTGATGCTTTTAATAAATCTTTATACTGAATGATATCTTTTATTTTGACGCCTATTTTCTTTGCAGCTTCATCAAACTTTCTTAGTTTTATAGCATCTTTAAAGAATTCTTCTTTTTCAAATACCTTTGCCTCTTTACTATTTAATAGACCTCCTTGGAGTTTGAGGCTAATAACAGATGCTTCAGATAATCTATTGTAATATTTTTTATCTCTCGCAAGATATCTTTTAGCTAAAACGTGATGTTTAATAGGTTCAACTACTTCTTTCTTAAAAAATTTTTTTAAATACTCATATCCAATATCTTCATGTTTACCGTCCTGATTATTTCTAACTAACTCATCCGGATCATCTAAAATGAAATGTCCATAATCATGTAATAAACATGAACATATTAAATTATCTTTACTTTTTGACTTTTCCGCCATCATTGCTGACTGAATCATATGTTCAGCAATTGTTACATTTTCTCCGATATAAAGTGATTTATTATTTTTAAAGTTACTTATTATTTTCTCAATAATATCCATTTACTGTGGATGATCTCCTTCAATTGCAATTCTATCCATAACTCTTTCGTGACCAAGACCTCTTCCAGGAAAAAAATCTGTAAGACCTTGATGTTGAGTGCTCCTATTATCCCAAATAGCAACAGCATTTTCTGTCCATTTAAATCTACATGTAAAATCTAATCTTTCTTGATGCTCAAAAATATTTTTTAATACTTCATCGCTATCTTTTTTATCCATACCTATTATTTTTTTTGTATACATTGAGTTTACATAAAGAATTTTTTTCTTTGTTTCGGGGTGAATTCTTACCATTGGATGTTCATTTGAGTATTCATCTAGATTTCCATTGCCTTCCATCTCAGTATATTTATCCACAAAAGCTGCGGCACCTAATGAGCTATGAATTGCTTTTTTTCCTTCAATTTTTTTTTTTATTTCCTCATCAAGAGTTTCGTATGCAATCTCCATATTTGAAAACATAGTGTCTCCACCTACAGGAGGAATTTTTCTAGATCTTAAAATAATAACTTTGGTTGGTCTTGGATTATAACTAACATCAGTATGCCATGTTTCACCCCATTGATGTTTTTCTTCTGCTCCCTTTACAATTCTCAGAATTTCTGGATGATCTTTCAAACCCTTAACATAGACGTGTCTTTCAAGTGTACCAAATTTTTTTGCTAAATTAATTTGTTCTTCACATGTAATATCTTGGTTTCTAAAGAACAGAGCTTTGTGCTCGAGCATTAGACTATTGATTACATGCCAGTTTTCATCAGATGAGTCTTTTAAATTAATCCCTTTTACTTCTGCTCCCAATGCACCTGATAATAAATTTAATTCCATATTATTTTTTAAGTTTACTTATAAATTTTAAATTATCACTTTTAAATTTTCCTTTATTTTCTTTTATAAAATCATCCATTAATTTAGTTCTTTCTTGATCAAATTCAGCAACCTTTCTTTTATTTAAATCAACATGCAAAGATAACATTTCTATAGTTGATGAGAGCTTATTTGTTTTTTTTTCAATCATTTCCATTTTAAAATGAAGCCTTTTTTTATCATGGTCAAAAAAGGTTAATAAAATTTCAACCTGATCTCCTTCTTTGATTTCATTATCATAAGTCGTATTAGTTTCTACTACCATTGTACTCATTCCACTTGTTTTGGCAGATTGTTCTCCCATATTAAATTTTTTTAACATTACTTCCCAGGCAACATCAAAAATTAACACATAGTATGCCATGTTGAGATGATTATTATAATCTGTCCATTCTGATTTTATTATTTGATTTGAAACGTGTACTGACATATTTTTATTTCCCAATACTTATTTTGATAGTATAATTCTAATAATTAAAATGAACAATAAAGTATTTATATCTTGCGCAGTAACTGGATCTGGTGATACCGCATCCAAACATCCAGATTTACCAAAAACCCCAGAACAAATTGCAACTGCTGCTATTGATTCTGCAAAAGCTGGTGCAGCAATAGCACATATTCATGTAAGAGAAGAAGATGGGACTCCTAGTAGACGTCTTGAATTATATAAACAAGTCGTCGATAGAATTAGATCGAGTGGTACAGATGTAGTATTGAATTTAACAACTGGAATGGGTGGTGACTTAGATATTGGGCAAGGAAAAAATCCTTTAGATTTTGGACCAATGACTGATATGGCAAATGTTATGGAAAGAATTGCCAATGCTGAACAATTTTTACCTGAGATTTGCACACTTGATTGTGGAACTTTAAATTTTGGAGATAGTTCTGTAATCACAGTAAATACGCCTAATGATCTAAGAAAAGCAGCAAAAAGATTAAAAGAAATAAAAGTAAAACCTGAAATAGAAGCTTTTGATTTGGGTAACATGTGGTTCGGTGCACAATTATATAAAGAAGGATTATTAGATGATCCACCTATGTTCCAAATGTGTTTGGGAATTCCATGGGGAGCACCCGCAACACCTTTAGCAATGCAAGCAATGAAAGATATAATGCCAGAAAACGCTGTATGGTCTGGATTTGCCATTTCAAGAAATGAAATGCCTTTTGTCGCTCAAACAGCAATAATGGGAGGAAATCCAAGAGTTGGACTTGAGGATAATCTGTATTTAGAAAAAGGTAAACTCGCAACTAATGCTCAGTTAGTTGAAAAAGCAATTAGAATTGTTAGTGATCTTGGTATCTCTATAATGACACCGGCTGAGACAAGGGAAAAATTAAAACTTACCAAACATCTTTAGTCCAAACGAATAGCATTTCCATCTACGCCAATAACTTGTCCTGAAATTCTTTCAGAATCTTTAGATATTAAGAAGCTACACATTTTTGCGATATCCTCTTCGAAAATCCAACAATTCATCGAGGCCATAGATACAAATTCTTTTTCTACAGATTTTTTTGAAACTTTTAAAAATTTTGCTTTATCTCTTATTACTCTAACCATTCGATCACCTTTAATTGTACCTGGGCAGATCGCATTAACTCTAATTTTGAACTTTCCAAGCTCCATTGCTAAAGTTTTAGTAACTCCAACAATTGCCCATTTGCTTGCAGCATATGGAGATCTAAGTGGGAAACCCATTATACCAGCACCAGACGAAAGATTGATTATTGATCCACCTTTATTCTTTTTTAATAATGGAATAGCATTTTTAGTAAAATAAAAATGACTAATTACATTTACTTTTAAAGTATTTTCCCAGTCAAATGAGTTTAATTTATCAATTGTTCCCGTTGGACCAGATATTCCAACATTATTTATTAAAGCGTCAATTTTAGAAGTTTTTTTATTAATTTTATCAAACAAGTCGTTTACATCATTTTCATTTGAAGCATCACAATGATAAATGAAAAGTTTTTTATTTTTAGAATTTTTTCTTAATCTATTTATGAATTTTTCATTTATATCAGATACAAAAACTGTAGCACCTCTATCCAAACAGATTTTTGTTGTTGCTAGCCCAATACCAGAGGCACCAGCAGAAATAACTATTTTTTTATTTTTCAATGATTGATTAGCCATCTAATTATGACTTAGATAATGATTTTTGCAATTCCTTATTAGTTATGTAACCTTTAGTATTACCTTGCCTATCTACTACTTCGCAATTTGCATTGTTACAAACTACTTGAGGTAAAAACTCTTCAATAAATTGGTCTTCATTTACTTTTATTAAGTTTGTTTTATCTATCCCATTTGCTTGAGCGGCCGGTATCATAATGATCTTTGCTTTAATTACTTTTGCTCTATTTACATCCTTAACAAACGCTTCTACATAATCATCAGCAGGATTCATTATGATTTCAACGGGGGTTCCAACTTGAACTAATTTACCAGCATTTAAAATCCCGATATGATCCCCCAGTCTTAATGACTCATCTAAATCGTGAGTAATAAATACTATAGTTTTCTTTAATTCAGCTTGTAAATCTAAAAGCTGTTTCTGCATATCACTTCTTATTAAAGGGTCTAATGCTGAAAATGCTTCATCCATTAACATTATATCTGTATCTGTAGCTAATGCTCGAGCTAAACCAACTCTTTGTTGCATACCTCCAGATAATTGTGCAGGAAATTGGTTTTCAAACCCATTTAATCCAACTGCTTGTATTTTATCCATTGCAACACTGTTTCTTTTATTTTCATCAATACCTTGCATTTCAAGACCATAGCCTACATTTTGCAAAACAGTCTTATGCGGAAACAAACCAAACCTTTGAAAAACCATGCTCATTTTATGTCTTCTAAAATCGATAAGACTTTCTGTGTTTAAACTCATTACATTTGTGCCTTCAATTAAAATTTCTCCATCAGTTGGATCAATCAATCTATTTAAATGTCTGATCAATGTTGATTTTCCTGAACCTGATAGCCCCATACATACAAATGTTTCTCCTTCTTCAATTTTCAAAGAAACATTATCTAAACCAACGGTATGACCAGTTTCTTCAAGCACTTGCTCTTTAGTTGCTCCATCTTTTACCATTGGTAAAACTGAATTAGGATTATTTCCAAAAATTTTGTAAACGTTATTTATTTCAATCTTAGACATTATTTTTTCTCCTTTTTAGCAGGTGTAGTCCTCTCTTGCAAAGTTTCTCCATATGATTGAGTTATTCTATCTAAAACAATAGCTAATAATACTATTGCTATACCTGCTTCTGCAGCTCTACCTACATTTAATTGTTGTAATCCTAATAATACTTCATCACCCAAACCTCTAGTTCCTATCATTGATGCAATT
>Ga0310343_10001745_pt1 | contig 11264 bp, 10 predicted proteins | sample HC15DNA2025_MG_FD_203519 | JGI IMG/M metagenome (GOLD analysis project Ga0310343, IMG submission 203519) | Marine microbial communities from station ALOHA, North Pacific Subtropical Gyre - HC15-DNA-20-25_MG | ecosystem: Environmental > Aquatic > Marine > Oceanic | place: Pacific Ocean: North...
AATAAAGGAAAAGGCAGAAACTAAAATTAAGAGTGAAGAAAAGAAAAAAGAATTACCTCCACTCCCGAATTTAAAAATAAAGGAAAAGGCAGAAACTAAAATTAAGAGTGAAGAAAAGAAAAAAGAATTACCTCCACTCCCGAATTTAAAAATAAAGGAAAAGGCAGAAACTAAAATTAAGAGTGAAGAAAAGAAAAAAGAACTTAATTTAGAGAAAGATAAAAATGAAATAAAAAAGACTAAATCCTTTAAAATGGACAACTCATTTTTAAAAGATGATTAACCCATTTCATTAATTAGGCTAAACATTGGCAAATAAAGAGAGATAACTATTGTCCCCACTATCGCAGCTACCACAAAAATAACAGCAGGTTCCATAGCTTTTGTTAAAACAGTAACTGCCTCCTCAACTTCTCTCTTATAAAAATTTGCAAGGTTTTCTAACATAAAAGATAGAGCACCTGTTTCCTCTCCGATCTTAATCATAGATATAAGCAATCTCGGTATTACTTTTGCAGTTTCTAAAGATCTGCTTAATTCTTGTCCTTGTGTTACCAGAGAGATTGATCTCCTCAAAGCGATTTTTATTATTTCATTACTGGAAGCATTTATGCATCTTTCAATAGCCTCTACTATCGAGATTCCTGAATTTATTAATGTGCTTAAGGTATCAGACATTGAAGCCAATTCTGATTTTAAAATAAGATCTCCAAATAAAGGAATTTTTAATACTAAATTATCAACAAATTTTCTACCAGATTGGCTTGAATAGGTAATCTTAAAAAGATAAAGACTGATAAAGCCAATAATTGGGGCACCTAAAGCAAATCCTAAAGAGGTTACTATCCTCGATAGAACCAACATGAATGATGTAAGGCCAGGTAATTCAGCTCCCATGCTTTTAAACATGTCGTCAAATGTAGGGACTATAAAAATCAGAAGGGCGAGACTTATGGTAACTGCTAGAACCAGAATTGCCACTGGATAAATTAGTGCCCCAGTTATTTGGCCTTTTATTTTACTTTGAGATTCAACTAAAGATGCTAATCTTTCCAAAACCTCAGATAATATACCTCCAGCTTCTCCAGCTTCAATAAGTCCTATCATGATTGGAGTGAATGTCCTAGAGTAATTTCCTAGACTTGAAGACAATTCTTCTCCACTACCAAGTCTTTTTGATACATCAAAAATATTGGCACCAAACTTTTTATTTGTCATGTTTTCGGCTAATAACTCTAATGCCTGTGAAAGAGGAACACCACTTTTAAGCATTACAGACATTTGTCTAAAGAAAACAAGTAAATCATTTTGGGGAACTTTTAGTTTTGAATTTGGTTCATAATCTAAATGCGATTCTTCACCGAATACGATACCAAATAAAACTAATGGAGGTTTTCTCTTTTCCTTTTTTGTTACTAAATTTGCACTGCCATATTCAACCATTTTTAAAATTTTATAGCCTTTGGATTTGAAGCCTTTCCCAATGTCTCTTCTTGTGTGATTAGACCCTCTGCATAAAGATTATTTAGACATTGTTCAAGTGTATTCATACCGTACTGGCTTCCTGTTTGTAGCTGAGAATAAATTTCACTAACTTTTTTTTCTCTTATCAGGTTACCTATAGCGGGAGTGTTAACCATTAATTCATATGCAAGAGATCTTTTACCTTTTGTGTTTTTACATAAAGTTTGAGACATTATGCCAGCTAAAGATGTTGAGACTTGTAGTCTTGCTTGTTCCTGTTGATCAGCGGGGAAAACATCAACTATTCTCTCAACGGTTTTTGCTGCTGAAGAAGTATGTAAAGTCCCTAGCACCAGATGACCAGTCTCTGCAGCAGTTATAGCTAGTTGAATAGTTTCTAAATCTCTCATTTCACCTATATAGATTACATCGGGATCCTCTCTAAGTGCAGCTCTCAAAGCAACTGAGAAGGAATTTGTATCTCTTTTAACTTCTCTTTGATGAATGATCGAATTTTCAGTATGTTTAAATATAAATTCTATAGGGTCTTCGATTGTTAATATATGTCTTTGCTGTGTTTCTAACATGCAGTTGATAAATGCAGCTAAAGTTGTAGATTTGCCAGAACCAGTAGGTCCAGTGCATAAAACTAAACCTCTATGAAGCTTTGATAATTTTATAAAGGCATCAGGCAATCCTAAATCTTGCCATTTAGGAAGATCATTAGGGAGAAGTCTAAGGGTTAGGCATCTTTTTTCATTGGCTATGTATGCATTTATTCTTAATCTAGATAATCCTTCCAGACCTATTGAACTATCCAAATCTCCAATTTGATTAAATTCATTAAGTTTTTCTTCACCAAGTAATTCAAGTAATAATTGATCCATATCTTCTGATTCAAGTTTTTGAGGACTTACTTTTATATCAGAATTAACTCTAACTGCAATAGGTGATTCTTCTTCAAGGTGGATATCTGAAGATCCAGCTTCCATGGCAAAACTAACTATTTCTCTGGCTATTGACATCTGCTCAAGTTTAATCTGATTTGCATACTCTAATTACTTCAGAAATTGTTGTTAAATGATCCTTCACTAACTCTACACCGTATTGCGAAAGTGTGAGCATCCCATTTTCATTAACAGCTAAATTCTCTATCTCTCTATCTGTTAGGCCTTGCGATATGCCTTTTTGAATTTTTCTATCAAGAAGGAGGAGTTCATATGCTCCAATTCTATTTTTATATCCTGATCCCTGACATTTTTGACAAAGTGTATTTTCTCTCTTCCTAATAAGTTTTTCCTCTGCGCTAAGTGAATTGGCATACATTATTGGGGTATTTTTTTTAATATTAAATTCAATTGCTTCACGCTCGGAAATCGGCCTTTTAATTCCGCACCCTGTACAAACTTTTCTAAGTAACCTTTGCGCTAAAACACCTCTTACGCTGGCATTAAGTTTGTATTTTGGTACATCCATATCAAGTAATCTTGTTAATGAACTTGTCGATGAATTTGCATGAAGTGTAGTGAAAACCAAATGACCAGTTTCGGCAGCATCCATTGAGGATTCTGCAGTCTCTGGATCTCTAGTTTCACCAATAAGTATTACGTCAGGGTCTTGCCTTAAGAATGTTCTTAAAATCATTGCAAATGTTTGTCCTTTCGCTCGATTGACTTGTACTTGGTTAATGTCTCCACCCAAGTCATATTCAATAGGATCCTCAGCAGTTACTATGTTGGAATCACCCTTGTCTTTTTCTCTTAGTGCCGCAGCAAGAGTAGTCGACTTCCCAGAACCTGTAGGACCAGAAACAATAACAATCCCATTTGTAGCATTCATTATCTTTCTGAAATCTTTTCTAACACTTTCAATATGGATTAATGTATCTAAATTCAAGGCTGATGCATCACTATTTAAAATTCTCAAAACCATTTTCTCACCATGTTTCCCAGGGACTGTTGAACAACGAAATTCAAGTCTGTTCCCTTCAAATTTTCTAAGAATTTTTCCATCTTGACTTGCTCTTCTTTCAGCGATGTCCATGTTGGCCATATTTTTTAAACATGCAACTAATTGAATACCTGGTTTTCTAGACATGGTCATAAATTTCTGCATTACACCGTCTTTTCTCACCCTTATTTTGTAACCATCTTCCCTTGGCTCAATATGAATATCAGATACATCATTTGCTCGAGAATAAATTAATACTCTCCCCGCAGCCTTTTGAATTTTACTTTCCATCATTTCGGTAGCTAAATCTAAACTATCTTCCTCTACGGCTTCCTCTTCATCATCATCAAATTCAAACGAAATGCCATCAATATCTTCAGATGTCTCTTTAATAGCCTCTAAAACTGCATCTTCATCAAATTGCGATTCATCTATAGAGTCCCCGCTAATAAATCTTTCTTTAGAGGCTAAATCAAGAATCTCTTCAATTTCTTCTTGAGATTTTTCTACAAATTCACATTTAAAACCAGATTGACTCAATCTTTCTTTTATGGGGGTAGCTATGGTGCCTAAGTAAGAGTAATTTGCGATTGCTATTTTTATAATTCCATCGCTCATTGGCAAGGAAGTCTCTTCATATAAGGGAACTACTAAATTATCTCTGCACCACTGAAGTGAGAAAAACTTATCGACTAATGTCCTTACGCTTGTTGCAGTGTATTTTGTATCAGACATTTATCTACACACACATCCTGGTTTTCGTTGCCATCCAAATCCAGTACAGCCTCGAATTTTTTTACGATCGAAATTTTTACATCGATCCGAGCCAGTACCACCTGTACCACCACCTGAACTACCACCTGAACCACCACCTGTACCACCACCTGAGCCACCACCTGAACCACCACCTGTACCACCACCTGTACCACCACCTGTGCCACCACCTGAAGAATCGTCCGCAGAATTTGCACAGGTTGATGAATTATAGGAATCTAGCGTTGTATATACTGTTGTTCCACATATCCAGTGTGCTACTGAGCAAGGAGGTGGTCCTGAAAAGAGTTTTGAGGTATATTCACCGTCCTTTCCATAATTTTTTTCTATATCTAACTGACATAAATCTGACTTATATTCTTTATTTGCAGAGTCCCATTCCGTTTGAGCTTTAAATGATCTACCATTGTGAAACCAAAAATTTTCTCCAGCACACTCTTTTATAGTTTCAGGATTACCGTCTGGACTAATCCTTCTATTTATAGTGTTTTCTATTATCCACTTATCGCATTTATCTCCAAATGCTGTATCCCTAGCTTTTTTAAATGCTTCTTCTGAATTAACTGGCTGACCTTCCCAAGCCCACACTTCTTTAGAACATGTTTCAGTATCATCGTCCCATCTTATAAAGTTACCAGTACCTTCAGTAGCAAGCCAGATGTCGTAATCCGATCTACATTCTGATTTTGCTATTGCTAGCGCTTCTTGACGATCAAATTCTGCCTGCTGGGCAGGAGTTAGTCCGCAATTTTTACCTGCCCATGATCTACATGAATTTAAAAATCTAGGATTATCAGAGGGTGTTCCTGTTTTTATTACTTCACCTTCATTTGTTATTCTAAAGTCAAAAGAATAAAGATCATTTTCACCATCATCAGAGGGTTTAATACCTAATTTAGAACATTTATTTTTTTCACCATCTATCATGTAGCCTAAAGTATTTAATCTCATATCATCTAATTGATCTGGAGTTGAATTGTTTATGAAATCAGCCGGATCTGTTGATATTCTGAACTTACCTAAACATTCAGAGGCATAGCTATTCATTAATGCTTTTGCTTCCTCAATCTTATTAAGTTTTATAGAATTTAATAAGCCTGGGATAGTAAATGATCCTAAAGCTGCTATTCCCGCGATTACTATAATAAGTTCAATCAAAGTAAAACCCTGATTTAACTTTTTATTTTTCTTAATGTTGGATATTTGCATTTATATCCAAAAAATACTAAGACTTTAATTATATAATTTTTCTAATACTTAAACAAGCAGAGTTTATCTTGGTGATTAAATAAGTCTTGTAAAAAAGAAATTTTTTATAATTTAAAAGTTAATTTTTCGTTTTCAAATTCAATAATTAATTTCAAATTCTTTATATCTATATTTAAAACCTTTGCACCATCTGGTAATAAATCAGTATTTAATCCGCCAATTGATTCTTCTGTAATTGTACCTTCATTTCCAGAATAACTTACAAAAACATAATTTTTTAGATTTGCTTTAAGGAAACCCTTTAGTTGAAAATTAGAATCTAATTGCTTAGTTTGAATATCGCTTTTAGAGAAAGGGTCATTTTTTCCAAATTTTACAGCACTTAAAATCTCTGATTTGTCTTCATAATTTTTAAGTTCTTTTTTAGGAATTTCTTTTTTTATCATTATTGAGTCAGAATTATCCTTTGGCGAAATTTCAACGTTACTTTTATTTGTAACTTTAAAGTCAGATAAATCTATCTCAAAATTTTCTTGCTTACTATTGCAACTTGACAATAAGATTGCCATTAAAAGAGATGGAAGTAATTTAAAGTGAAAAAATTTTGTCATTTAAAAAAAAATCTCAAGATTATTAATCTTGAGATAAATTAAAAAAAAATTAAATAACTTTACCAAGTGCCTGGATCAGGTATATCATCATCATTAAAATTGCATCCTGGAGCAGTATCATCGGTGCAAGTCTTGACAACTATACCTGTTGATTGGTCCATTGCTATTACAAATGTCGAATCACCTGAATCTGCATCAGTTGGTGTAGCTTGTGCTGTATAACAAGAAGTTGAAGCAACCTGTACTGGGTTGGCTGGATCAAGTGGGTTAGGAACATCGGTCGTAACTACGGTTACATTGTAACCTTGATAAGCCCCAGCGTCAGCAAAAGATTGTGCGTCAGCAAAATCAGTTGATTTGTTGTCTGCTTTTCTTACAACACATTCTTTAACTCCGTTAACTAAACCGTTCTTAACAGCAGAAGCTCTAGCATTTGCTTGCACTCCAACGAATGCAGGAATAGCAACAGCAGATAGAATAGCTAAAACAGCAATAACAACTACTAATTCAACAAGAGAAAAACCTTCTTCTCCTGGCTTTGTGTTAAGAGTTTTTTGAACTCTTTTATTTTTTAAATAACTTTCTAAAATAGTCATGATAATTAACAATTAAGTTAAATTAAAAGTTTATAGCAAAATTATATACATTATGCTAAAAAAGTACAACTTTTTAAAAAATGCTAAATACATTTAATTATCTTCAGATATTCATAATTGGAATATGCATAGGTAGTTTTTTAAATGTTGTTGTTTATCGTTTTCAAAATAATTTGTCAATTATTAAACCAAGAAGTTTCTGTCCTAAGTGTAAAAATACACTAACCATTAGAGAAAATATTCCTTTAATTAGTTACTTAATTCAAAGAGGAAAATGTTTAAATTGTAATGTATCTATTCCTTTTAGATATCCTTTAATTGAATTAATAACAGGAGCTCTATTTACAGTTTTTGTTCATAGTTCTCCCTCTTTTTATAATTCTAATTCAAGTTTTTTATTTAATACCTTTTATAGTTGGTTGTTTTTGTCACTTTTGATTTGTATCGCCTTGATTGATATTGATAGTTTTTGGATCCCACAAGGGTTAATAAATTTTGGATTTGTTTTAGGGATTTTAGGTTTATTGTTTATGAGCATTTCTAATAATTATCCGTTTGTAGATGCTTATTTAGTCATGAAGGGATTAAGCACATCTGGAATAGCGTATGGAATTTTTGAATTATTTAGATATTTTGCAAAATGCATTTTTAAAAAAGATGCCATCGGCAAAGGCGACTCGAAATTTGTTGCAATGCTTGCGCTTTGGCTTGGCCCTTTTGGAATATTATTTGCTGTTAGCATCTCTTATATATTGGCTGCAATATATTGTTTAATTGGGTTATCAATTAATTTAATTCGTTTAAAGCAGTTTATACCTTTTGGTCCTTTTCTTTCATTAGGAGCTTTATTAACATGGTTAATAGGAAATGAATTGATTATTGAAAAAATTTTGCGTATTTAATATTTCAAAATAAGTTTAAACTGTATATTTCAAAAAAAAATTTAAAATTCAATTGTTTAATTTTTCATCCAAAATTTATATTTTCTTGAAATAAGCCAAATAAGTTATTACCCAAAATTGCGGCAAAAACCAAGACAAAAGCCACTATAAAAAAAAGAACACTCACATCTTTTATGTCATATGGTGCTTTAAATAATGGTTTTTGATTTGACATGATTAATATTAAATTTAAGCCATTTTAAGTTTAGTTGGTTATAAAAGTTGTGAGTGATTTTTACCTCGATTCAGATTTAACTTATAAATTGAACGAAAAATGAATTATTTATTTTAATTATTCTCATTACGACATATCTTTATTATTTCTTGAAAAAAAAAGCCACTAACTAATAGCGGCTTAATTATTTATTTTCAAATGAACTAGCTTGTATAAGCTTTGCCTCTATACGTTAGTTCGTTATGCTGCTTCTTAGCTGCTTCTTTGTTCTGGACGTACTTTTGTCCTCTGTAAATTAGAGTCATTTTTTAGCTCCGGTTTCGCTTAAGTCCCCGTTCCATGGCTTAAGTCGATCTGCGGCTTGCTATTTGCAAGTTGAACGTTTTGGTAGTGGTTGCTACATAATCCAAGATAACACGTGGAAAAAAATATTGTCCAGATTTTTTAATGAAAAACTTAATATTGCAAATATTATTTTTTCTATTTTTAAGGAATTTCCATATTACTTTTTCTAAAGAGATGCACAGGTTACATTTTGTTCGTTTTTGAGAAGTATTTTTTATTTAATGAACTTTTAAATGTAAAATTCTTAAGATTATAAAATTTGTTTTATGTTCTCTAGAAGCAAAAAACCTACAGTAAAAAAATCTGCAATAGTTGAAGAGACTCCATTATTTGCTCAATTACTACCATTCGCAAACAGAATGAATGATAAGGTTCAATTGGTAAATGCTTTGGCGTTTACTTTTATTATGGGATTTTCAATTTTTGGAATTGCTCTATGGAAACTATCAGGACTGACCTAATTATTTAGTTTTTGCAAAACACTAATTTTTGATTCTTTGTTTTTAATTATTGTTATTAACCATTTAGAGGCTAGCCCTCTAGATATTGATCTATTTTTTAGAAATCTACATATATAAACGTGTAGATTTTTTTCGTTTTTGGAATTAAATTTTTCCTCAAAATCTAAGATTTCCTCTTCTGAGGTTCTTTTTCTTAGTTCATCCACTAATGCATGACTAGAGGAATCATTAAATAAGTTCCCAATATTTAGGCTTATTGTCATAAATAATTTATGTCCCTATTTAAGAGGTAGCTATAAATTAAATTTTTAAAAACTACTTTATATTTTTTATTTACAAATAATTTAAAATTTAATCTTTTGGTTTAGCCAAAGGAAGTAGGCACTTATCTGAATCGCAACCTGCTGGTCCTGCTTCAGATAGTTCTCCAACATCATATTTATTAAGAGCATCAAAGAAATCGTTATTAACTTTTCTTTCTATTACTTTATTTTGCAATGATATATATTCCTCTTTACTTATTGGTTCAAAGGGCAATCTCGGGAAAGTAGCGTTGGCACTAAATCGAGCTAGCAATGCCGCTGAAATATATCCCTCATTATTTTCTATTGCATTATGAATAGCCTTGGCTAAATCCTCGATTTCATTTTCTCTAAATTCTACGGTTGCGGAGGTATTATGCTCTGTGTAAAATTTCTGAACTTGCATGTAAAAATCAAATTGAGCTAAAGCTGAGAAATTATTGATATCTATTTGGTCTGCACCTTCTATATTTGCCCAACTAACTTCTGTAGGGATTTCAACTAACCATTCGGTACATCTTGGATCAAATGGATTATCGAGCAAGCAGCCATTTTCGTCTTTATCAGATTGAGATGGAACAACTGAGTAACCATAATCCATGCAAGCTAAAGCGATTGGATCATTTTTCCTGAATGTTATTCTCCTAATGAATCTTTGAGCTTTTGGTGGATGCCATCCTGGAGCTGCTCCAGTTAGAAGACTTTTAGTACCAGCTGGCTGGACAGTTGTACATCTATTTGGTCTTCTTAAATTATGTTTATCACAGTATTCCCAGACAGTTTCTTTTACAATTTTTCTCCAATAATCTAGGAATTTAGCTTCCTTCTCCTTGAAAGCCTTTCCTTCTTCGCTATTTGGCCTTCCTGCTTCCCACCATTTCAACCAAGGCGTTCCAAAGGCGTGAACACAGAAATCAAATAATCCAGTAAAACTTACTCCTACAATAGGATCATATTCTCTACTTTTTCTGTAACGCTCAACTTCAAACTCATGATTGAGTAAGCATGCTACAGAAAGAGCTGCTGCCTTAAAAGCTTTTTTTTGCTCTTCAAAATTTTCCGGATCAATCTGATTTAAGTGGACTTCAGCCAAATTACAGTGGAAATCATTTCCCAAGATCTCCCCGCAAGGATTTAGTCCATATCGACTCATCCTATGGTCTAGCTCTTCTTCAGAGAACGGCCCATAACTACTATTTATCCAATCTCTCGCTTCATCCCTACCTTGTTCTGAGTAAATTTCGATAAATTCCCTTCTCAATTCATCATCTTTGAGAATATCTGCATTTGACCTCGCGATTGCTTCTGGAGCGAATTGAATAGCTCCCTCACCTGAATGGAATTGTTTTGTTACAGCATCCAAAACAGTTTGGTAAGAGGGTTTCGTATGATAAACCCTAGTATGATTTGCCATTCTTAAGGCATCTTTTTCAGGATCTATTCTCCAGTTGCCATTCTCATCTTGACTCCATAAATTTTCTTTTGCCGATGCTGCTTCCTTATCATCTGAAGCAAATTGTCTCATGCCAGCACTTCTTCTTATATTCCCAGCAACTATCGTTACTGCAGCTTCATCAATTAATAAACAACATTCTACTGTACTTAATTTCCTGCCAATTGCTTTTCCAAGAAGTGATGCGACTCTAGAGTAGAGATCTTTTAATTTAATGGGATTTGCCATACCACCAAAACCTTTTAATGATTCTCCAGCAGGCCTAATATCTTCCAAATTAATATAAACATCAATTTCTCTTTCAAGACTTTCGTTGCTTGATGCCTCAAGAAGATATTTATAGCTATCTACCCATCCTCTTCTGCTATCTCCAACTTTGATATGAAGATCTTTTCCTTTGATTTCTAAAGATGATTTTTCTTCTCTGTGATCTTTGGGAGTTATTCCAACTTCACTAACTGATTTAATATTTATTTTGTTTATTACCGTAGGTAGATTATTTATAAAATGAGGCTCAATTATTGCGCCAGTTCCACAACCCATCATTGCTAAGTCCATCATTAAAGCAAAGGCTTCCCAATCAATTAAGTTGGTTGAAGTACAGTTGTATGCACCAGAGAAATTTTGGTTTTTATTAATCCAAGGAGTTCCTCCTATCCATAACCATCTCCCTGATGGCTGGGCTTTTTGGTTGCTTTGCATCTCTCTCATTAGGATCAATTCTTCATCAGAGAGTTTTCCTAATTCTTTTAAGCCCGATAAATTTCTTTCACCTACTTCACTCCAGTTTTCCCTTTTCCCAGAGGCAGTTTTTCTGCTGTAAGATCTGAAAAAAACAGGATAAGCAGCTGGCGCGGTCTTTGGAAAATCATCTTTTTTAAGATTATTGGAATTGCTCTCTGAAGAAGCTTTATTTGGTGCAACAGTCACGATAAAAAAAAAGTATGTAAATAACCCGTACTGGAAGAATAACTCTACCTGTG
>Ga0310343_10001746_pt1 | contig 11261 bp, 13 predicted proteins | sample HC15DNA2025_MG_FD_203519 | JGI IMG/M metagenome (GOLD analysis project Ga0310343, IMG submission 203519) | Marine microbial communities from station ALOHA, North Pacific Subtropical Gyre - HC15-DNA-20-25_MG | ecosystem: Environmental > Aquatic > Marine > Oceanic | place: Pacific Ocean: North...
TAGATCTCTCAATATATTTCCCATACTATAGTGAGCGTCTGCGAAATTAGGTTTGAGTTCAATAGCTTTGCGTTGTGATAATTCTGCTTCTTCTAATTTCCCTAGATCCTTTAATATGCTACCCAGATTAGAGTATGCCATTGAATAGTTAGGATTCAGTTCAATAGCTTTACGAGTTGATAATTCTGCTTCTTCTAATTTCCCTAGATCCTTTAATATGCCGCCCAGATTAGAGTATGCCATTTCATAGTTAGGATTCAGTCCAATAGCTCTACGAGTAAAAATTTCTGCTTTTCTTAACTCTCCAAAATTAAGTAATATCATTCCATAATTGCAAAAAACTCTGTAATCTAAAAATCCTTTATTAATGAAATTTTCATAGTACTTTTTTGCTTCTTGAAGATTTCCTTGAGAATGCTGCTTGAATGCATTGTTTAGTATTTGATCTTTAATGGTTTGTTCATTGCTATTACTTTTTTTCTTTTTAGGATTCTCCTGCTTTTCTCCAAAACCCTTCATAATTCTATATAGAAGAAAAAAGTGAATAATTTAATAGAATTCTACAACTTATTTCTAATTAGATTATGAACTTTATTTAATTCATGAATTCTCTACAAAATGTATTTGACTCCCAATATCCTTAAAATTGCTTGCTATGAATGTGTTACGATTATCAAAAGTTTTGAATTTGTGAATTTTAGTAAATGTTTTGGAATAGATTTCAATTTTCGAGAGACATAGGTATTGACCTAGGTACTGCCAATACACTTATTCATGTTTCTGGAAAGGGTGTAATACTTGAAGAGCCTTCAGTAGTTGCGATGGATTTAGAAGAGGGGGTTCCATTGGCCGTTGGTGAAGAAGCAAAATCTATGTTAGGAAGAACTCCTGGTAATATCAAAGCTGTTAGACCTTTGAGAGATGGAGTGATTGCTGATTTTGATGCTGCGGAAAAAATGATACAAACATTTATTCAAAAATGTAATGAAGGTAAAGGCTTATTAGCTCCCAGAATAGTTATTGGAATTCCAAGTGGTATTACAAGTGTCGAGCGAAGAGCTGTTAGAGAAGCTGGATTAGCTGGGGCTAGAGAAGTTTATTTAATTGATGAACCTGTTGCTGCCGCAATTGGAGCCTCGCTTCCTGTAACTGAACCTGTCGGCACTATGATTGTTGATATCGGCGGAGGTACTACTGAAGTTGCAGTATTAAGTCTTGGTGGGACAGTGGTAAGTGAATCTCTTCGAATAGCAGGTGATGAGATAAATGATTCAATATCAAGCTACCTTAAAAAAAATCATGGTCTTGCAGTTGGTGAGAGAACATCAGAAAAGATAAAAATTAAAATAGGTTCTGCTTTTCCTGATGATAATTTTGATAATACATCTTTCGAAGTTAGAGGTTTGCACTTATCTTCTGGATTGCCGAGATCTTTAACTTTAACTTCTAAAGAAATTAGAGAAGCAATGTCAGATCCACTAAATAAAATTATTGAAGCTATAAAAAGAACTTTAGAGCGAACCCCCCCTGAATTAGCTGCAGATATTGTTGAAAGGGGAATTATGCTTGCAGGAGGTGGAGCTTTAATAAGAGGAATTAATGATTTAGTTACTCAGGAGACCGGGATTTTTACGCACATTGCAGAAGATCCTTTGCTATGCGTAGTAAATGGCTGTGGAGAAATACTTGGTGATTTTAGGAAACTTAAAAAAATAGTAGACACAGTTGATATGGGAACTAATTCAATTAGAAATTAATAAGAATCCAATTAATTTTTTTTAATAAACGTTTTAAAATTTATTATTTTTCTAACAAATAAAATTTCTCTTCACCAATTTTGTCTGGCCTCACTATTTTGCAACCTTTATCTTTTTCTAAGTTGCAATCATTGGAGGCAGCAACTGTTTTCCATGAACAAATTTTTTCTTCTGAGTATTCTTTTTTAATTACCCACCCCTCGTTGATATACCTTTCAAGATTGCTATCTTCTCCACATGAAACAATAATTTCAATACTATTTTCGTTTTCAGTAACTTTATTTTCTGGTGATTTGCAGCCACCAACTAAAAAAAAGATAATAAAAATGAAAGTAAATCTTTTATGTAGTTTCATTTTTCTTGCATACATATATTAAATTTTTCAATAGCTGTTTTTGGAAATCCGAGACTCAAAAACTTTTTATAATCACTATTGTCATCTTTGCATATTTTTTCTTTGTTTTCATTTTGTCTTTGTCTTTGTTCTTGAATTAATTTCTTAACTCTGAAACTTTCTGTCACAACATAAATAAAGGGTAAAGAACCTATAATGAAACCGATCATAAATGAATATGCAAGTTTTGTTTTGTATTTTTTCAAGTCGTTTATGAGATTATTTTCTACTAAAGAAATATTTACTTTAAACATAATTTTTTCATTTTTTTAAAATTGAAGCTCCAATTTCTTGAAATTTTTCAGAGAAATTTTCGTATCCTCTTTCTAAATGTTCTAACCCTTTAACTATTGTTTTTCCATTTGCAGAAAGTCCTGCAATAGCTAATGCAGCAGTAGCTCTTAAATCAGATCCCATAACTTCTCTTCCCTGCAATTTTTTGACTCCGATAACATTTGCAATATTATTTCTAACAGTAATTTTGGCTCCCATACGATTTAGCTCTTTAACATGATGCATTCGATTTTCAAATATTGTCTCTTTTATTTGTGAAGTTCCATTTGCTGTGGCCATTAATGCCATAAAAGGAGCTTGTAGATCAGTAGGAAATCCAGGAAATGGATCAGTAGTTATATTAACTGAATTTAAAATTTCATTTGGAATAATTCGCAAAAAGTGTTTCGAATATTCGAACTTGCAACCACAAAGTTCTAATTTGTTAATAACTGCTTTTAAGTGATTTGGTTCACATTGGTAAAGACTAACGCTTGATCTTGTAATTGCAGCTGCAATTAAAAAAGTACCTGCTTCAATTCTGTCAGACATAACTGTGTAATCACATCCTTTGAGAGTTTCAACTCCTTCAATAGTTATACATTCAGATCCCGCACCTTTTACTTTTGCACCCATCAGATTCAACATATTTGCTAAATCTATGATTTCTGGTTCTTGTGCAGCGTTGTTTAATGTAGTTGTTCCTTTCGCTAATGATGCTGCCATAAGTAAAGTCTCAGTAGCACCTACACTTTTACATTTAAAATTGATTGATGATCCAAGCAATCTCTTATTGGGATAAATTACTTCAGCACTTAAATAATTATTTTTGAATTCAAATATAACGCCTAACTTTTTTAATGAATTTATGTGTTCATCAATTGGTCGAGATCCTATTAAACATCCTCCTGGTAAAGGTATTTTCGCCTTTCCAAATCTGGCAAGTAGTGGACCAATGCAAAAAAAACTACCTCTAAGAGCATGAAATAACTCAAAAAATAAATCCTTGGATGGAGGGCTAATTTCTTTTGTGTTTATTTCTAATTGATTTGAATTCAATTTTATATTCATACCCATTGCAGTTAATATTTTTGACAAAATTAATACATCTGAAATTTTAGGAACATTAAAAAGATTTATTTGACCTTTAGAAAGAATTGAGGCTGCCATTAAAACTAATGCAGAATTTTTTGCACCACTTATTTTTATATTTCCTTCAAGTAATTCACCTCCTTTTATTTCCAAATATTTGTTATCACAAACATTCCTAAATTTTTTTACCGTGTTATTTTCTATATTCATCAATTACAAAGTTATGAAAAAAATTTTTTGCTAGATGAGCAATATCGTTTGTGAGATAATAAATGTTCTTCCCAAAAAATTTTTATAGTAAAGTTTTTATCATCGTTAGCTTCAAACAAATTATCTATTTGATGAAGATTATTTTTTCCTAAAATATTGTATTTATAATTAATCATACGAGGGGATATATCTTTTTTGTGTTGTTCATTGATACCAATTGGAGTCAAAAAAAGAAGCAAATTAAAAATACTTTTTTTATACATTTTATAAACTCTCTTTATTCACTTTGCGAGGACAAATTCAAAGGTTTTATTAATTGACTAATATCATTATGGACTTTTCTGCAAAGTGTTTTGTTTTTTGAAAATGGTTCGTCGCTCCAAATTTCAATAGAACATTTTCTTTGGGTATGATTAACCCAAGAAATCAGGAGATTAACTTTCGAGTGGTTATTACTAGAATTCCTGAATTCTGCATATAGTTGCTTCGAATGCTCAAATCTTTTAGGAATGATCATTCCATAATTTTCTAATTTAGGGGCAAAGCTATTAACTAATGATTCTGATTCTGCTTGGCTGAAATATTGAATAAATGCCATAAATTTTAGGTCAATTTGGTAATCCCCATCACCTTGTGTTGCAATCTTACATCAAATTTTGGTAACAATTTTATACATATCATCAAACACACAAAATAGTCGACAAAAATTGGTTTCATATGAGTTAATGTGTGTTACAATACGCTCAGACATATTGCTATGACTATATTTATAACTATCCTTATAGTAGCTACTTTTGAGCGGTAGTAAGTTATTTAATTTTTTGATAATTTAAAACTTTTTTCCAGTAAGAATTTTTCATGATATTTAAAATGTGATGACCGAAATTATTAAATTGAGTCGAACTACCGTAGAGAAATATCTTAGTTGTCAAAGATGTTGTGTTCTTGATAAAAAATATCAAATAAGGCCTCCATCATTACCCTTTACTTTAAATATAGCTGTAGATAATTTATGTAAAAATGAATTTGACTTTTACAGAGGAATTCAGGAGCCTCATCCTTTATTTATTGAACATGGTATTGATGCTGTTCCTTTTAAACACGAAAATTTAGAATGTTGGAGGAGTAATTTTAAAGGTATAAGGTATAAGTCAATTGAACATCATTATGATTTTGGTGGAGCTGTGGATGATGTTTGGCAGAAAAAAAATGGTGAACTTATTATTGCTGATGTAAAAGCAACATCAAGAAATAATTTTGATTGGTCTGAGACATTCAGTAAATACGAATATGCAAAAGCTTATAAAAGACAATTAGAAATGTATCAGTGGTTATTTAAAAAAAACGGTTTTAAAGTTGCTAAAGAAGCTTATCTTTTATATTTTAATGGGAAGAAAAATGAAGAGGCTTTTAATAATCAATTAAATTTTGATGTACATTTAATTAGATTAGATTGCTCTACAGAATGGGTAGAACCTAAGATAATTGATACGGTCAATTTATTACGTTCAGATACTTTTCCAAAACCTTCATTAAATTGTGAATATTGTAATTATTTAAAAAGGCGATGGCAGTTATCGATAACATAATATCTATAAAATTTTTTTTGATATTTCTGGAAAAATATTAAATTAAAGATAATCTTTAATTAGATTCTTAATTTAGACTTTTGATAAAATCGAATAATTCCGATGGAAAGATTACAAATCATCTTCAACAAGATGTAGTCAAAGTATCTGGTAAAACTATTTTTATTAATCCTTTTCTTTACTGGCGTAGGTTTGATGAAAATACAAATAGATGGCTTCGTGAACTTGGCCAAATGTCAGAGGATCAAATTCAACGTAATAGGAATCGTTTTTATCCAGAAATAGAGTGGGCTGACTTAAGTCATGACCAAAAGCTAATTAAAGATGCAACTATTGAGATGTTTTTAAAAACGCTTGAATTGATAAGTACATTTCACCCTTATCTTAATTCCGGACAGCTATTAGAAGTTGAGAGAAAAATGGCTATCACTAAAAAGATTCCTTTTGAAAAGTGGGTTATAAAATCCTTCGCTAAAAAAGCGAGATTATTAGAAAATGAAAAAAGAAAATTTCAACGAGAAAGATTTTTTAGCAGCTGGACCGAATGGTTTAGTCTTGAAAATACCAGACAAGCTATATTGCCACTAATAGTAATCATTTTTATTTCATCATTTATTGGCTGGTCTTTAGGAATATCAAATAATAGTTGTAATCCTTATTTTGAACAAGATATAGATCAATTAAATTAATTGTTTATTTTTTTTTCATTATCAGACTAATTAGTAATATTATTTTGAAAAAATAAATTTTTTATTTAAGATTATATTAAATATAACTCTCTATATAAACTATTTTTATGAGTGAAAAATTTACCTCAAATGATATTAAAAATAATGAGTTTAGTCTGAATACTGATGAAAGTGATTATACATATTTAAATATTAGACTTGAAGAGATAAAAACTACTATTGCTTTATTGGAAAAAACAATACTTAAATAAACTTTATATTTTTGATAAACCCTAGCCCTAATAAAAAACTTATTTCCTTAAGGAGACAACCACTTGTCTTACTTATTTCTTCTTCTATTTTGTTTTTATTGATTTTATTTAGATTAATTTTTTTACAGCTTTTAAACTATGAATCTTTTAAAAAAATGTCAGATGAAAACAGGATTAGACTTATTGCTTCTCAACCAATACGCGGAAGAATAATGGATAAAAATGGATATGTTTTAGCTGATAGTAGAGTTAAATATTCATTAATAATAAAGCCTCAATCTATCATAAAAAGAAACTGGGAAAAACATAAATTAAGCATTTCTGATTTGTTAAGTATTGATAGTAATTTAATTCAAAAAAAATATTCTAATGGTCTCAAAAATCAAAAACTTGCAGTAACTATTCTTGATGACTTAAATGTAGATCAACTAATAAAATTTAGGGAGAATGAAGATAATTTATTTAGTTTTGAAATAGCGAGGAAATTAATCAGAAATTATCCTTATAAATCTGTTGCTGCTCATGTAATTGGTTATACTCAGCCAATCACTCAATCAGAATATAAATTTTTATCTGAGAGGGGTTATAGATTAAATGACTTAATAGGAAGAACTGGCATTGAATATGTTTACGAAGATTCTATAAGAGGTGATTGGGGTGGAGAGATGGTTGAAGTCAATTCTCTAGGAAAATTTCAAAGATCATTGGGTATAAAACCCTCAAAACAAGGAAATGATGTTGAATTAACAATAGATCTTAATTTGCAATTAGTTGCAGAGGAAGTTCTTAAAGACAAAAAAGCTGGAGCGATAATAGTGATGGATCCAAGAGATGGAGCGATAAGAGCGATGGCAAGTAGGCCTACTTTTGATTTGAATTTTTTTTCAAAGGATTTTAAGCCTGAAAAAGAATACAACAAGTTGTTTAATTCACCAGAAAAACCTCTTTTTAATAGAGCATTAAATGCTTATGATCCTGGGAGTGTATGGAAAATTGTAACCGCTTTAGCTGGCTTAGAAAGTGGTAAATTTCCAATTGATACTTTGCTAGATACGAAACCATGTATCACTTATGGGAGCCAATGTTTTAGGGAACATAATGATTTAGGCTTTGGGTTGATAGGTTATGAAGATGCTTTAAGAGTTTCAAGTAATACATTTTTTTATCAAGTCGGATATGGTGTAGGAGTAGATGAAATTTATGAGGTTTCCAGAAAGCTTGGTTTTAATTCTTTGTCTGGAATTGAGATTTCTGAACAAGAAAATATAGGATTAGTGGCTAGTAGTGAATGGGCTAAAAAGGGTAGAGGATGGGGTGAACCAGGTAGAACTCCATGGGTTCCAGAAGATATTGCGAGTATGTCTATTGGACAATTTGTCGTTCAAGTAACTCCTATTCAAATAGCAAGAGCTTATGCTGCCATAGCAAATGGAGGTTATTTAGTTACTCCCCATTTAGTTAAAAAAGATGATGAAAATCTTTCAAATAAACAACGTATTAAAATAGACATTGATCCCAATAATATTCAGTTGGTAAAAAGCGGCCTCAGGAAAGTAGTAGAGTCTGGAACCGGAGTATCAATTAATTATGGAGTTTCAAATTTGCCTCCAGTTTCAGGTAAAACTGGAACTGCTGAAGATGGAGAAGGTGGCTTAGATCACGCATGGTTTGTTTGCTTTACTCCCTCTGAAAAGAGTGAGTTGCTTATAGTTGCTTTTGCACAAAATACTCCAGGTGGAGGCTCCGTACATGCACTACCTATGGCTAGACAAATTTTAAAAGTTTGGAATGACAAAAATTGATGTAAATTTTTAGTTTTTAAAATTTTATGTTTTTAATTTTTTCATCTGTAAAAGTCTTTGAATAATATCTTCAATAGTTTTGGTATCTATCGGTTTACTATACGAAGATAAGAGCTGTCTTCCTACTACTTGACTTCCTAAGTGCACTAATTGAATGCGTAATGAGGTAAGTAGTTCTAACCCTATGCCACCAGAAAATGTTGCAATTGCTATTGGTTGCCCATTAAATAAATTTCTAAAGTCATCTCCCGAAATAGATAACCATGCTATAAAGTTAGTGAGAATAGGAGGTATAGATCCATTATATTCAGGAGCACAAATCACCCACTTTTCTATTTTGAAAAGCTTTTTTTTTAATTTTTCGATTTCAATTGGAATATTTTCTTTGTTGTGAACTCTTGGATTAAATAGTGGAATATCAATAGTAGTAAGATCCAAAATCTCGGAACTTATATTGAGCTCATTACTTTTTTCATGAAATTTTTTAGAAAGTTCTAGATTTTTCCCACAACTTGCAGTAATAATTATTAAATCTTTTGGTTTACTCATAAATTAGATAAATAAATTTAATAGTTAGCACCAGTTTTACGGTGATGCACTGCTGTTAAGCTATCTGATTTTAATATATTACCGTGTAAGACTTCGGCGTATATTACCCAATGGTCTCCACATTCCATTCGCTCTTTCACAGAAGCATCTAACCACGCTAAAGATTCAGGAATTATTATTTGTTCATTAGGAGTAAATTGAATATTTAATCCATCGAATCTATCTTCTCCAGGTGCAAAAGGTTTAGTGAATCTTTTCAAAGGTTCTTTAAAATCTTTTTCACTTAAAATATTTAAAGCAAACGAATCTCCAATTTGAAGGAGAGACTCCACTGATCTATCTTTTGCTACTGCAATGCTCAATCCTGGCGGTGAAAAACTTGCTTGACTAACCCAAGATGCAAGCATAGCTCCTTTGATATTATTCTCATCTTTCCCTTTAGAGGCAGTTAGAACACAAAGTGAGCCAATTACCCTTCCAAGAGCTTGCAACTTAGGATCAGTTTTACTTGTAATCATTCCAGTATCTGATTTTCTCGGTTTTTTCTTTGCTTTTTTTATAATATTTCTTCCAAAGTGAGTTCCTATTTCTTCTAGCTCTTTAATCTTTGGTTTATTTGGACTGAATTTAATTCTTATAGGGTCAAAACTAAACTTAAAACCACCATCTTTTAATTTCGATTCTAATAAATCTATTGCTTCGCCACTCCAGCCAAAACTACCAAAAATTCCGACTGGTTTATCTCTATTACCTTCTGATAACAAGGTTCCCAGTGCACTGACTATAGGAGTTGGGGCGTGACCACCAAGTGTAGGGGATCCGATTAAATATCCATCTGCATTTTGGATAGATTTTATAAGTACATCATTAGATGTAAATTCACAATTAATACTTTCAACTTCAACCTGAGTTCTATTTATTCCTTTAGCTAATGCATCACCTATAGATGCTGTGTTTCCATATGCACTTGCATATATCAAAGCGATCTTTGGATTGTTTGTTGAGAGAATTTCACCCCACCTAATGTAATCATTAAAAAAGCTTTTTAGGCTATATTCGATCGCGGGACCGTGAAGTGGTGCGATAGTTTTAATCTCATAATTTGAAATTTTTTCAGTAATTGATACTACTTGATTAGACATTGGTGCCATCAAGCAATCATAAAAATGTTTTCTATCAATTTCTGTACTAACTCGATTTGTCTCAGACCAATTTTCAGATGCAATATGGGCAGAGAAAATTTTTTCACTTAGAAGTATTTCTTGATTACGTTCATAAATTATGAGACCTCCAGGCCAACGTGCTGTTGGAATAGGAATTAACTCTAATGAAATGTTATCTAATTCTAAATTCAGCTCTTTTTTGATTATATTTACTTCAGGAAATTTAATTTCAACGAAGTTATCTAAGTTAGGATTTCTTTGATTCCAAAGTTCGCTAATAAGTTTATACCCTGGATTAGAGCAGGTAATAGTTGTGTTTTGAAATTGGGTGCTTATTTTTTTTATAGTTTCAATAATTTGAGGATTAATATGACCAGAAATGACATTGATTTTGTCTAATTTAAACTGATCTAAAAAACTAGAGATTACTTTGTTAAACAAATTTAAATATTGTTTTTCAGGTGGATGAATAATAAAAAGTTCGTTATAACTTTTAATTAAAAAAGTGTTAAATGAGGTTCCTTTTTCAAGATTAAATTCAAGTTCAAATCTTTCTTTATTTTGGTCTAAGAATCTGAGACAAGTAAAATTTTCGGTAATTTCAAATTTTGATAAGCTTTTATTTATTGAAGGTAAGTTTTTATTAACTTCTGACATTTTAAGATTTATTTCCTAATAATGGTTTCCGACTTATTAATCGTGGTGAGGTGTCATATGGACTTTCAACGGATTTTCAACTATCGACCAGAACGTTTAGTTCTTGTGAAACCGTTATTTATCAGTCGATTATACCTATAACAGCACCATTAATGAGTTATTAAATGTAGGGTTTACAACTGGAACGCGAGTTCTTTTTGGTTATTTAAGCAAATTGATGCTTTTTATAAATTTTTCTGTAATCATCATGCAATTTTTCTGTTGCTAATCTTCTATTCTTCATTGCTTCTCTAATTAAATCCATTTCATGGAAGTTTTGATTGAGAATAGTGAAAGGAGTAATGAGTTTCATAAGACCTCCTATATCTACACTTATATTGTCCTCCTTTTTACTTGAAATTCATAGGGTATTTCTACCCGAGTATTAGTGCTTTGTGGTTGTCACGACTATCATTTTCCATTCAGTAGGAGTAGAAATAATTCAGGAGTCAAAAGCACTTCATCGACTTTGTGGACAGCGAGGTGCATACGACTCGAAGAGGGCGAATAAATGCCCTCTTATTTTTTTCTTTGATCTACTTTATAGATCTACAGTGTGGAAAGGGAGAGAGGGATGTTGCTCAACTGTCACATGTGACAGTTGCCAAAGAATAATATTTCAACTTTAAATTTTCAACAAATAATTTATTGTTTAAATGTGTGAGTGAGTTGTTGAAAATATCTTAATTTTTAAAATGAAAATTCTTATCGCATCTCTTATATTGGGTGCTTCTTTTCCAGTTAATGCTCATGAGAGCATTGGTGATCATATCCATCGAGAAGCATATGAGTCACA
>Ga0310343_10001747_pt1 | contig 11253 bp, 21 predicted proteins | sample HC15DNA2025_MG_FD_203519 | JGI IMG/M metagenome (GOLD analysis project Ga0310343, IMG submission 203519) | Marine microbial communities from station ALOHA, North Pacific Subtropical Gyre - HC15-DNA-20-25_MG | ecosystem: Environmental > Aquatic > Marine > Oceanic | place: Pacific Ocean: North...
ACCCCAGAGTTACCGAAACCGGAAGGTGTCCTCGCTGCAATCATGACTTACATATTAAAGAATAGTTATATAGAGCAACCTGCTTTTGCCTTCTCGGCAGCTCTATCATTAATAGCTACGTTGTCTGGTCGTAAGTTTGAGTTTGAGGGAGTGGCTCCTAACTTATATTTATTAAACGTAGCACCGTCTGGCTCAGGTAAGAACGCACCCCAAGAAAAAATTAAGGAAGTTCTCATTGATGCAAAATGCGACTATTTGTTGGGTAGTGGTGATTATGTTTCAGATGCTTCTCTCATGGACGGATTACCTGAGTCGCCTGTACGGTTAGATATAATTGATGAAGCAGGAGGTATGCTTAAGTCAGTAAACCGTGGGGGAGCTACATACAATGCCAAGATGGCAGATATACTAGCAGAATTATATACAACTTCAACATCAATATTCCTTGGCAGACAGACTGCTGAGGGAAATAAGGGGCGAGCTTTAAGACCTAACGTCAACCTCCTTTGTTCAACGACACCTACAGGACTCTCTGAGGGGGTAACTGTGAGTGCTATTGAAAAAGGTCTTATGGGTCGTTTCCTTATTTTTATAGGAGATGGAGATAAAAAAGCTAGGAGGGTAGAGCAACCTACAAGATTAGATACTAAAACTATATTGAACCTACAACAATTAGCAAGCTATGAACCTGAAAAATCTGACAAAGTAATCGCAGGACACGCTCAGGACATCACATTCCTTACTAAAACAGATCAAGCTAACATAATACTACAGCATGCATTTGAAGAGTTTGATAAACTTAGAATTGATTCTGAGGGCAATGACGTAATGCTACCAATTATTAGTAGGTTGTATCAACAAATGTTAAAAGTGACAATGATACATGCCATTTCTCGTCAAATATTTAAAGCTATACCAGAAGTAGATCATAATGATGTAACCTTTGGATATCAAACAGTAAAATATTTTTATTATCACATGAAAGACATTATAGAGCAATGTGTATTTAGCAATAAAAATGAGCAGAATACACAAAAGTTGTTAAACGTAATTACTAAAGCAAAACAACAAGGTTTGACAAAACAAAAACTAACGAGTAAAACTAGATATCTAAAGAAAAAAGAACGCAATGAAATACTTGAGGACTTATTAGAAGCAAGACAAATTGAATATGTACAAATAAAAACAGAGGGAAATATTAATTACGTGTACAGGAGAGTATAATGTTAAAAATAGGAATTAACAAATGTGATAATGAAGACTATCACAAAGACAGGAAGTTTAAATCAAGTTCAACCTTAAAGTTGTTTTTAAAAGATCCTAGAGAATATTATAAAAGATATGTATTAGGGGAAGAAAGAGAAGACACTTATAAAAGTGCCTATGATTTTGGATCTTACATGCATAGTTTATTACTAGAACCTGATAAAACAGATGATGAGTTTGCAATATTTGAAGGAGCTACAAGGAGAGGTAAAGTATATGAAGAGTTTAAATCCAATAACGAAGGTAAAACAATTATTACATCGTCTCAGGCGCAACAAGCTCTCGACCTTTATAACCTCTATAATGAACACTTGGACACTCAAGGACTAATTGCAGATGGAGTAGCAGAACATACATTGTGTGTAGAATTAGACGGCATGCCTATTAAAGTACGTGCTGACTACATTAAAGAAGGAATGATTATAGATGTTAAAACTAGTAGCGATCCTGTTGATAAATTCTCCGCAGCTAAAACTATTATTAGGTTTGATTATGATTTATCTGCTGCTTTATATGTCGATGCATTTAAAGAATACACTGGAAAAGACCATGAATTTATATTTGCGTTTCTTAACAAACAAAATGGTGATGTCGGTATATTAAAAGCCAGTGAAGCACTATTAGAAAATGGTAGAAAAAAATATAAAACAGCAATAAAAAGACTTGCGGAAGCTGAGAAGACAGGGGTATACTTTAAAGAAGGAATTCAGGAAGTAGACTTACCTTCCTGGGCTGAATTTAAGGAATGACTAAGAAGGAGTTAATGTACATGATATATGATTACAAAGATGCTATAAAATTAATAGACGCTCACATGACATTAAACCCTACTACTACAGACTTACAAATGTGGACTAATCAACTATATAAGTTACGTAAAAGGTTAGAAGAACTAGAGGAATGTATGCATTTAGGAGAATACGATGAGTGAAATGACACTAAGAATAATAGAAGGTTTAGTAATATATGATTTGTTTAAAATATTTGTAAATTTAACATTGCGTCTTGCTTATGGCGCATTAAACCAAGGAGATAACGATGCCGAATAGCAAAGAAATGGAATTAGAAAGACAAGCTTTATTACTTGATATGGCAGGTAAAATTGATTTTATGTTTCAACTGTTAAGTCAAGCTACAATTCAAAATGAAGATAAAGTGGAGAAAAAAAGTGAACGGAAGACACGCAAGAAAACTAAGAAAACTGAGTAATTTTGATCCTCGGGCTAAAAGACATTATCATCAATTTGATAATTCTCATAATTATGTAATAGGAGAAGATGGTAATTTTAAAAGAGGTCCAGGAACTACTATTGAAGTAACAAAAGAAGGAGAAGCTACTACAGCTAGAGCCTTATACAAACTTATGAAGGATAAATATTATGGAACCTTTTAGAGAAGCTACAATGTTTGATGTAGTACAAGAAATTATGAACACAGAACAATTAGATCATTTATCTATAGAAGATCAAATGCTTGTTTTAGATATTGTAGCAGACAGTATTAAAAGATATAAAGCTATTGAATTAAATGTATTTTTAAATGATGTACATGATGAATATAAACGTAAAAAGTTGTCAGACTTATAACCTGCCACAAACAAGGAGAATATATGGCAATACAAGGAGTATCAACACAATCATTAGGAGAAAAGAAAAACTATGAACCTTTACCCGATGATAGTTATACAGTAAGTTTAAACAGGATAGGTGAAAAATCTACCAAAAAAGGAGACGGTACAATGGTCAATGTATCTTTCCAAGTATCAGATGGAGACTTTAAAAATCGTTTGATTTGGGACTCCTTCTTAATTAGTCACCCCAACGCTAAAGCAGCAGGGATAGGCTTGCAGAGGCTAGACAGCATGCTAAAGTCTATCGGTGTACACGGAGGATTTGAAGCTTTAGGTAATGATAGCACACAACTGGAGCAGTTTATTGGTAAAGAATTTATTGTAAACACTGCGGTTGAAAGTAATCCTGGGTATAAGCCTAGGAACATTGTAAAGAAATACAGTAGGAAGTAGTAGATGATATTCAATGGTGAGAATTATACAATTCAATTCTGGCAGGGAGAGAGTCTGGGAAACATTCTCGCCATTGATACTGAAACTACAATCGCACCTTTTACAGAGACTCCTGATCTTATCACCTTTCAAGTATTTGATGGGGAGTCTTTGTACTATGTTGACAGGAGCTTAGTAAGCGACTTTTTAAAAAAGCATGTGACTCGAACACTCGTTTTTGCTAACGCTCCTTTCGATGTAGATGTGCTACGTAAATTCACGGAAGATAAACATCTTTTGAAGGAGCAGATAGAACGTGATAAAATTTTTGATGTTAATATTATGTATAGGCTTGTTGGCTTGGCTACTGTGGGGAATGTTCCTCGTAAGTACAGCTTGGCTCATATCTCACGAGAACTCCTTGGAGTACAGCTCGATAAGAACGAAGAAGTTCGATGTAACTTTGAGAAATACTCCGGAGTACCTTTGCAAGAAATACCTAAACCGTTCCTTGAATACGGAGCAGCAGATGTTATCGCAACCTTTTATTGTTTTATCAGACTCCGACTGGAAGTATCTAAATTAAATACAAATACTAACCTTTCACATCACATACAATTGCTTGGAGCTTTAGCTCTTAACCGGATGTATAAAAATGGTATAGGATTTGATGAAGAAAAAGCTTCTATGTTATTAACAGAACTTAATTCTAAACTGGAGGTATTACATGCAAAGATGTCTGCTTACGGATTTGTAAAAGGCATCAAAGGAAACCAAGCTGCATATAATCATTTAATAAAATTTATTGAGTTACCAATACCACAAACTAATCAAGGTGATTACTCTATGAAGGAGAGTGATCTGGAAAAATACAAAGGTAATCACTTTATAGATTGTTTCTTAGATTACAAGCGTACTGAAAAAACAACATTCTTTATAAGAAAACTAGAAGGCAGTAGAGTACATCCAAGATACGACATACTAAAAAATACAGGAAGGACCGGATGCTCCTCACCTAATATACAACAGCTTCCCAGGGATGGAGATATACGATCAATGTTTAAAGCTAGGGAAGGCAACACACTATTAATAACAGACTACAGTGCAATAGAACTAGCCACGTTAGCTCAACATGTTTACACTACTCAGGGCAGTTCAATCATGCGTAGTAAAATTAACGATGGGGCAGATTTGCATAAATACTATGCATCTGTCCTATTTGGAGTTACAGAAGATAAAGTAGAAAAATGGCAAAGACAAGCTGCTAAAGCTGCAAACTTTGGATTCCCAGGGGGATTAGGTATAGAAACCTTTATAGAATTTGCTAAGGGGTATGATTTAACTATTACTACCGATGATGCACAGCGAATGAAGGACACATGGTTTGAAGCTTTTCCTGAAATGAAAACTTATATGCAAGGAGAAGAAGGGTCTGTAACTACCCTTACAGGGCGCATAAGAGCGGATACAACATACTGTGCTGAGAAGAATACCCCCTTCCAGGGATTAGCAGCAGATGGAGCTAAAATAGCTCTATATAACCTCATGGATGCAGGATTTGAGCTAGTAGGGTTTGTACACGATGAGATAATCACGGAAGTACCTGAAAATACAGTAGAAGAAATGCGTAGACTACAAGAAGAAATTATGGTAAACTCTATGTCACTCGTAGTACCTGATGTAAAAATCAGTGTAGAATCAACAATCTCACCAAGGTATTGTAAATGATATTTGACGAAGGTGATTGGGTACGCATTACGAGGGAGGGTGTAAGTCATGATAGCTTAGGAGCTGTAGTAGGCAGAGAGCTATATAAAGGTGACATGATATACAGAGTAATTCTACTTGACAATCCAGACATTGAACTTACATGCAGAGAGCAAGATATTGAACGCTGGTCTGATAGTATTAAAAGAAAAAATCTGCCATCTATTTGCGAGTGTGGGGGCGATCAACTGGAGATACCACATCATTACGAATGGTGTCCTAAAGGCAAGTCATGAGCAAAATAGTGAAAATGAGAGACAGTAGAGACAAGATTATAGACCAACTTATAGATGACAAAAACAGGATTTACACAAGATTAAAAAGAGAAGAAAGAGAAAATCAAGTATTAAGATCTCAAATAAAGTATTTAAAACAAAGACTTGAATACTCAGAAAAAAAGATGAAGGAATTATCTAATGAAATCATTGACAGTAGAGCTAAAGAAAAAAGACCTGGAAAAAGCAAAGCAATTTGCCAATGACAGAGTACATTTATCTATAGATCACTATAAAAAACGAGGACAGGGTAGCCTAGACAAAATTACCCATGATATTACTATTGGAGCTTTGGGAGAAATAGGCATCTACAGGGCTCTTAAAAGGCTGGGCATTAAAGCTACAGCACCGGATTTTAACGTATATGAAACTAAGAACAAAAGTTATGATGCTGACATTACAGATAATTCTGGTAACAGATTTCATTGTAAATCACAATGCGTTGAGTCGGCTAATAAATATGGTAAGTCCTATATATTACAGTATGGTGGTAACGGTATGGGACATGTTGATAAATTATTCAGAAATGTTACTAATCGTGATTTTCTTGTGCCTTGTCTTGTCGATACCGAGAATATGGAGGTCGTGATTTTTGGCTGTATAAAAATAGAAACCATAATGAAAAAAGATCTTATAAAAATGCCTCGTGTTAAATGGCTAGAGTATAGTAAAAGAGCTATATACCTAGACGATATCTTTACATTGTCGTGGTATGAAAGATGGGGTAGACTCAAAAAACAAAGTGTGATAGAATAACAGTATGGGTCTTATGGGGGTCGGTGCTTATAGCTTAATATCCGTCCCGATCCATTACAGGGAGATACATGGAAGGTAAAAAATTTGATACAAACAAACCACAATATGATCTAATAGATGCACATGCTTTAGAAGACCTAGCTAAGGTTTTAACTATTGGCGCACAAAAATATGATAGATATAACTGGGTAAATGTAGAAATGCATAGATATGAGGCTGCCTTACTTAGGCATATACAGGCTTGGCGTATGGGAGAAAAAGAAGATCCAGAGACAGGATTACATCACATGGCTCATGCCTTAGCCAACGCAATGTTCTTATATTGTCATGATAATAAAAAACCTATAGAGATATCTGATATTGAAGATATATGATCTTTCTTACTTGCCTAGCTTACTTGCACTTACAATCTTCTCTATGGTACGTCCTCCGACATAAGCACCTAAAAAGATCTCAGCTAACTTGTATAACTCAGGACCAGGATTGCAAAGACCAAAAGAAGCTAACACAATAATAGTGACCAGAGCGGTCGAACAGATGGGTCGCCACATGGCAACAAATGGATGAGGTGAATTAGCCTCTGCGATTAGCAATTTGTGTCGGTATTCTGCCAGCTTACTTTCATAGTCTAGGATTCTATCCTGGGCTTTACCTTGTATCTTAGCCAACTCATTTTTTAGTTTTAGCTTTTCCTCTTCTGAGGTATGTAGCTCATCAACTATTTTAGATGCTGGACTAAATATGTTAGATATAAAATCAAATAGTCCCATTAATATCCTGATTTCTTTTTCTTAGACAAACCGCCATATCTCATTTTAGATCCGTCTTGTTTCTCACCTGATTTTCTTCTTTTTCTCATTTCTTCAACTTTAGATTTTCTCTTGTCTTGCATCTTCTTTGCCATTTTTTTTAAAAATTTCATATTTACTCCTCGTCTAACGGACCTTTCTTTTTTAATGGTCCTTTTTTTAATGGGTTATAACTTAATTTCATTTTCTTTTTAGCTAAAGCTTTTTTTGCTTTTTGTTTAGCTTCATTAGCTTCTTCAGCTTTTTTCTTTTTATAAAACTTTTCAAACTTACTACTCATAATATCTCCTAATAAATACCAAAATTAGCTTTTCTAGCTATCTTCATTTTTCTTACAGAGTCTCTCTTCTCCACATAATTATCTGGTTCTTTTAAAGTCTGCATAGGACTTTTTTGTTTTAAATCTTCTTCTAACTTTACATCGGATAAATCAGTAGGATATACTTTCCTTTTGTAAGGACTATAATATCCTGATTTTTTATCACTATCTTTGTCTACATGTATGTGAGGAAATCTACCTCCTCCTTTATTTTCTTTACCCTTACCTTGTTCATAAAGAGGTCCATATTCTTGCAACACTCTCCTACCTTTAGCTCTTAATGCTTTAGATATATATTCTTTTTCTTCATCTGTAACTATTCTTAGCCCACCTTTATTATTATCATACTCTTCATAATGACTTATATCAAAAGCTCTATCTTTATCAGATTTATCTGCATGAGGAGATGTTTTACTAAACATTTCACTTTGATATTTCTTTTTGTCTGGATCTCTATGTCCAGAACTTATTCTTAAATTTAATCCAGTAGATCTAGCAATCTCTCTTATCTGATTAACTATAGAAGCATTTTTATTAACTTCTATATCTGGCATAATGCTTAACTCTCCTGGTCTTCTAATATACTTAGGTATATCTAAAGGACTCATTTGAGATTTAGAAGCAGTAGCTTTAGCTTTTGGTTTAGCCTTTGGTTTAGGAGCTTTTTTTGCATCCTGAGCCATCTTAATACCTCTAGCAATACGTCTAGTTAAGGAACCGTCCTTAGCATACTTATTGTACACACCCTTCTTTTTAAAGTATTGTATTACTCTATCTCTAAGTGTAGGTTTACTAGCTGGTTTTCTAGATGGTTTTTTAGATGGTTTACTAGCTGGTTTACTAGATACCTTGGTTTCCTTAGGTTTTATATCCTTAGTTGTATTGTAACTTATGTCAGGTCCAAACCTTTTACCTATCATATTACTTCCCAGACTTATGGTAGCCTTTGCCACTACAATGAGAACAGCCTTTGCCATCACATTTAGGACAAGTTTTCCTACCCAGTTTCTTTTTTGCCACAGCTTTTTCAATAGCTTTACTACGTGCTTTTTCATAACTTGACATTTTCCCATCTTTGTCTAAATCACCTTTATGCATTTTTGCTCCTTATCCTATTTTTACTATTAATATTCTACTAACTTTGTCTGAATTAGAGCTGTTTTGACCCGTAAAAAATGTTAGTGCATCTCCTACTTCAAACTTTCTAATTACAGCACCTAACTTTCTATTATAATTTGTATATATACCTTGATAACAAATTACTTCATCTCTTGCTGTATATCCGCTTTTATGCACATCTACCCATTGAAAACCACCACTACTATTTTGACCATAGCTTACAAATTCTACTGCGTATATTCCTTCTGTATCAAATGTAAATCTAGATATTCCCGTAGCATTAGTAGAATAATTCCCTTGAGTAACATTTATTGTACCGTTATCAAATGTACCATGTTGTACTGCGCTTACACTACTATAAGATAAATTACCATACCCAACCGTGGTAGATTGTCCTGTTGCAAGTATACTTACATCGTAAGACATTCCCCCTCCTCCTCCAGAGGCTCCTGTTGAAGCTGTTATTGTACTTAAATTACTTGTTACTAATTGTGTTAATATTTTAGGCATTTTCTTTCCTTGCAATTCTTTTAGCAGCTTCCTTTATACCTGAAGTTTTTTTTCCACTATAAGTTCCACCACGTTTTTTATAAGTTCTAGATATCCAGGCTGATGCGTAGGCACTTGGATAGACTGAAAATTTACTTTTTGCCTGAGATTTTACACTGTTATACAGTTTACTGTTAGTTGGTTTAGCCATGTTTAATACTCCATACTACAATTGCTGCAATGCATCCTAACAGAAGCAAAATGAAACGCACGTTTTCACGCATCCATTTCCACACTATTAGAGGTTGCAACAATTCTTCATTTTTAGTTACTCTTTTCTCTAACAAGTCAGTACGTTTTATATGGTACTTTATATCTTGTTCCATCCTAATTTGTGATTCTCTAATTACTTTTATGTCTTGTTCTATCTCTTTCATTAGCAGTTCCATTTACGCAGCGATTTGTTAATCCTACTATTAGGATCTCTAGCTGTCTTTGCTGATGTCAATCTTTTTTTCATGCCTGACATCCTAGCACAAAAAGATTTACGTCTATTAGCAGCTTTACTACCCTTCTTTAATTTACTAGGTTTAGTAGTCACTGCCATTTTTAATTTACTACCTGGGTTTTCTCTACGATAAGATGCAATACCTTTAGCGTTTAGTCCACCGCTTTCACTCTTTCCTTCTTTTCTTTTCCACGCAGCAGATCTACTAGCTGCTTCTCTTACTTTACTCATTAAATCACCGGATTGTTTATTTTGTTTCTACGTTTCATATATGCTAATCTGTTCATTGGATTAGGAGATGCCTTACCATAGTATTCAGGCGGTATCTTTTTATCCTCTCTAAATCTAGGGATCAATAAAGCTTGTTCTCTAGGAGTTAGATTTTTTCTTAAACTTTTTTCTACAGCCTCTTGTGTCCCAGGATCCCAAGCAACACCGTCCCATCCCATACCGGATTCAATCATGCCTGGAGGAGCCTTTTGTGCTAATTGAGTCATGATACTACCTATTTCTGTAGTATTACTTTCATCAATTGCTTTTCTTAAATTGTTACCTGTTTCTTCATCCATGTCAGTTACTAAAGCTAAAATTTGAGAACGTCTATTAAATACATCTTGTGTGGTTCTTGCTAATGGTTTCTCCATGAGATCTACTTTAGCAGACGTTAAATATAATTCATCCATAAATGCTTCACTAGATATATTAGAGGCGGCTACTAGTTTGGCAGCAATATCCCCATATCTATCAGGGTTACTTTTAAATGCTTGCATTACTCTCCTAGCTCCGTTAGCTACAACACCATTAAGTCTTCTTGAGGAAGCTAACATACCTAAAGCTGAAGCAGCTCCTAGTGTTTTACCTATAACAGGATCATTTAACTGCAAACCTGCTACACCTGCAATAGAACCTGCTACAAATAATCTGTTTTTAAATATAGAAGTTATATAATCTTTACCTTTATCAGTAGACAAAGATCTTTGCAAAGCATCTCCTGTAGTAGCAAGATCTCCATATCTAGTTCTAGCTCCTATGTACATGTCCAAAGCGTCTGGACCAGCTACACTTTTTATAGTATCATCTAAGTGTTTATGCATTAATTTTGCTACATCTCTTTGTACAAATAATTTATCCTTAGCTATTCCTTTGTCTAATCTAAAAGCAGCATCAGCTTCAGAAAACATGTCGTGTGTAAAATTTTTAAGGGTAGTAAAATTTAGATTAGGATCAGCTATATACTTAGGTATAGATTGACCTATCTCTTTTTCAAATTGATCTTGACTAGCATCAAACAAACTGTTATATATTCTTTGTTCTAAATTTTTCATAGCAGCTATTTTTTCTTTGTTAACACCATGAAAAGCTCCTCCTACACTATCATGAAATATTTCTGTTTTTAGTTTAGAGTACAACCCTTTTGTATTCATGTGTTTTGTAGAATCTGTAACTTTTAAATCTATCATACCAAGTATCATAGACATATCATCTGATGCTATGTTTCTTTCAGACACTACCCTTTCAGCTAAAGCTTGTTTAGGCATAGTAACTTTAAGAACTTTTTCTCCTGCATCGTCTGTCATACTTAATACACGTTGAGCCCATTGTACTTTATCTTTTCCATACTTAGTTAAATCATCAGTTATCTTTTCAGCTTTACCTCCAAGAAATCTAAATAATGCTGGGACCATAGTTTTTTCTGCTTGATCTCCAACAAACTCAACCGCTCTACTGCCTAATCTAGTTCTTCTAAGAACTTGTCCAGCTACAGGTACAGTTCCTATAGCTACTTCTGCTGCTACATCTTTTGCAGCTCCTTCTAATGTTTCATCTTCTGTTCTACCTAGACCATGTACTAAACTAAATCCTGTTTGATTAGCTAGAGCTTTAAATCCTTTAGCTCCTTTTAGTACTGTAAACTCTCCTATACCTGTGCCTATTAAATCTCC
>Ga0310343_10001748_pt1 | contig 11249 bp, 6 predicted proteins | sample HC15DNA2025_MG_FD_203519 | JGI IMG/M metagenome (GOLD analysis project Ga0310343, IMG submission 203519) | Marine microbial communities from station ALOHA, North Pacific Subtropical Gyre - HC15-DNA-20-25_MG | ecosystem: Environmental > Aquatic > Marine > Oceanic | place: Pacific Ocean: North...
CAGTTGTATACCAAGGTGACGTAATCTTAGGTCGCCTAGCTATGGGAGCAGACGCACTTAACCCTGCTGCTGCTGTTGAGCTATTTGCTGGAACAGCTACAAAGCCATCAGGCTTCTAATTTATATTTTATACGGGAGCTTCGGCTCCCCTTTTTTTCTATGGCGACCACAACTATTGACACCGATACCGAACTATCCGCAGTGAACTCTATACTGGGAGCTATCGGACAAGCACCTCTAACAACTCTTAACTTTGATAACCCAGAGGTGTCATTTATATTTAACCTACTCCGTGATGCTAACGTAGATACGCAAGCAGAGGGGTGGCATTTTAACACAGAAAAGCATGTAAAATTTTCAAGAGATGCTAATGGCAAGATTGCTATTGGTGATGACATATTGTCGATGGATTTACATGATAATCAAGCTCGTCGTACATTCAACCTCGTACGTCGTAACGGATTCTTATATGACAAGCAAGATCATACAGATGTATTTACAGTTGACTTAGATCTAGATATTGTCAGACTATACAGATTTGAAGATCTACCTATCGTCTTCAGAAGATTTATAATATACAGAGCATCTAGGCAGGCAGCTACACAGCTAGTCGCAAACCCAGCTTTGGTAAGACTACTTGGTGTACAAGAGGGTCAAGCAAGAGCAGCTCTCATGGAGTATGAGTGTAATCAGGGAGATCATAGTATGTTTGGATTTGAAGATGACACTGCATATCAAACATATCAACCATTTAAAAACCTTAGAAGATAATGGCAGGCATAACACAAACTATCCCTCAATACTCAGCAGGCATATCAGAGCAGCCAGACCACTTAAAATTTCCGGGTCAGGTAACAGATGTAGTCAACGCTATACCAGACGTTACTAAAGGTCTGTTCAAGAGGCCGGGTAGTAAGCGAATCGGAACTGATGCTCTATCTAGTGTACAGAGTGGTGGTTCGTGGTTCCATTACTTTCGTGACGAGACAGAAGGATCTTATATAGGACAAGTAGCAGCGGATGGTCAGGTCAGAGTGTGGCGTTGTACAGACGGGCAGCTGATGACCACCAGCTACACACATGATGGTGTTAATCACCAGTCAACAGTACAAAATTATCTAGCAACAAGTGAGCCAGAAAACCTCCAGTTCCTCACAATTAACGATACCACCTTTGTTAATAGTCGTGATACTACTAATGCTAACACTCTCGTTGGGACAACGGGAACTACAGATGCTACACCAGATGCTCACTTCGCTTTTATAGAGCTACTACGTACAGAAAACGGTAGACAGTATGGGCTTAACTTCTACAACGATGCAACTGTTCAAACACTTACAAGAGCTACACGTATCAAGATACAGAGTGATACACTTGATGAGACTGATGGCTCTGGAGACTGCCCCGGTATAGGTACAGAAGTATTTAGTGTTGACTCTGGTAGTAAAACAAACTTAATATTCAGACTCAATACTTTGGGGCAACAAGGTGTAAGTCCTAATTACAGTGCTAGTCAGAATGGCCCCGGTGGTAATAACTACAGATGTAGCTACAATAGAGAAGTAGTATTACTACATGGCGGTGAAGGTTGGACTACAGGTGATACAACAACTGTAACTATGGAAGGATTCAACTATACTATACGTGTAGAAGATCACGAAACTACTTCAGTAAATGCTAATCTTAAGTTAGTCAGACCTGAGCCCACACCTTTTGATGCTGATACAGCCGTTACAGCTGATACTATATTAGCTGGTATGAAGACTGAGATTGATACTATATCAGGTATAAGTGCTAAGATTATAGGTACAGGTATATACATATCTAGTGCTAATAATTTTAACGTAACAGTTGTAGAAGAAGATCTCATGCGTGTTATGCAGAGTTCAGTAAACGATGTAACTAACTTACCTAATCAGTGTAAACATGGATACATTGTAAAGATCTCTAACTCTCGTATGGCAGAAGAAGATGACTACTATCTACGATTTGATGGAGAGAACAACAGAGATGGATCTGGCTCATGGTCAGAGTGTGCAAAGCCGGGTATAGCTAAGTCCCTGACTAACATGCCACTTGTCATACAGCGTACAGCTACGACTACGTTTACTGTTAGACCATTTACATACAGAGATAGAGATGTTGGTGATGATACTACTAACCCTATGCCATCGTTTGTAGGTGGACGTATTAACAAAGTATTGTTTTTCCGTAATAGACTAGCACTGCTGTCAGGTGAGAATGTAGTATTATGTAGACCGGGTACGTTAGGTATACCAGATTTCTTTGTTGAATCTGCTTTGACTGTCGGTGCGGCAGACCCTATTGATATATCTGCTGCTTCTATGTTTCCATCCGAGTTGTTTGATGGTATAGAAATCAACACAGGTTTACTTGTATTTAGCACAAACCAACAGTTTTTACTGTCATCTGACGATACAGTTTTAAATCCAGACACAGCTAAATTACGCAGTGTATCTACATATAATTATAATAAAGATATATCTCCCATATCTCTAGGCACTACAGTAGCTTATGTAGATAACTCAAACAAGTTTAGCCGATTCAATGAAATGGCAAACGTACGTCGAGAAGGAGAGCCAAATGTAGTAGAAGTAAGTAAAGTTGTACCTACGCTACTACCAAAAGACATAGATCTAATAACTAATTCTAGAGAAAATTCTATTATATTATTAGGTAAGACAAACTCAGATACCGTCTTTGGATACAAGTATCTAAATGTCGGAGAAAAAAGACAACAGGCTGCATGGTTTAAATGGAAGCTCAACAATCCTTTGATATATCATTTTATCATAGATGACGAGTATTTCTTTTTAGATAGTGACTACTACCTACAAAGCATCAAACTTGTGCAGTCTGATAATGACCCCTCAACAAGTATAGATAATGTCGACTTCTTATTACATGTGGATAATCATACTACTGTTAGCGGCGGCAACTTTGACTCAGCTACGAATCTGACTACCTTTTCTGGTGTTAGCTGGCTAAATACCGTTACATCACCTAACCACGAGTTAGTTGTAATTGATGAAGGCGGTACACCAGCTCCTACTAAAGACCAAGGTAGATATGGTAAATGTACAGTATCAGGAACAAGCTTTACTGTACCGGGTAACTGGCAAGGTGACACACTTACAATAGGTTATTTATATCCATACCAAGTTAAGTTTCCTAGATTCTACCCACAGAAACAAACAGAGCAGCAAGTTGTATCTGATACAAACTCCTCTCTGGTTGTACACAGAATTAAGTTTCACTTCGGAAAGGTAGGTCTATACGAAACAAAATTAGAACGTGTAGGTAAACCAGACTACACAGAAGTATACGAGTCACCTATTATGGATATTTACAACGCTTCAAGAGCACCGTATTTAGAAGAACATATACAGACTGTACCAGTATACGAAAGAAACACAAACGTAGAGATAACGTTAACATCAAGTCACCCTGCACCAGCTACGCTTAGATCGCTGTCTTGGGAAGGTGACGCTAATCAAAAATATTACAGACGTGTCTAATTACATTCACCCAATCACGTTGGAGGCTGCCACACAGGTTGCCTCTAATCTCCGTCCAGATGACCTCAGAGAGGTTGAAGAGGGGCATGGGATAGATCCTACCGCCCTTCCTTTTCTGATGTCTCAGAACCCATCCTACGTGTATTTCACAGTGCCTGACGGCAAGACTGCTGGCATGGCCGGAGTAGGAAAAGAAGGTGATATATGGATGCTTTGCACTCCAGAGATACACCGATACCCGATTACATTTGCAAGAGAAGCCAAGCGGTATGTCGATAGCCGCACAGAGCCTCTCCTTTGGAATATAGTCGATAGCAGAAACGAAGCACATCTTAGACTGCTAAAGTTTCTAGGCTTCAAGTTTTTACGTAAAGTAAAACATGGGCCAAACAGTATAACATTTATAGAATTTTGCCGTGTGCGTAGATGCTAATGCCGGTGCTCGTTTTGCTGCAAAGCAACGACACCTAGATAAGACTTTTAAATTTAAGTCACAGAGTTTACAGTATTGGAACAGAGAAACTGGACTCAAAAGAGACAAAAATAGAATAGCTAGAGGATACAGCATAGGTATCAGTAATGACTATGCTAGAGCCCTAGAGAAACAGGGAGCTGCTTTTAAGTCTGCTGAGACAGCATACAAGAAGTATATCGCTGGTAAAGCAAGAGGTAGATCTTTCCAAGGCGGTAGGACTAAGGCTTCACAAAGAGGCCAGTTACTACAACTACTAGCAGCCAAGGGAGGTCTAGAAAATAGAATAAAGAAAGAGTTTGGCCGCAACATGGATGCTAGATACAGAAAGCGTCTAATGCAGATGCAGACACAACAAGTAGCAGCTAGACAAAAGTTAGGTAATAGACCGGAGTTTGGTGCTCCAGTTCTAATGCCACCAACAGATTACCTAAGCACATTTATCAATGCTGGTATATCTCTAGCTTCTGCTGCTATATCGAACTCAGACATCAAACTTAAAGAAAATATAGAACATGTTGGTGTATCGCCACAAGGTTACAACATATACGAGTTTAACTACAAAGGTGGTGAGGTAAGATTCCGTGGAGCTATGGCTCAAGATGTACTTAAGAAAAATCCAATGGCTGTAGGTATAGATCAGAACCATCTGACTGTTGACTACAGTAAGATAGATGTAAACATGGAGGTTGTATGAGTTCATCATATTTTGAAACCGTCGGTCGTCAATCGGGCATGACCCCACAGGTTGACGACAAGATGGCATACGCTGATACAGAAGGCGATCAAGTCAAGAATGTAGGAGAGCAAGCTAAAGAGCTAGAGCAAGATCATTCTCAATTTATACAGCAGAGAATCAACGACTTTAATGCTCAACACAGTAGGAACATGGCAACTGTAGGTAAACTTATAGACTTCATTCCTACAGCTATGAAAGGAGTTCAAAAGCTACAGGACATGAATGATGAAATTGCAGACTATAAACGTCTAGAAGCAGTCGGACAATCCCTTGTAGAAGATAGCAGCCTAGAAACAGAAGATGGTATACTAAACGTAGATCTATATGGAGAAGCTGGTCAGTTAGAAGTAGAAGGAGCTCCAAGGTTTTTGTCACGTATGACACTAACAGCTGCTAACAGTCAAGCCGGTGCTAATGATAGACAGGTTGCTAACAGAATAGCTACTAATGTACCCGGATATTTTAGTCAGGGTATAGGTGATATACGTTTACCTAGTGAAGATGGGCCTATTGGTTGGAACGAGATACTTGACCCAGAACAGGCAAACCAGTTTCTAGATATCAACTCTGCTATGATTATAGCTGCTGCTAGAAATGCAAACCCAACCATAAGTGATAGGGTTTTGCGTAAACATCTAATGCCTAAGATAAATGCACATCGTAGGGTATTACTACAAAGATGGGAGCAGACACAGGAGTCTGCGTTTAGAGCATCGCTAAAAACAACAGAACAGTTACAGATATGGGACTCAGCTAACAACCCAACCACATCACTAAGTGGTGCATTTGGGCCAGCAGGGTATATACAGAAAAAAGCTGCATACTACAACAAGCTTTCACCCGGGGCTGGTATGAAGATAGCAAAGAACGAATGGACTGAAAACATGGAGACTGGCATACTGTCAGGATATGTGTTACCAGATCAGGTTGACTCTTTACTTACAACACCATTCAAGGCTAAAGATGGCAGCCTTACTACATTTGAAAAGCTAGACCCTACTAATGCTAACAAGCTTAGATCTGCTGTAGCTAAGTTTGAAGCTGGCGAAGCTGAAGCTGTACAAGAAAGAATCGAGGCAGAAGAGAAAAAGTTTGTTTTTGAGTATATAACAAACTATGAAGGGCCAAAAGACGAAGACTATATTAAGAATGTAACTAAAGCTTGGAGAACAAGTTTTAACAATACTAAGTATCCAGAAGAACTAAAAAACTTATACACCGCAGGGTTTGAGGATGAGCTTGCAAAAGTAGAAAGATTAGAGTTTATAGCTAGTCAAGGTGGTACAGTTACTAACGAAGACATATCTACAATAGTAAACCCACAACTACTTGAAAGAGCAACTGCTGCTGTAACTAGAGCAAGTCTTGAAAGTGTACCAGATGACATAGAAAAAGAAGCCAAAAAGCTTATCAAAGCAAACGTGGCTCAACATACCTTTGAAAATGATCTAAGTAAAGCTACTACACCTAAGTTTGTAGCAATCGAAAGACAAGCCTACAAAGGTTTTAGAGCAAAGTTTGCAGAACTAAAAGGCAACGGTGCATCTGATTCAACAGCCCAGTCTGGTGCAGAGGACTTTGTTATTAGTCAAATCAAAGCAAACAAGTTTAATGAGTTACCTGAGTACTCTCCGGCTAACGCAGCTGGTAAAGCTATCAACACATTTAAAACAGCATCAATAGTGCAGCCTGATATTATCAATAGTAATACAGCGATTGCTGGTGAAAAGCCATATTTAGATGCAGCAGAAGTATACTTTAAGTCAGACTTTAAATTAGGTAGCTTGCCAGAATACTATACATTAGCAGCTAAACAGTACAAAAACTTAGATCCACATGATCTAGCAAGAATTAGACTAGAAAGCACAGGTCGATTACCTAAAAAAACTAAGTCAGAGTATGAAGATGTAGATAATTCTAATCTACTTACACATAATAATACATCATCTAAAACACTACGAGCAGCTTTTACAGCCTCAAACATGAGTTATGTACTAAACAGGCTTGTCAACCCTAAGTCAAGATCTAATGGTGGCTATGATGCTGTAAAGAAAAACGGTAAGTATGTTAAGTTACAAAAACCTTTAAAAGACCACACTATTGCAGAGGTCTTAGCATTATACAATATGGGCTTTGATAACTTCGGTATGTATGATTTTACAGGTGCAGGCTTACTATCAGTGCTACAGGCACAAACTATGCCATTTGAGCTAACAGATAAGTTTGATGAACAGATACAATCTGCTCTTATAGTTGGTAGACTTAGACAAAAGATTGCACAAGGTAAGGTGCTAAACGGCGACCCTACATTTAGAAGACAGGTTAATATACCAAAAGCTGACATGGATCAGTTTATGCAAATAGTAGGATTCTTACCACCAATGAATCAACTAGACAATTTACTTCCAGCAGTTGCTAAGGCACTTGTGGATGACAAACTCAAATAAATCATGGCAGAAGAAAGAGACTATGAACTCGACCCGTTAGCGGTTGAACAGTCTGCACAGCTCATCAATGAATTTGGTAATGAGCTGAAGAGACAACAGGCTACGGCTGAAGCTAAACAAGTAGATGATGAAACTGAAAGACAGGCACTACTAGAACAGGATGATCCTAGAAACGCTGAAAAGTGGGGTATCAGGGCAGTAGCAAAAGAGCTACAGTCTGCTATTACTGGTGGTACACAAGACACAGCATCTTCTATAACAACATTTCCAGAGCGTACGATAGATGCACTCTCTGGCGAAATGGCAAAAGAAAGAGAAGAGAAAGGTTACTATGCACCTGACTGGCAACCATTCAATAGCTACGAAGATCCTATTATTACCAAAACATGGTGGGGTAAACTAGCACGTGGTACAGTACACTTTGGTACAATGGCTCTAGGCACAGTTCTAGCAGCTAAAGGACTTGCAGCAACAGGTATACCAATGCTTGCTGGTGGTGCTACAGCACTACTAAAAGCTGGTAGTATACGTAGAGCAGCCGGTATTGGTGCTTTGTCTGACCTTATATCTAAAGAGTCAGACGGACACAACGCTCTAGGTGCTCTTACAAAACACTATGGCTGGGCAGATACACCACTAACTACAAAAGACACAGACCATCCTATAATGATGAAAGTAAAAAACATCATAGAAGGTATGGGTATAGGACTTGTAGCTGATGGTGCGTTCTTCTTGGTAGGTAAAGGCAGTACTAAGGTACGTAATCAAATAAGAGCACGTAATGATAGTGTAGAAAAGCAGACAATCGAAGCTGGACTAGCACAGATACGTAAAGGAGAAGAGCAGTTTCGGGCAGATAAAAATGCACCGATAGCTGACAGACATCAAGGAGCACACATATCAGAAGTAAACGCAGAAGACGCACGTATGCAGCTTGAGCGTACACGTACAGAGTGGGGATCAGAAGATGGCTCAACCGGGTCAGTTACTACACCACTAGAACGTGAGCGTGTAGCTAGAGAAGCTGGTACGTCAGATGATGTTGTTGAAAGTGTTATGCGTAAACTGATGAGCACTGAAAAGTTTGCAAAAGAACTAGACGCTGTAAAAGGCAACAGACAGGCTCTTGTAGATAAATACAGATATGCTATAGATATGCACCAAGAAATAGTTAATGGTAGAAATGCTAAAGAACTATCTGCTGAAGAATATCTTGGAAGATTATGGGAAGAAACTAACACAGTTAATGGGCAAGAGATTTGGACAGCACGTAACGTAGTTGCAGCTGACCTTGTTATTGGTTCACTGTTAAAAATGCTAAGAGATACAGGTATAGCTGGTAGAGAGATCATGGACTTTGTGTCTGTAGATGATATAGATGGCCCAGCTAAACAGATTGTAGATACTATGCTTACTGCGTTAGAACAAACAAAAAGAACAAGATTAATATTATCCGATGAGTTCAAAGGTCTAGATGCTAGATCTATGAAAGAAGCTATAGATACTGCTGTTAAGAAAGAAATGGTAGATACAAAAGAATCTATTATGACTATGCTTAAGATAGCTGGAGATGATCCTGATGATAACTTGCTAAACGGATTGTTTGAAGCGTTTTCTATGATGAAAGAGATACACAATCTAGAAGACTTTGATAACTGGGCAAGAACAGTATTGTTAGGTGGTAAACTAGATCCTAATGCAGCTGACCGTACAGGAGCTTTGCTTAGAAGTTTACAGGAAACAATGAGTCATAGTATATTAAGTGGCCCTAAAACACCAATGCGAGCAATGATGGGTACATCTGCTGCAACAATGCTTAGACCTTTATCTACACTTATTGGTGCTACCATGCGTTATCCATTTAATGGTGATGCAGCTACAATACGTGCGTCCTTAGCTTCTATCAACGCTATGAACGAATCTATACCAGAGGCATTTGAGTTATTCTATAGAAGACTTAACTCTTACTGGACTGGAGAAATGTCTACTATTAAGACACGTTACGCAGAGTTTACTAAGAATGATGACAACTGGGAGATATTACGTAGATGGGCAGAAGATAGTGGTAGAGCTAACTATGGAGATCGTGCAGTATTTGCTTTAACAAATATGGTGCGTAGTATAAATAATATAAACTTATTTACATACTCTACAAAACTCATGGCAGCAACTGACGACATGTTTGCCTTTTTACTTGGTCGTGCTAAGATGCGTGAAAAAGCTATGCGTAGAGTATTAGATTTACAGAGTGATGGCATCAAGCTACCTGAGATAACACCTCAACTTATGAAGGCTTATCAGGATGACTTTTATAGTCAAGTGTTTGATGCAAACGGCAACATTATAGACGAAGCCGCTGAGTTTGCACGTAAAGAAGTTACACTAACACAACCACTTACAGGACTAGCTAAGGGACTTGGTGACATAATGTCAGCTAACCCTTTGACAAGACCATTCTTCTTGTTTGCTAGAACAGGTGTAAACGGTCTAAAACTTACAGGTAAACATACACCGGGTTTTAACTTTTTAGTCAAAGAGTTTAACGATATAGCTTTTGCTAATCCTAAAAACCTAGACAGTGTAAACCAGTATGGTATATTTACACCAGAAGAATTAGCTAACGCACAGGCACTACAGACAGGTCGATTGGCTATAGGTTCTGCTGTAACATTTTTAGCTGTAAATGCTTGGATGAACGGTAAACTTACAGGCAATGGCCCTGCTGACAGACAAAAACGTCAAGGTTGGATAGATGCTGGTTATATACCCAGAAGTATAGAACTAGCTGGCATACGTGTAGGTTACGATTCTATCGAACCATTCAACCTTATAATGTCTACAATAGCTGATATAGGTGATGCAAGTGAGCTTATGGGTGAAGAGTGGACAGAAAGAGAACTACAGAAAGTATCCTTGGTTATAGCACAAGCTATAGCTGGTAAGTCATATTTAGCTGGACTACAATCTTTTACTGACTTGTTTGCTGGTAGACCCGGGCAAGCTGAAAGAATTGTAGCTAACTTAATGAACAACCAGATACCTTTAGCTGGTTTACGTAACGAGCTAGGTAAACTTTTTGTACCATATATGCGTGAGATTGGGTCTGGTATTGACCAGTCTATACGTAACCGTAACTTATTGTTTGAAATGCTACCCGGCGAAGACTTACCTATAAAGTATGATATGCTTAATGGTCAGCCTATCAAGCCATATGATTTCTATACTAGACTATATAATTCAATTAGTCCTATACCACTAAATCTAGCTGTAACACCCGGTAGACAGTTTTTATTTGAGAGTGGTTACGACTTACGTTTATCAACATATTATGCACCAGATGGTACAAACTTAACTGACCATCCTACAATTAGATCACGTTTTATGAAAGCTATAGGCGATCAAAATTTAGAGCGTCAGCTTGATAAATTATCACAAAACGAAAAGGCACAGCTGTCTATGAAACAGATGTACAAAGATATACGTGATGGTAAACGTGCTCAGTATGATGCAAGAAACTACTGGCATAATGGTAAGATAGATCAGCTATTTCAAAAAGCTAGAAAAAAAGCATGGGCAAGTATAATGTCAGACCCAGAGGTAGCAGCATTAATAAAAGAACAAAGAGATGCAAAACTTGATAAAGTTTTAAAACTTAGAGATACAACAAACATCCTCAACATATACAAATAAATGGCAACAACATTCATAGATTATACTGGGGATGGGAACGCTACTAAGTCGTTTTCTTTCCCTTCTATACAAGAATCAGATGTAAAAGTTGATGTAGATGGTGTCATCAAATCATCAGGCACACACTACAATATTACAAGTTACACTACTACAGGTGGTGGTAATGTAGTTTTTACATCAGGCAACATACCAGCTAGTCCAGCAGCTATACGTATCTTTCGTGATACAGATGTAGATAGTGCAAAGGCTACATATACGGCAGGGTCATCAGTTAAGGCAGCTGACCTTAATGCCAACCATGAGCAGTTACTGTTTGCTGCACAAGAAGAACAAAATCAAACAGTACTAACAAGCGATATCAA
>Ga0310343_10001749_pt1 | contig 11246 bp, 7 predicted proteins | sample HC15DNA2025_MG_FD_203519 | JGI IMG/M metagenome (GOLD analysis project Ga0310343, IMG submission 203519) | Marine microbial communities from station ALOHA, North Pacific Subtropical Gyre - HC15-DNA-20-25_MG | ecosystem: Environmental > Aquatic > Marine > Oceanic | place: Pacific Ocean: North...
TTTATACAATTAAAATTTCTAAATACATCATCAATTCATTAATAATAAAAATAGGCATTTTCTTTCAATCATGGTTGCAAACAAACTCTATGCATATATATGGTTATGTAAAAGGTCTCATACAATATTTATCTATACTTTATTTTTCTCGTGCTTTAATTAGAATTTACGGAGAAAAAATTGCCTTATTTTCGCTCATAATAATATTATTTGATCCTTATTTGTTTTCTTTAAAAATAACTCTACTAAGAGATGATTTAATAGTTTCTTTTGCCTTAGTAATGGTTGGTTCGACTTTAAATATCATAACTAAAAAGGGATTAAATTTCCTTTCTTTAAAATCGATACCATTCTATTTGGGTTCACTGGGATTATTAGGAACTAAACCAGCATTAGCTCCTTTGATAATCTCATCAATGATTTTATATTCTCAATTTAATATTCGAAATCTAAACTTATTAAAAAATTTCACAATAAAGAGGATTTGGTTATTAGCACCATTATTGATTGGTATTCTATTTTTAAATTTAGGTACTTATTTTTATCAAATTTCGGATTACTTAACTCCAAGCTTAAAGAATATTTTTATTACATTTAAAAATCACTTTATATCTCCCTTGCCCGGTAATGAGTTAATAAGAAATGGGCTTTTAATAACAGATGCAAGTGTTGTTTACTGGTGGTATGAAATTAGATTTTTTATCATAATATTTGTAGTATTCATTATGATTTCGTTATTATATTTAAATCCAAAATTACTATTTAAAAGTTTAAATATTTTTGGAATTACTAGCTTATTTATTTCTTTTGCCTATTCTCAAGTGCAGGACTTGGAAATTTTGTGGGGTTTAACAGCAGGCCCAAGACAAGGTTATCTTAGTTATTTACTTTTAGTACCAGGGTCTTTGTACTTGATCTCTTTGGTTTTAAAAAGAAAACTATAATTTTCTTTTGATGTTGATTTCTTTAATTACTTCTTCAAATGAAGTAATGATTTTTTTATTTAGATTTGGAGAAGTATAAAATATATGCGATTCATCATGTAAAAATTGTTGATTTCCTTTTGTTGGGTAACACATTTCACTTGGACATAAAACTGAGCTCAAATCCCATAAATAAAAGTTTGAATATTTTTCTTTAATTTCCATGAATTCATTTTTTAAATTTGCATATTCTCCGTTAAAGTTAATTCTTTTGGTTGGAGTGACATAACAATTACCATTTAATTTTGGTCTAAAACTTCTTTTTATGCATCTTATAGGTTTTGCCATATCAGGAGGAGTAACAGTTGTATGAGGTAACTTAAAAATAATTTTTGCCTTATTGTTTTCTAATATTGAAATAATAAATTTTTTTACTTTAGTAATTTCAAACTGATCATAATTTCTATCGCCAAAGTCAAAATCATGAACTAATGGATTTAGATTACCTGATAAATAAGGATTTAAGTTAGATGCAAGAATTATTATGTTTTTACTTTCTTGGGAATACTTAAAAAGCTTTTCGTTCACATTCTCCTGCGACTTGCATCTTTTTAAATAATTTAAATCATAGTATTTGCATCCAGTAATTATGTTTCTTTTAATTCTAAGTTTACTATTATTATTTTTAAATATTTTGTATAAATCTTCAGCATGCGAGTCACCATGAACAATAATAAGTCCATTTTCTGTTGGATTTGATAATTTCTCTTTACCACTTAATTCCCCAAGAAAGAATTTGGTTTTCAATGGCCGTGCCAAAGCAAATGGTATGAGGGAAACAAAAATTAGAATAATTAGATTATATTTATTAGACAAATTAAAATTAGATTTTCTGATGGGATTCTCTATATATATGTTCATTAATAATGAAATAATAAAAGTAAGAAAAATTATGAAAAAAACTGAAATTATATTTATCCCATAAGTCCATCTAAAAATTACAATTAATCCCCAATGCCAAAGATAAATTTGATATGAGAGTTTACTTAATAACTTAAATAAACTATTTGACATAAAATCGTTTATGTAAGAATGTTTTTTTAATGAAAGTATTAGAGTAAAAGTAGATATAGAAGCACTTATATGCCCTAAAAATGAATAGTCTTGTGGTATGAAAAAAGACGATATTAAAAATATGAATGAAATAATCGATAAATATAAATTGAATTTACTATTCAATATATTTTCTAATATATTCTTTTTATAAATTAAAAAGCATATAATTCCCAATGATATTTGCCATATCCTTGTAAGGGTTAAATAATATGAAATTTCTCCAAAGTCTCGATATAATATTAAGTATAAGGAGAAAGAAAAGATAGTTATTAAGTAAATATATTTGATATTAAATTTAAGGAAATTACCCCTTTTGGATATTAAAAAAGTTGTTAATAATGGAAAAAGTAAATAAAATTGTTCTTCTATTGATAATGACCAAGTATTTGTAAAAGGATTCATATAAGATCCATCTCCCCAATAACCAGAATTTATCTTTAAAAGAAATAAATTTGATAAACCAAAGAGACTACTAATAGCGGTTAAATAATAAGTGCCTCCGCTATGAACAAAGAATGAAATTAAAAAAGAAATTGAAATAACATAGATTATTAAGGATGGCGCAAGTCTTTTAAACCTTCTTTTATAAAAATTATCTATAAATTCAATTTTATTTTTATATGCTTTATTATTTATTGAATATGAAATTACAAATCCTGATAATGTAAAAAATACATCCACACCTAAATAGCCACCAGGTAGTAAATTATCATTTAAATGATTTATAAGAACTGCAATTATGGCAGTTGCCCTTATCCCATCTAATTCAAATTTATATGAATTTTTAGAATTATCTTTTATATCTTGCACCTTAATTATATCTAAGTGAACTTTTCAAAAATTCCACACTCTGTTCTTTTAATCGCTTTATCATGATACATGTATGTATCATTTTCGTACTTAAATCCCTTTAATTTATAATTCAAATAAGAAAACTTTTTTTTATTGAAAAAGAGATTTGTATAAATTGAAAATAGATAAGATGTAGCTTTTATAATTAAATCTTGGAATTTTAATTTTTTGTTAACTGATTTCTTAAAGTAATAAGATTCCTTGAGGAAAATATTTTTAATATCATCACAAAAATTAAGCAATGTATCTTCAGTTAAATTTATGAAATTTGTTGCAATTAATTTCTTGTTTTTTAATAGTTTATTAATATCTTTCTTGATTTTTTTTGTAGTTATTGCTTTATGTAGTGAAATTGGATCATCATAAATAGTGCCTAATTTTGTAGTTATGTGGTTTCTGATAAATAAATCTAATTCATCTCTACTTTTTGGCATTAAATAGAAAATTTCTTTCTCCATTATTGCAGCTTCAAAGCTTGTTGTAGAAATAGGAGGTAATATTATGCTATTTGCCGCTGCTAATGAAGCGTGAATCGAAAAATTGTTTTCAACTATTACGTTATCTATCCCATTAAAAAGAGTACAATAAAATTCTTTTGATTCTGAAGGATGTGGCCTGAAAATTATTTTTATTCCTTTGGATTTTTCAGAAAATACTCTAATAAATTCACAAATAGAGAAAAGATTTTTATGTGAATAGTTTGCCCAATCCATAGTTAATTTAAATCTTTCTTCATTCATGCCTTGGGAACCTTTAAATGATTTATTCCCAGAGTGTGGAAATTTATAAACTGTTGAAGAAGTTAATATTAAAATATGTTTTCCATATTCTTGCTGTATTTTGTTTATTTCGTCGCCATAAATTTTTCTAAAATAATTTTTGTTTAATAGATAAGAAAATCTCAAAAAGCCTATTTTTTTTGCACGACAAATTTTATCATATTTTTTTAGACAATTGTTTTCATCCGTTCTTGCTGTATAAATAGTTTCTATAAATTTAAGACTATCTGGATGTTTCATAAACATGTCATAATCCATAGTCTCTTTATAAAGATCACATACTGATTCTGCATCTTGTAAAACAATTTTGAAACCATTTTCTTTCATTCTTTTAAGTTTTTTATTTAAATATTTTTGTGCACTTTTAATAAATATTACTCCTGGGATTAATAAACCTAATGTTGCTAATTTGAAAATAATATATTTATTGCCTATATAAACAATGTCAGCTGCTTTGGTTTTAATTGTTTTATAAGCAATTTCTCTTAAAAAGTGTATCTCTCTGCTTTTTATTTCATATGATAGATATAAAATTCTCATCCAAAATTGCTTTTAATAATTAAATCCTATTTAATAGAATTATGAGAAAATAATTTATGAAATAAATCTTTAAAATTTAATTTTTCTTGATGAATATTTAAAAAATTAATTTTATAAAAATAGTAACTTTCTATTTAATTTAATCGAGAGTATTATTAAAACTTTAATTTATAAGTTTTGTAAAAGTGATTTGCTAACTTATTTGATTTGGTTGTGATTTCGTAACAGATGCTATTATAGAATTCATAATTTATGTTGTTGATGTCATTTATATTTCCTTATCCAAAGGGAGTTGATAAATCTAAATACTTAGAAATTTCTAATAGATTGGAAGCTAAATATGGCTTGCCTCCTGAAGTTAAATTTTGTAAATCGTGCGTGATTAGCAATCAAAGACCATCAACAAGTGTTGAACATAAAAATGATGGATTTCAGAAAAAAAATACAATAAATTTTAATGAAAATAACATTTGTGATGCCTGCTTAGTAAAAAAAGAAAAAGAAAATATTGATTGGGCAGAAAGAGAGTCATTATTCAGAGATATTTGCAACAAATATAGAAAAAATGATGGGAGCTACGACTGTTTGGTCCCAGGAAGTGGTGGAAAGGATAGCTTTATGACAGCACATTTATTGAAATATAAATACGGAATGCACCCTTTAACTTGCACATGGGCGCCACATATCTATACAGATTGGGGCTGGGAAAATCTTCAGGCTTGGATTGATGCGGGTTTTGATAATATTTTGTTTACACCAAATAGGAAGGTGCATAGATTCATAACAAGATTAGCAACAGAAAAATTACTTTATCCTTTTCAGCCTTTTATTTTGGGGCAAAAAAATTATCCACCCAAAGTAGCAATACAAAATAATATTGAGTTAATTATATACGGAGAAAATCAAGCTGAGTATGGGAATAAAAAAGAGGACTCTAAAGATCCTAAAATGTCTAATGCATACTTTTCGACCAATGAAAAAGATAATATTTTTATAGGTGGATTTTCAACAAATGATCTTATAAATTTTGGACTTAATAAAGTTGATATTGATCCATACTTACCTTTGGATAGAGAAATAATAGAAAAAAATAAAATTAATTATCAATATCTAGGTTTTTATGAAAAATGGCACCCTCAAGGGGCATACTATTATTCTATGCAAAATGGTAATTTTAGGGGCGCACCTGAACGTTCAGCAGGAACTTATAATACATATAATTCTATAGATGATAAAGTTGATGATTTTCATTATCATTCTACTTTTATAAAATTTGGAATAGGAAGAGCTACTTATGATGCTGCCCAAGAAATTAGATCTGGAGAAATAACTCGAGAAGAAGGGGTAGCTCTTATTAAAAAATATGATGGAGAATTTCCTAAAAGATGGTCGGAAGAAATTTTTAGATACCTTTCTATTCCTTCAGAAGAATTTGGAAGCTTATCAGACCTATTTGAAAAACCAATATTTGATAAAAAGTACTATGATTTAATTTGTGATAATCATAGATCACCACATTTATGGAAATGGTCTGTTAATAAAGAATGGGAGTTGAGAAAAAATATTGATGATGAAGAATCTATTTCACAGGAATTGACAGCTAAAAATTGGAAAGGTAATCAGTAATCTTAAATGAATATATGCAGAAGAATAATTGCAAGAATTGATGTTAAGGGTACTAGACTCATTAAAGGAATTCAGTTTGAAGGTTTAAGAGTTCTTGGAGATGCATGGGAGACTGCAAAGAAATATAGTTCTTTAGGTATTGATGAAATTTTTTATTCAGATGCTGTTGCAAGTTTGTACGGAAGAAATGGATTGTCTGAAATTTTAAAAAAAACCTCAGAAAATTCTTTTATTCCTATTACTGCTGGTGGTGGAATAAGATCAATTGATGATGGGAAGAAATTATTAGCAAATGGGGCAGATAAATTAGCGATTAATTCAGAAGCAGTAAGAAATCCTTTTTTAATAAATCAATTGGCTGAAACATTTGGTAGTCAATGTGTAGTAATTTCTATTCAAGTCAGAAGATCTTTTGATAATAAAAGTTGGGATGTCATGATTGAGTCAGGTAGAGAGAGATCAAATAAAAACTTATTTGATTGGATACTTGAAGTGCAAGAAAGAGGGGCAGGTGAAATTATAATCACTTCAGTTGATCAAGATGGTACAGGTAAAGGACCAGATTTTGATTTAATAAAAAAAGTTGATCCGCTAATTTCAATCCCCTTAGTTTTTGGAGGAGGATTTTCTAAATTGAATCAGATTAATGATATTTTCAATAATTTTAAATCACCTACAGGAGTCGCAATTGGCTTGGCTTTTCATAATTCTTCTTTAAAAATAAACGATGTAAAAGAATCTCTGAAAAATGAAAATATCACTATTAGACCTAAATCAAATTCTTTCTTTGATAATAAAAATCGTTCAAAAAAAGTTAAAATATCAATTCTTGATTATGGAATGGGTAATGTTGAAAGTTTAAATAATGCCTTTAATTATATTGGTGCTGAAGTAATTATTACAAGTTCAAAAGAAGAAATAGAAAAAGCACATTTGCTGGTTATCCCTGGCGTAGGTTCCTTCCCAGAAGGGATGAATAATATAAAATCTAGAAATCTTTTATCTTTGATTCAGGAGCGTGTAAAGAACAAAAAAGCAATATTAGGAATTTGTTTGGGTATGCAACTTTTATTTACATTGGGAGAAGAATATAGAATTACAAAAGGGTTAAACCTTATAAAAGGTAAAGTATCCAAATTATTAGATAAAAATTCAGATGGTCAACATATAATATTGCCACATATGGGCTGGAATAAAATTACTTTTCTAAAAGATCATGAAAAGTATTCTTTTGAAAATAAAGAACCCATTTATCAATACTTTGTTCACTCTTTTGCCCCAAATGTTGATATCGAAGATAGAGATTCAATTCTTTGTCAGACAGAGTACGAAGGGCAGAAATTTGTATCTGCCGTGTGTAAAGATAATATATTTGGCTTTCAATTTCACCCCGAAAGAAGTGGTAATTTAGGTTTAATATTACTTTCAGATATTATTGATCAAATTAAGTAAAAAATGAAAAAAACTTATTGTTCTAATAGTTATAATAATCTACTTTTTAATGGATCTAGACTTAGACGTTTTATACATCTTTCTAGGTTTTATTGGCTTAGAAATACTTTAAAAAAATATAATATTAAATTTAAAAATGTTTTAGAAATTGGTTGTGGAGATGGAAAGACAATCGAGTTTTTACCATTAAAGAACTTTAATTATTATGGTTTAGATGCAAATTGGAATAATAGCCTTAATTATGCAAAAGAACATTACTCAAATAAAAAAAATATAAAATTTGATGAAGTTTTAAATGCAAAAGATATCAAAATTGATGAGGGAAAATATTATGATTTAGTGATATGCATGGAAACTCTTGAACATATTAATCCTGACCAAGTATGTCTATATTTAGAAAAGATTGCGCAACATTGCAAAGGGTATTTTTTAATAACTGTTCCAAATGAAAAGGGGTTGTTTTTTATTTTAAAAAGAATAATTAAGTTGAATTCCGATAACTATAAGTATAATTTAAAAGAAATTTTAGAAATTACCCTTGGTAGAACAAATAATGTAAAAAGATTTCAACATAAAGGATTTGATTATGATCATATTATTTATGACATTAAAAAATATTTTAAGATAGTAAAAGTTGAGGGGAATCCGATCGGAAGATTTTTACCAAATTTTCTTTGTTTTAATATTTGTATTATTGCAAAATTTAATGATTTGCAAGACTAAAGAGTATAAAAAAACTAAAAAAAATAATAAAAGGATTTTTATTTTATACTTATTAACATAAATTATAGTTTGAGAAATTATGCAATATTATATTAAATATGCTTATGTAGAAGATTGAATAATTTCATAGACTTTTCTGGAAAATTAAATGCAAAAGAAATTAAAATTGGAGTTATAGGTTTAGGTTATGTAGGGTTGCCTTTAGCGCTGGCATTCGCTGAGATTTATGATGTAATTGGTTTTGATTTAAATAAAGAAAGAGTTAAAGGTCTAAAAAATGGATTTGATAAAAATAAAGATATAACTAAAAACGATTTTTTAGAAAAGAATATACTTTTTACTAACTCTGAGAATTATCTCAGAGATGTAAACTTCTTTGTGATTTCAGTCCCAACTCCTGTAGACGATAATAAAGAACCGAATTTGGATTATCTTATTAAAGCATCTAGGTTGGTTTCAAAATATGTTAATAAAGGTGATTTTATAATTTATGAGTCAACTGTATTTCCAGGCGCCACTGAGTCAGTTTGTTTGCCAATAATAATTAAAGAAACAAATTTTAAATTAAATACTGATTTCTTTCTTGGTTATTCTCCTGAAAGAATTAATCCTGGAGATAAAAAAAAGACAATTAAGAATATTGTAAAAGTTACAAGTGGAAGTTGTCCAAAAGCAGCTGAGGTTATTGATAAAATTTACTCATCTATAATTGATGCTGGTACTTATAAAGCAGAATCTATAAAAGTTGCAGAAGCTGCAAAAGTTATAGAAAATATTCAAAGAGATGTAAATATTGCTTTATTTAATGAATTAGCGCAAATATTTAATCAATTAGAAATTGATTCGAATAATGTTTTTAAAGCCGCAGCCTCAAAATGGAATTTTCATAATTATAAACCAGGTCTTGTAGGCGGTCATTGTATTGGAGTAGATCCCTACTATATGACTTACTTATGCGAAAAAATTAAGTTTGAGCCAAGGATAATTAATGCTGGGCGCTCAATAAACGATGAGATGGCAAAATATGTATCCTCTAAATTTTTTAAAGTATTAAAAGAAAATATACCAATAGCTAATATTAGAATATTAATTTTCGGTGCCGCTTTTAAAGAGAACTGTAGTGATATAAGGAATAGTAAGATTTTCGAAATATATAGATTTTTAGAAAATTATGGTTGTTCAGTTGATATTATTGATGAGATTGTTGATGCTCAAGAGGTTGAAAGGATTTATCATTTAAAGTTAAATAATAATCCTAAAAAGAATTTTTATGATGGATTGCTTTTTGCAGTGCCTCATGAAATTTATCTCAATAAAGGAATTAAGTTTTTAAAAAGTTTTGGAAAACCTGATTGTATATTTTTTGATCTTAAATCAGTCTATAAAAAGTCTGATTCACAATTAAGACTATGAAAAATGAATAAAGTCAATTTTTAATTGAATACTGTTTTATAATAAAAAATTTACATTACTCATATGATTATATTAGTTACTGGTGCTGCTGGTTTTATTGGCTTTAATTTGTGCAAAAGAATTATAAATAAATCAAATACAATAATTGGGGTAGATAATATTAATTCTTATTATGATGTTTCATTGAAAAAAGCAAGGTTAAAAAAACTTAAAGAGTATGCAAAAGAAAATAATTCTAATTTCATTTTTTTTAAATTCAATTTAGAAGATAGTAAAAAGTTAAATGATATTTTTGCAAAATTCAAACCAGAATATGTTTTCAATTTGGCAGCTCAGGCAGGTGTAAGATATTCATTAGAAAATCCTAAAGCCTATTTAGACTCAAACATTTTAGGATTCACAAATATTCTAGAGGCATCTAAGGAACATAAAATTAAGCACCTTTTATATGCAAGTAGTAGTTCTGTTTATGGAGGTTCCTTGAATATGCCATTTTCAGAAAATGATAATGCTGTTCACCCTGTAAGTCTCTATGCAGCAACAAAAAGGGCAAATGAACTACTTTGTCATACTTACTCTCATTTATATAATTTGCCTTCAACAGGACTAAGATTTTTTACAGTCTATGGTCCGTGGGGCAGACCTGATATGGCTTTATTTTTATTTACTAAGTCTATTTTGGATGATAAACCAATAAAAGTCTTTAATAATGGCGATATGTTGAGGGATTTTACGTACGTAGATGATGTAGTGGAAAGTTTGGTAAGACTTATAGAAAAAGCTCCAAAACCTGATAATTCATTTAACAAAAAGCAGCCGTTACCCTCATCTAGTTGGGCTCCTCATAAAATATTTAATATTGGGAATTCCAACCCAATTAAATTAATGGATTATATTTCAGCAATCGAAAAGGCAGTTGGGAAAGAAGCTATAAAAGATTATTTACCAATGCAGCCTGGAGATGTCAAAGAAACCATGTCAGATTCATCAGCTTTAGAGAAATGGATAAGTTTTAGACCAGAGACGAATTATGAGATTGGTATAAAAAAATTTGTAGATTGGTTTAAGGATTTTTATAATTACACCTAAAAAGTTATTTATTATTTCCTATTAAAAATTATTATTTTTCTAGAAACAATTAAAGTTGTGACCATAATAATGGAATATTTTAGTTCAATTTTGTTTATTAAAAGAGCTATAAGACAAACTAAAAAATTTAGTGTATATAAAATATTAACAGTTTCTTTTTCCGAAAATTTTAAATTCATTAATAAGTGATGTATGTGAGTCCTATCTGGATAGAAAGGGGAAAATCCTTTTCTTAATCTATTGATACTTACTCTTATGGAGTCTAAAATTGGGATGCAAAGAATAATTGATGGAGTTAAAATATCCGTAGAAAATATTTCACTTTGAATATTTAGATTTGGGATTTGAAAAATAGTCAAAGCAAATAGAGCTATATTTATTCCAAGAAGATAAGATCCTCCATCTCCCATTAAAATTTTTGAAGGCGCGTAATTAAATCTAAGAAAACCTAAAGTTGCGCCTAACATAGAGCAGATTAAAAGAAATAAAGTATATTCTCCTTTGGTAAGACAAAAGATCATAAAGGTAAAGTTGCATATAATGCTTATCCCAGTTGCCAAACCATCAATCCCATCAATCCAATTAAGAGAATTTATAATTCCTACAATCCAAAAACTTGTTAAAAATAAACTTAAGCTATTTGTTATTAATATTTGAAATCTATCAAATAAGAGAGGAAAAACTAGATTATCAATTTTTATATTGTTTAACCAAATCAAAAAGGCCAAAATAA
>Ga0310343_10001755_pt1 | contig 11230 bp, 12 predicted proteins | sample HC15DNA2025_MG_FD_203519 | JGI IMG/M metagenome (GOLD analysis project Ga0310343, IMG submission 203519) | Marine microbial communities from station ALOHA, North Pacific Subtropical Gyre - HC15-DNA-20-25_MG | ecosystem: Environmental > Aquatic > Marine > Oceanic | place: Pacific Ocean: North...
ATTAAGAATTAATAAAGCAGAGCCAAGAGGTTCTGGTGGTTCTCGTAGAGGAGGAAGAGGCGGCTATGGTGGCGGTAATAATGGCGGGGGTTATGGTGGCGGTAATAATGGCGGGGGCTATGGTGGAGGCTATGGTGGCGGTAATTCTGAATCTAATAATTCTTACACCAATAAACCTTCTGGTGCAGATGGTTGGGAAGATAGAAGTTATGGAAATTCTTCTGAAAACGCTGAATATGAAAGTGGTAGGAGCAGAAGAAAAAGGGGAGTTTCTAATGAGAGTAATGCCGCAAACGAGACAAATTAGTAACCCATTTCTTCAAGTTGCTTTGTTATTTTAAATAGAAATTTAATATCTAATTCCTTTCTTATAGATTTATTGGAAACTTGATTTCTCCAAATTTTTGCTTTTGGGATACCCTCAACTAAATTTATAAGATGTTTACAAATATCCCAAGATTTTCCTCCATCACTTAAATGTTTTTCTATGTAAGGAATCAATGATAGTATAATTTCTGAAGCAGATTTAGATTTTTTGTTAATTTTATAAATTTTTTGATCAATTTCAGACCATCTTAAAGGATGTTTATAAATTGATCGTCCAACCATAACGCCATCAAAATAATTTAGTGCTTTCAAAGATTCATCGATATTTGTGAAACCTCCGTTTATTTCTATTAATAAATCGCGATTAAATTTTTTCAATTTTTTTACTACATCGTATTTAAGTGGAGGTATGGTTCTATTTTGTTTTGGATTAAAACCTTTTAAAATAGCTTTCCTTGCATGAACTGTAAATCTGTCTGCTCCAGCATTTGCGACACATCTTACGAAATTATTCAAATTTATAAAACTATCATCATTATCTACACCGATTCTGTGTTTAATCGTAACTGGTAAGTTGCAGTTATTTTTCAAGGATTCTATACATTTTGCTACTTTTTCAGGTTCCTTCATAAGTGATGCGCCAAAATTTCCAGAACAAACTCTTGGACTTGGACAGCCAACATTAAAATTAATTTCGTCATAACCCCAATCTTGGGCCATTTTGGCTGCCTCTTTAAGGATTTGTGGATTGTCGCCTCCAAATTGAATTGATATCGGGTGTTCTTCAGCATTAAAATCTAGAAAATTTTCTTTTTTATTCGTGTAAGTTAAACTTTGAGCCACAATCATTTCTGTATACAAGAGCGCTTCCGAACTTATTTTTCTCATTATCATTCTGAAGTGTTTATCAGTACAATCCATCATTGGAGCAATACTTAATTTATGAATATTTTTAATAGAATTAGAATGATCGGAACCCATTATTTTTATGTGATTTAAATATATGAATCAATTTCTATCAAGAAGAACTTTTATTTTAATTCCTTCTATGTCAATTTTAAAAATAATCTTTAAGCCTATGCAAGTATTAGCCTCTTCACTTGCTTCTAATGAGGAGTGGAATTTGTCAAAAGATGAATGGAAATCTAGGCTAAGTCCAGAATCCTATTATATTTTAAGGGAGGAAGGCACTGAAAGAGCTTTCAGTAGCGTATTAAATAATGAGAAAAGAAAAGGGGTTTTTCACTGCGCAGGATGTGAATTGCCACTGTTTCTTTCAGATAAAAAATTTGATAGTGGCACTGGATGGCCAAGTTTTTGGGATTCAATAGAAGGATCAGTTGCAACAAAAGTTGATTTCAAGTTAATTGTCCCAAGAACCGAATATCACTGCACCAGATGCGGAGGTCATCAAGGACATGTCTTTAACGATGGGCCACTTCCTACTGGTAAAAGATACTGTAATAATGGACTAGCATTAAGGTTCGTTCCTGAGTAAAATTTGTGCGGCCTTCCGCAACTTGTTTTGTTCATCACTTTATTGGAGAATGGTTTTATTAATTTTTTAGAAAAATGATTGAAAATCAATCAGAAAATATTGATATTAAAGAAAATGATGTTCCTAATCAGGATAATGTTCCTGAGGATACTTTATCTTCTGAAGATAAAACAAACGAAAATGATGAATTATCTCCACAAAAAACAGATGAAATAAATACCGAAGAATTAAAAAATACTATCTCGAATAACGATGCAAGATTAGAACAATTAGAAAAAGAGCATGAAACTTTAAAAAATCAATATGTACGGATTTCAGCAGATTTTGATAATTTTAGAAAAAGGCAATCTAGAGATCAGGACGATTTAAAAATTCAACTCGTATCAAAGACTTTAACTGCAATACTCCCTATTGTTGATAATTTTGAAAGAGCAAGACAACAACTTAAACCAGAAAGTGAAGAAGCTCAAACTCTTCATAGAAGTTATCAAGGATTGTATAAACAATTGGTAGAAGTCCTAAAACAACAGGGAGTGTCACCGATGAGAGTTGTTGGTCAGCAATTTGATCCAAATTTACATGAAGCTGTTTTAAGAGAGCCTAATGAAGAGCTTAAAGAAGACTTTATTATTGAAGAACTGCAGCGAGGATATCATCTAGAGGGTAAGGTTTTGAGACATGCTTTGGTTAAGGTTTCTATGGGGCCTGGCAAACCTAATTCACAAGAGGAAGTAGAAAAGGATACAGTTGAAGTGGATATTGATTCAGAGGTAAATACTTCTGAAGATGTATAGATTCCAAATTTCTATTTGAGCATTATCTAATGGCTGATTTTTACCAAATACTTGGAGTTTCACGAAATGCTGATGCAGATACCATAAAGAGTGCCTACAGAAAATTAGCTAGACAATATCATCCTGATGTTAATAAAGAACCTGGTGCTGAAGATAAATTTAAAGAAATTGGAAAGGCTTATGAAGCATTAGCTGACCCAGAAACTAGAGCTAGATATGATCAGTTTGGAGAGGCTGGCCTTGGAGGTGCGGCTGGAATGCCCGATATGGGCGATATGGGTGGCTTTGCAGATTTATTTGAAACCTTTTTTAATGGCTTTGGAGGACAAACTCCACAGGGAGGAAGAACTCAAAGAAGAGGTCCTCAACAAGGGGATGATTTAAGATATGATCTCAACATTAATTTTAAAGATGCAATATTTGGCCAACAAAGAGAAATTACAATACCTCATCTTGAGACATGTGAAGACTGTAGGGGAACAGGTGCCAAACCAGGAACAGGACCAAAAACTTGCACAACTTGTGGAGGAAGTGGACAAGTAAGAAGAGCTACTAGAACTCCATTTGGCAATTTCACACAAGTAGCTGAATGTCCTTCATGCAGTGGAACTGGTCAAATAATTGCAGATCCATGTATGAGCTGCGGCGGTAATGGAGTAAAGCAAGTCAGAAAAAAATTACGAATTAATATTCCTGCAGGAGTTGATACTGGTACTAAATTGAGAGTTTCTGGAGAGGGAAATGTTGGTTTGAAAGGTGGCCCACCTGGAGATCTTTATGTTTTTATCAAGGTCAAGAATGATTCAAAATTAAAAAGAGATGGTGTAACTATTTATTCTGAAATAAATGTGAGTTACTTACAGGCTATTTTAGGAGATACTGTTGAAATTACTACAGTTGATGGCAATGTTAATTTAAAAATTCCCAGTGGAACTCAACCAAATACAACTCTTTCACTTGAGAATAAAGGGGTACCGAGACTTGGTAATCCAGTTGCAAGAGGAAATCATGAAGTATTAGTAAAAGTTAAATTACCAACTCGTATAACTGATCAAGAACGAAAGCTTTTAGAGGATCTTGCTTCTCAATATTCAGATAAAAATATCAATTCCAGTAGTGGACTATTTAGTAAATTATTTGGTAAAGAATCCTAATGACTTGTTTTAAGCATTTGGATCTTAAATCTGTTCCATGTCCATTAAATGTTGTCAAAATTAAATTGGCTTTAGAGAAGTTATCCAAAAATGACCAACTCATAGTTGAATTAGACAAAGGAGAACAAGAAGAAATGGTATTAAATAATTTAAAAGAGATGGGATTTTTATTTAAACAAATCAAAGAAAATGAAAAATTTATAAAAATAAAAATATTAAATGAAAACTAATATTAAACATTTAGGCTTAGTTACGAAAAAATTTAATGATTTTTTTTTAGTTGACTTAAAAAAACAAGATAACTTTGTCAATAATGAAAGATTTTTATGTAAGGTGAGGAAGTCTATAAATTTTAAAGATCAATTAATTTATGTTGGAGACAAAGTAGTAATTGATAATATTGATTTAAAAAGTAAGCGAGCAATAATAACAAGTCTAAAAAAAAGAAAAAACTTATTAACTAGGCCCTCAGTTGCGAATATTTCTAACATATACATTACTTTTTCTGTTGAAGAACCAGAGTTAAATTTATCTCAAGTTAATAGGTTTTTGATATCAGCAGAATCTATGGGAGTTGAGGTGTCATTAGTTTTGACAAAGTGTGATTTAATTTCAGATAAAATAAGAACTTTTTTACTTGATAAATTTTGTAAATGGGGTTACCAAGCAATAACCTTAAATTTACATAAATCTGAAGACTTTAAAAATTTATTAGAAGAGTTAAAGCAAAAAGAATGTTCAATTTTTATGGGCCCATCCGGTGTGGGAAAAACTACTTTGCTTAATATGATAATTCCAGGGCTTCAAAATAGTACTGCTCCAGTTTCCAATAAAATCAAGAGAGGTAAAAATACTACTCGAAATGTTGAGTTATTTTCCATATCAAATCAAAGTTACATTGTGGACACCCCTGGTTTTAATATGCAACCTCTAGATGTTGATATTAGGTTTTTACCGAATTTTTATTCAGAAATATATAAACAAGTAATTGATGAACAAATTAAGTGTAAATTTCGTAACTGTTTACATGTGAATGATGAAGGTTGTAATTTAAATAAATCTTTCGAAAGATATTCTTTTTATAAAGAAATGATCGAATCCTCTAGGAGTCACTATTATCAAAGCCAGGAAGATTAAGATTTAATCCACCAGTTAAATCATTCATCCTTTCTTTCATAGTTGTAGTTGATAATTCATGAGCTTTTTGAATAGCTTGTAAAATGTTTTCCTCTATTTTTTCCTTACTTGAATTTAAAATATTTTCTTGCACTTCTACCTTTAAAGGAAGTTGGTTGCCGCTTATCCAGACTTTTATCATTTCATCATCACTTTTTCCTTCAATCTCCATATTTTCAAGTTCATCTTGTAATTTTTGAGCATCTTGTTGAATTTGTTTAGCCTTTTTAAAAGCTTCTGTAAGTTGTCCAAAGTTAGGAAGTCCAAAACCCGCCATTTGTAAAAAAAGTTTCTTTAATTAGGATAGTCAAAACCAATCATTCTTACTTCCGGTTGCAAATAAATTCCTTTATTTTGTAGTACTTTTTGTTGAATTATAGAAATTAATTCATAAATATCATTTGAACTTGCTGAAGAATTATTAATTATAAAATTTGAATGCATTGAAGAAACTTCCGCACCGCCAATTTTAAATCCCTTTAAACCTATTTCATCAATTAATTTTGCTGCATAATTATTTTCAGGATTTTTAAAAACACTACCAAAACTTGGTTGATGATATGGCTGTGTTTCTGTTTTTAATTTAAGGTTATTTTTGGTTGTTTTAATTAATTGTTCGATATTTCCTTCAGGCTCAAAATGAAGTCTTGCACTAATAATCGTAAAATTATTTTCTTGAAAAGAGCTATATCTATACTCAAAATTGATATCTTTTTTTGCAATTTGAAGTTTTTCATGTGTTTTATTATTTATAACTTTTACGGAGATAAGATTTTTTGCTAGTGATAAATTACCGGTACCAGCATTCATATAAATTGCCCCTCCTATTGTTCCAGGAATTCCTACAGCCCATTCACCTCCTTTTAATCCATTTTTAGCAAGAGAGTTGGATAATGTTGGGAGCATTACACCTGCTTCAGCTTCAACAATTCCTGAATCTGGTTTTATTGTTAATGACTTCATATTTTTTGTACATATAACTAAACCTTTTATGAAAATATTATTTATCAACAGATTTGAACCTGCGCCAATTATTTGGCATCTTTGTTTATTATTAATAGCCCATTTTATAAGATATGAAAATTCGTTGAAATTTTTTGGCTCAGCAAAATATTCAGCTATTCCCCCAACTTTTATAGTTGTATAACTCCTTAGATTACAGTTTTCAGAAAAAATCTTTTTATTCATAAATTTAGTTACGCATTTAAATTTTTTCTCCATTTAAAATTGACCACATATTATGACAATCACCAGCTCCCATATTCAAAATTAAATCTCCTTTTTGAGTTAATTCGTAAAAATTCTTTGAAATTTCATGATAATTATTTACATAACAAACATTTTTGTTTTGTTTATAAATCAGATCAGTAATAATTTTCGAAGTAATTTTATCTTCGTTTTCTTCTCCCGCTCCATAAATACTAGTAACATAAATAACATCTGCTTTTGCTAATTCCTCAGCAAATTCTTTCGCAAATTGCTTTACTCTAGAGTACCTATGAGGTTGAAATATGACTATTAATCTACTTTTGAGGAATTCATTATTATTTTTCCCAATAAATAACCTTCCTAATTTAATTGTTTCTTTTATTTCGTTTGGGTGATGTGCATAATCATCATAAAAATTTCGTTGATTTATTTGGCCTTTGAATTCAAATCTTTTTTTTGGAAGTTTAAGGGATTTAATTTTTTTATTAATTTCTAAAAAGTCTATTCCTATCATTCTTGAAGCTGATATTGCAGCGGTGATATTAGATAAGTTGTGTAAGCCGGGAATTGGAATATATATATTACTTATGAAATTTCCATTTTCATAGTATTTGCCAATCGTTTGATTTGCATTAATCTCCGTTGGAATTATTGAATAAGCTACGTTTTTTGTTGTAGTATTTGACCACTTATTTTCAGAATCAAAATTTTTTTTGGTGTTTTCACAATCAAAATTTAGTAATAGTTTTTTAGAATTTGTTGCGAAATCCTTAAAAGAATCTATGACTTCTTCTAAATTTGAAAAATGATCGCAATGATCAAAGTCAATGTTATTAATTATTCCAATATCAGATTTATATCTATTTATTGTTCCATCAGATTCATCAACCTCAGCTACTAAAAATTTTGTATTTTCTAAATGACAATTAGAGTTGTAGATAGGAATTATTCCTCCAGTTATTGAAGAAGCATTATGAGTACATAATTCAAGAAGTGTCGAGAGAAATGTACTTGTTGATGTTTTTCCATGGCTGCCTGCTACGGCCAATGTAGTGTAAGTTTGCATTAACATTGCAAGTACTTCTGAACGATGTTTTATTGTTAAATTTTTTTCCCTACAATATGAAAATTCTTCATTTTCTGGCTTTATAGCGGAGCTTACAACAAAATTAATTAATTTGTTGTTAAATTTTGAAGTTAAAAATTCAATATTTTGTCGAGCTTGAGAGGTAAATATTACTGCCCCTAGTTGTTTCAATTTATTCATTTCATTGTTTCTAATCAAATCAGATCCAGAAACTGAATAACCTTTTTTTAATAAACCCATTGCAACTGCTGACATTCCAATTCCTCCAATGCCAATAAAATGAAAATGACTTTTCAACAGTAATTCCTTATTCAATTTGTATCTTTTACTTAAATTAAAATAACTTCTTAGCAAAATTTTGGTATTTTTTCTTAAAAAAAAATGTTTTTTTTTCTGGAATTAATACAAAACTAGTCTTATTTGCTTAATAAATCAAAAAAAACTTACTTTATTGCACAAAATTCAGTATGATCAGCAACTTAGGTTAATCATTTAGAAATTTTTAGTTATGACTTTGCGTGTTGCAATTAACGGCTTTGGCAGAATTGGTAGAAACTTTATGCGTTGTTGGCTTAGTAGAGGCGCTTACACCAATATTGAGGTAGTTGGAATTAATGTTACGTCTGATCCTAAGACTAATGCTCATCTTTTAAAATATGATTCAGTTCTTGGTCAATTAGATGGAGTCGATATTCAATATACTGACGACACTTTTGTAATTAATAATAAAACAATTAAGTGTTTCTCTGATAGAAACCCAATGAATCTTCCATGGAAGGACTGGGGAGTAGATTTAGTAATAGAATCAACTGGAGTTTTTAACACAGACGTAGGAGCAAGTAAGCACTTAGAAGTAGGAGCAAAAAAAGTTATCTTAACTGCGCCTGGTAAAGGTGATGGAGTTGGAACCTATGTAGTTGGAGTTAATGCTGATACTTATAATCACAAAGATTATGATATCTTGAGCAACGCTAGTTGTACTACGAACTGCTTAGCTCCAGTAGTTAAGGTTTTAGACCAAACTTTTGGAATTAATAAAGGTTTGATGACTACAATTCATAGCTATACAGGTGATCAAAGGATTCTAGATAATAGTCACAGGGATTTAAGAAGGGCCAGGGCCGCTGCGACCAATATAGTTCCAACTTCTACAGGAGCTGCTAAAGCAGTAGCACTGGTTTACCCAGAAATGAAAGGCAAATTGACAGGGATTGCAATGAGGGTTCCTACACCTAACGTTTCCGCAGTTGACTTCGTTTTTGAATCTTCTAGATCTGTTACTAGTGAAGAAGTAAATAATGCTCTTAAGGAAGCATCTTTAGGATCAATGAAAGGTATAATCAAATATGGAGATGAACCATTAGTTTCTAGTGATTACGCAGGTACTAATGAATCGTCAATTGTGGATAGTGACCTAACTATGTGTATTGGAGATAATCTTGTTAAGGTCCTTGCATGGTATGACAATGAGTGGGGTTATAGCCAGAGAGTTGTAGATTTAGCAGAGATTGTTGCAAAAAATTGGGAATAATTAAAAGTGCTTGAAAGGCATATTATTTAATATTTTATTTTTTTCATTATCTTTAAATTCTATTGATGGTCCACCATCAGCAAAATAACCAATTTCAAAAATATTTTTATCAAACTTAGATAAATTTTTTGCCCATTTTTTTGGTAATGAGAAAATTAACTCATAATCTTCACCTCCAAAAAAGTAATATTCATCCCACTTATCTCCTTTTGGCCAATCTTTATATTTGGGTATTTTTTCATAATTGATAATTGCTTTACATTTGCTAGCTATTGCTAAATCTTGTAAGGCTTGAAATAGGCCATCACTGCTATCAGTACATCCTATTCTCTTTATTTTTTTGTTGGAGCGAGTTTTAAGAAGATTTTTTAGCAAATTTGGGTAAACTTTAGGACGACAAAAACGTTCAACAGCTTTAGTGATTAATCTTTCATTAAGACAAATATTAGTATCGAAATTAATTTTATTTTGTATCATAAATCCTAATTTGCTAAGACCATGAATTCCTGTAGTTAAGATGACATCTCCTGGCTTACATCCGTCTCTTCGTAGTTCAAGTTCACCTTGAATCCCAAAGGCAGTAATAGATATCACTTTTTGATTCCCTTTTGAGCAATCTCCTCCGAGAATTTTCCCACCATATTCTTTTAAAGCTTTATTTATTCCTTTATATAATTCTTCAACCCATATCCATTCAGTTTTAGCAGGTAGAATTAGACTAATTGTAATTCCTATAATTTTGTTACTACCACTGGATAATAAGTCAGAAATGTTACTAATAACTGCCTTCCACCCGAGGTCCCTAGGGCAAATAGTAATGTCATTGAAGTGAACATTCTCTACCAAAGAATCATTGTTAACGAGTAGATTATTATTTTTAGTTTTAATTAAAGCGCAATCATCTGAAACTTGATTTTTAGGCATAAATTTTCCAAGCCTATTAATTAATTCTTTTTCCCCTAAGTCTTTTAGTAGTTCTTTATGCATTTAATTTGAGGTTTTCCATTCCCTCTAAAACATCAATGGAGATTATTTTGTCATCTTTCGTTAGCTCTTCTAATACATCAAAACCATCGATAACATATCCAAAGGCAGCATTTCTTCCATCAATTAAATTTCTTCCTGCTGGATTTAATTCTGCTTCATATAAAAAAAAGAAAAATTGTGATGAGCCATCATCAACTGCGTTATTTGAATGGGACCATCCTAGAGTTCCAAGTGTTGCAAAAGGTAATGTTGGTGTCTCTGTATAAAAACCTAAATCCTCAAAAGTTTGATTATAAAAAGTATCTTTTTCATTAGGAATTCTAATTTCGAGAGGAACGTGTCGTTCTTCATTTGATTCAGGATCTACATAACCAATTGCTTCTCCAATTGGGTCACCTGTTTGCAATACAAAAAATTCTTCCGCTCTATTGATTGGCAAATCCTTATAGAAATTTTTTGAAGATAAATCTATAAATGCTCCTGCTGTAAGTGGTGCATTAAATCCATCCACAATAGCTTTCATGTCTCCTTTAGAGGTTTTAATATTTACTTTTGCTCGGCCCAGTAATCTCGGAAGATCATCAAACTCTTCTGGAATTTCGTAAGGAAATTGATTTGGTAGAAAATATTCTTCTAATCCACCTATTTTATCTAAAGCCTCTTTTCTAGTAGCTATGAACGAATACTTATCTTTTGATTTAGAAAGATCTTGAAGACTGTCAAAGTTTTCTTTGAGTTCTAAAAATGTGTTTTCAGCAATTTTCTTTTTTTCGTTTGGTAATTCTTGAATAATTTTACTTTGGTATTTTTTTAGTAAAGATTGACATTTTGTAACAGTTTTTGCAAGAGCAGGCCATCTTCCACCTCTTACAAGATCACTAGTTTCTTCTAATTTGTGTTGTATTGCTTGCAACTCAACTTGCTTGATAGGGAGCGCGTTTCTGAGGATTGCATTAGGGTCTTTAACTGCATTTCCAGTAGGTAAATCAGCTAGTACTTGAATCGGTTTAAGTAGAAAAACTTGTAAAATTACTATTAATGCGATTAAGAAAAGTTTGTTCTGATTTGATAAGAATTTTTGCATAGCACTCTTGCAGGTTTATGATCCTTGGGGATGTAATACAGGAATGATTTCCAGTAACGATTTTCGCACAGGTACAACCATCGAATTAGATGGACAAGTTTGGCGTGTTGTAGAGTTTCTACATGTCAAGCCTGGTAAAGGTTCTGCTTTTGTGCGAACAAAATTAAAATCAGTTCAAAGCGGCAACGTCGTTGAAAAAACTTTTCGAGCCGGAGAATCAGTACAGCAGGCTATCCTTGAGAAGTCTAACCTGCAACATACTTATGTGGAGTCTGGAGATTATGTTTTTATGGATATGACAAGTTTCGAAGAGACAAGACTTTCCACTGAACAAATCGGAAAAGGCGCGAAGTATTTGAAAGAAGGAATGGAGGTTAATGTTA
>Ga0310343_10001759_pt1 | contig 11203 bp, 12 predicted proteins | sample HC15DNA2025_MG_FD_203519 | JGI IMG/M metagenome (GOLD analysis project Ga0310343, IMG submission 203519) | Marine microbial communities from station ALOHA, North Pacific Subtropical Gyre - HC15-DNA-20-25_MG | ecosystem: Environmental > Aquatic > Marine > Oceanic | place: Pacific Ocean: North...
AATTATTGTAAAGAAGGAATTTATTCAATAGAAATGTCTGAACATTTCAAAAACTTTTTTGAAAAAAACCAAAAAGATAGCAAAAAAGCAACACAGCTTATTCCACTGACAGTTATATGATGTTTAAAAACTTTTATGTATTCGTTGGATTAGATGGTTCAGGAAAATCATCTACGATTGATGAACTTCTAAAAATATACGCCGACTCACGAAGCTTTCACTTTATCCCAAAATTTAATAATGTAACAAATACTAACGACATAAAGAGTAAAAAAAACTTAAAAACGCCATCAAGCCATTTAATTAGAATACTTTCTATTTTTAGAGTAATTAAAAATTTATTAATAAGCTGGTTCTTTATCCCATTCAATTCCTTTAAATCAAAATATTTGTTTGGCGACAGGTATGTTTATGGATATTACACAGAACCAATTCCTTTAAAGTTCTATTTAGGTAAAAAGCTTTCTTTAAAGCTAATTTCATTATTTCCAAAACCTCATAAAATATTTTATTTAGAAATTAATGAAGAGATGAGTAAGCATAGAAAAGATGAACTTAATATGACTCAAATTCAAACAGTGAGAGAAAATATTGAGAATTTATCGACAAAAATGAATAATATTGTAAAAATTGATGCAGAATATAAAAATATAAATGAATTAGTAGATGAGATTAGAAGATACATTAAATAAAAAATTTAAAATTTTCCCGGGGACTATAAAAACCTACATAGTTGATAAAAATGATTTCAACTTAAAACATTTCATTATTTGCGGCTCTAAAACAAAACAATTATTTGTTAATACATTTCTAGGCACAGTGCTTAAAAAATTTACAATCTTTTTTTTAAAGAATGTAGAGTTTGGTCCTGCTTATAAATTAGACGAATTAAGGAAAGTAGATAATTTACTGGAAAAAAAATTTCCAGATTTTAGAGTAGTAGCATTAACATCCAAGCCAAATTGGGAAAATGAATGTTCTTATATAGTCATTAATTTTAAAAACGAATATTATTTTGTAAAAATTATTAATAATTCCTCAGTTCTTATAGAGGAATTATTAACTGAGCTAGAAAACTTAAAAAATTTAGACAATACAGAATCCATCCATTTTCCCACACTTGTTTTAGAATTTGAAACAGCAAATTTAAAGATTTTAGTAACAAAATTTGTATTCGGAAAATATGCTAAGTTATCTAATAAAAATATAATTGATTTAGGTTTAGCATTTCGAAATTTAAAAATGGGAAAATATAGAGTTAATGATAAATATTTTTCGCATGGTGATTTAGCACCGTGGAACTATAAACTAAACAATTCAAAAATTGTAATTTTAGACTTGGGATCTACTAATTATAAATATCAAAATTATGACAGATATTTTTACTATATTTTAGATTTTAATTTTAAAAAATCATTCCTAAAAAGTCTTGAACAAATACCAAAAAACTTGCATGATGAACTATTTTTGGATATTAATAAACGATTATCTGGAGATAATCGTTTAAAAGCAAAAGCTATTCAAAGGTTAGAATTGGTTAAAAGTTTTTAATATTATTGATATTTTTTAATTATTTTTGAAGCTTCTAACAAATTATCACATATAAAATCTGGTTTAAGTAAAGAATTATATTTATACATTACGTTTTCTATATAAATAGTTTTCATATTACAAAGTTTTCCAAGCAAAATATCTGTATCTTTATCACCAACTACCCAAGATTTAGCTAAAGAAATTTTAAATTCACTTGCTGCTTTTTCTACCATTCCTATATTGGGTTTTCTAAATTTAGATGGATTTCTGGAGTCTGAAAAATCAACATAAGTTTTATCTATTCTCCCATTATTTCTTGTAATCAATTTAAGAATTTCATTATTAACTATTTCAAACTCCTTTTCTGTTATCAACCCTTTTGATACGCCACTCTGATTTGTAATTATGAATATATTGAAATTTAAATTATTTAAATTTTCCAGCCCTTTAAAATTTTCTTTGCTAATTTTTATATTTTCTACTTCTTTTATATATCCATAATCAAAATTTATAGTTCCATCTCTATCTAGAAAAATAGCTCCTTTAAAATCTGAATTACTTTTTATTAATTTTGATGTTGAAAAATTTTTTATATGTGGATGTTTTATTATCTCAGTGTTGAACTTGTTTAAAACAAGCATTTCAACAGGTGAATTTGACCATTCAGGTGAAATGAAATACTTGTTTGGTTTAATAATTTCAAGGAGGTTATTTGGAGTTAACTCATCAAAAAGAATATAGTAATTGTTTTCGTTAAATGAATTTAATTCTTCCATTCTATTTTTCTCACTATTTATTGGTCTTGTTTCTCCTTTGTATTTTTTTATGGATGAATCTGAATTTACTAAAACAAATAAGCTATCAACTTGTTCAGAGCTAAATAATATTGCGTTTTGATGTCCTTTGTGTAAAAGATCATAACCACCTGACATAGCTCCTATTATTTTTTTATTTTTTCGTAATTTACTTATTGTTTTTTTTAAGTCTGATTCTGATTTTAAAATCAATTATTTCCTTAATTATTTAATTAAGCTGTATTCTACAGCACCAGCAATAACCTGTAATAAAGTAATGTGTGCTTGTTGAATTACACCAGTTTCTTCGGATGGAATAGTTATAAAAATATCAGACAAACTTTCTATACTTTCTATATTATTTCCAACAAAAGAAATTGTTAATAAACCTTTATTTTTTCCTTCTTTAAGTGCATTTATTATATTTTGACTACTTCCTGAAGTAGATATCACTATCAATACATCATCTTTTTTCCCTAATGCTTCAATTTGTTTTGAAAAAATATATTCAAACCCATAATCATTTCCAATTGAAGTTAATATTGATGAGTCAGTAGTTAATGCAATTGCCGCCAAAGGTTCTTTATCATTTTTAAACCTACCTACAAATTCTGCAGCAAAGTGCTGGCTATCTGAAGCAGAACCACCATTTCCACAAATAAGTATTTTATTTCCTGCTTTTAAACTTTTTAGAATCAGCTCAGTAATGTTTTCAATTTCATCAATTAGATTATTTTGAATTTTGGCAACTTTTAAGCTTTCATCTAGATATTTTGTAATATAATTTTTAATACTGAACCTCACTGAAAAAATTATATCAATAATTTATTAATTTTATTGATAAAAATATAATAGATACATAATTAATTTTAATGCTATGAAAAAAATTCTAATTACTGGTTTTGAAGGCTTTGTGGGCAAAAATGTAACCGCATATTTACAAGAAAATCATAATTTTTCATTAACACTAATTGAAAAAAGTTATTTTTCAGAAGAAAATTGGGAACAAGATTTAGAACAACTTATTTGTGAATCTAACATAATTTTACACATTGGTGCTGATTCAAATACCCTTAATAAAGATGTAGATCATATGATGTTTTACAATTTTTATATATCAAAAAAAATATTTGATTTAGCTGAAAAATATAAAAAACTAGTAGTTTACTCCTCTTCTGCAGCATGTGAAGGGGTTAACGGGTATCCAAGTAACCTTTATGGTTGGACCAAGTATCTTGGAGAACTATATGGAATTAAAAATAATAGTAAATTTGTAGCTTTGAGATATTTTAATGTTTATGGGCCCGGAGAAGAACATAAAGGGATAATGAGCTCTGTAGCTTATCAAGCTTATCAGCAAAAGAAATTCGTATTATTTCCAAACAATCCCAAAAGAGATTTTGTGTATATTGAAGATGTTGTAAGCGCTACTGTACATCCCATATTTAATGAGATCAGTAATGGTGTTTATCATGTAGGATCTGGGAAGTCAGAAACTTTCGAAAAGGTTCTTGAGCTCTTAGAAGTTAAATATAGTTATTCTGACCTTGAATCTATTCCAGATGGATATCAATTTAATACAAAAGCTGATCACAATATGTTTCAAAAAGGATGGACGCCAAGTTATTATATAGAAGATGGAATTAAAAAATATAAAGAGTATTTACATTGAAAGCGGCAGTTTTAACTCATTTAAATAATGATCTCAAAATTATGGAATTGGAAATTCCAAAACTAACTAAGGGCCAGATACTAGTAAAAATTAAAGCAGCTGGAATATGTGGCGCACAAATTAATCAAAAAAAAGGAGTAAAAATTAATCCTAAATTTTTACCATGCCTTATGGGTCATGAAGGAAGCGGTATAGTTGAAAAAATTGGTGAGGGAGTAACTAAGGTCAAAGAAGGTGATAAAGTTGTACTTCACTGGAGACCTAGTAAAGGGTTGGAAAGCGATTTTCCTAGTTACCAAAGTAAAGAGGGAATAATTGGTTCCGGTTTAGTTACTACTTTTAGCGAGTACTCAGTTGTTTCTGAAAATAGATTGACAAAGGTAACTTCAGAATTAAATTTTCCACAATTAAGCCTTTTTGGCTGTGCAATAACCACTGGGATGGGCATTGTAGATAATGAAATAGACTTAATAAAGAATGATAGTATTGCAGTCTTTGGTGTTGGTGGTGTCGGCTTAAATGTAATAATTGCATCAAAACTAAAAAAAGCTTCTCCAATAATTGCAATCGATAAATCTTCAGTTAAGTTAAATAAAGCTAAAGAGTTTGGTGCCACACACTTTATTAATACTTCTAATATAGAAAATTTAGAAGAAGAATTAAAAAATATAATTCCATCTTTTCCTAAATATAATATTGAAACTACCGGAGATATTAATTTAATTGCAAAGTCTTATGAGTGCCTCTCTGCCGGAGGCACAGCCGTTTTGGTAGGTCAACCAAAAAATAACGAAAAATTAATTTTTGAAAATTTTGTTTCGAATTATATTGGCAAAACACTACTCGATACTTCTGGAGGAAAAATAAATCCTGATAAGGATATCCAAAAATATCTAGATTTACTAGTGTTTAGCAATATTAATTTAGATAATTTAATTTATGAATATTATTCATTAGAAGAAATTAACAAAGCATTTAGACTTATTGAAGAAAGTAACGATTTTTATGGTCGGGGAGTTATAGTTTTTGAATAATAACAAATTTTTAGTTATTGGAGATTTTTGTATTGACCATTTTATTTATGGCGCAACCGAAAGAATAAATCCTGAAGCTCCTGTGCCTATTTTTAAACCTTTTGAAGTAGTAGAGAATTATGGAATGGCTGGAAATGTTGCTGAAAATTTATCTTCATTGGGTCACGAAGTTGATTTGGTTTGTAACAAAAATAAAATATTTAAAAAACGGTATGTAGATAAAGAAAGCAACCATATGCATTTGCGCGTTGATGAAGATGATTTTGTAGATGCAAAAGACTCCTTTCACAATATTCAGAATATAAAATTTTCTAAATATGATGCAGTTATTATTACTGACCACAACAAAGGGTTTCTTTCAAATAGTGATATTGCAAATATTATTAAATCTCATAATCATGTATTTGTGCAGACTAATAAAATTTTGGGCGATTGGATTTTTGAGGCATCATATATAAAAATAAATAAAAAAGAGTATGAGAAGTCAGAAAAAGTTATTTATGACAATGTTTTTTTAAAAGACAAGTTAATCATCACAGATGGTTCAAATGGTGCTTATTTTCAAGATAAACATTACCCAGTAAATCAAAACATAGTAACAAGAGATTTATCGGGTGCCGGAGACACTTTTTTAAGCGTATTTGCTAGTGAAATAGTATCAGGTAAAAGTCATGATGAAGCAATTATAAATTCACAAATTGCTGCATCTAAAGTAGTCCAAAAAAGGGGCGTATCAAAAGCAGGAAGTATTGATACGTCAGTTAATTTTTTAGATTTATAATTTAATTTTTCTATAAAAAAGGCAAGCCGTCTTTCTTTAAGCAAATAATAGATGGTGTTTTCATAAGATACGCATCAAGCATAGCTTTTTCAGCTTCCATTAAATTTCTTGGAAAGTAGCCAATTGTATTTTTTAAAATACTAATTAAAACTTCTGGGTTCAAAGGCCTATGAGTTGGGCCATGAGTTGGATAATCTGCTTGACCAACAAGCATAACTGGAAGATTATTCTCGTCAATATCTATTTTGATTTGCTCAAAAGGCCTTTCAATCAAAAATGGAGTAATTGAATATACAACAGGCCTTAATCCTTCAGCAGCCATGCCAGCAGCCATACTAATCATAGTTTGTTCACAAAGACCGATGTTCAGATACCTTTCTGGAAATTTACTTTTATATTCATCCATTTCTTGTTCAACATCGCCCGAAATTAAAAAAATATTAGGATCTTTTTCAGCTAATTTGACTATTGTTTTCCCAAATGCTCTTCTCATGAAGAAAGCTCTTTTCTAGCAATCTTTTCTGCCTCTTCATCTGGCCATTGAGCATGCCATGCAGGATCATTTTCCATATATGAAACACCTTTTCCTTTTACAGTGTATGCAATTATTAAAATTGGTTTATCATCCCTCAACTGTAATGCATCTAAAATTTGTTCATTATCATGTCCGTTTATTTCAACGACTTTCCACCCACAGAGTTCCGCAGTTCCCCTTAAAGCATCAACAGGCAATATTTCATTTACAAATCCAGAACCTTGAATTCCATTAAAATCAACAATTGCCGTTATATTATTTAGTTTTTGATGAGGCGCTTGCAACAGAGATTCCCATGTTGTTCCCTCTTGGCACTCGCCATCACCCATTAATACATAGACTCTTCCTTTTGATTTGCTAAATTTTTTTGCAAATGCCATACCAAGACCTGCAGGTAAACCATGTCCCTCGCTACCAGTTGTCCAGTGAACACCGTTATTAACATCTAAATGAGGATGACCCTCTAGAGTTGGACTAAACCCTCTTTCAATTAGTAGTGCATAATACACCCAACAGGCATGACCTTTACTCAAAATAAATTTATCATCTTCATTAATAATCTGATCATATAAATTTATTAAAATTTCGGCGCAAGAAAAAGATCCACCATAATGATATCCTCCATTTGCTTTTGAAATATTTATAGATTCTAACCGAATATCTTTAGATCTTTTATTCAAGGGAGTGCTGATTAAATTAGTAATGCTTAGTTCATCCATCTTACAATTATAAATAAATTTAAATATATAAATAAGATTTGTATCAAATTACTTTATGTAAGATTAAATTTGAAATGGAAAAAGTATTTATGTGTGGCTCTGGTTCAGGACTTGGACTAGAACTAGCCAAGCAATTCAAAAATCATAATTTTGATGTTGTTTTGAATAGTAGAAAACCAAATAATGATTTTGTAAACCTAATCAAAGATATGGCAGAAATAACCGTGGATGATTTTAATACATACAAACCAGACATAATTATAAATAATGGGTTTGATAAAAAAGACTACTTCCACTCATTTGAAGCCTCAATTAATATTGTTGAAAAAAGCTTAGAATATTTCTCAAATTTTAAGAAAGGAACTTTAGTAAATATAAACTCTTTTTATGGTTTACATCCTGATTCTAAAGATCCTCATTACGCTGCAGCAAAATATGGTTTAAGAGGGTTTGTAGAATCAATAGAAAAAAAAGCATTTGAAAATAATATTAAAATAATAAATTTTTATCCCAGAGCTATTGCAATTGGATTGAATGAAGGCAGAGATGATTTAGAGGAATTGATTAATGCTGATGAGCTCTGTAAGTTTATTGTGAAGAATATTTCTTATAGTTCTTTCTATTTATCACACGTTCAGATCGATAGAGTTAATTAATAGTTTTGTTTATTAAAAAAAATCTTTTAATTAACAAAATAAATAAAATAATTAAAATTACATATATATGTTAGAAAATCTCAGACAACTTTTCCGGGATGTAATATATGTATCCAGAGTATCTAAAGTTAAAAATAAAAAATTTATAATTTTTAAAGTAGTTATCTTTTCAAACTTTGTTGTTCTACTTGACATAATTATCATTGTTATTCTTTCATCTTTGTTTTCTTCTAATGAGTCCAACTATTTTTTCATAGCATTTATTAATAAGAATCTATATATATTTCCATTCATTGTTGTTTTAAGATTTATCTCTATATATTTGGAAAAAGCAATGATTTACAAACTTCAGTTAGATGTTAATGAAAACTTAAGAGAGTTTTTACTAAATGAAGTATATGAAAGAGGAAATTTTTCAATATCCGATGCATCTTTTTATATCACTAAGTTAACTGAACATGTTGCTTATTTTTACTCTGCTCTAGCAACTTTAATAAGTTCCTCGTTACAGTTAACTCTATATTTGATATTTTTGCTAATTAGTGACACAAGTAGTGTTTTTTATTTTTTAATTGTTTCATTGTTTTTAATATATCCAACTTATGTTTTTCTTAAAAGAGGCAGGCACTATATGCATGAGTCTTATATGTACACCCAAAACTTATTAAAAGATATAGAAAGAGTTATTGAAAATATATTTCTAATAAAAATATTAAATACTAAATTAAATGAGTTTAAAATTTTCAAAAAAAATATTGAAAAATATACTGAGTCACAGTTTTATAATTTCAAATATGGAACTATAAATTATTTAGTTCCAAATTTTGTTATATTACTAGTTCTATCTTTGTTGATTGCTTTTACAAACATAATCAGGTCTTTAACTCTGGAATTTATTGGTGTAATTTTAAGACTAGTTCAAACCATAGGTGTTATAAATAATAATCTGAATATGTTGATCAACTCGCATGTTCACTTAGAAAAATTTCACGAAATTGAAAAAAATAAATCTAATGAAAAACAAATTAATTTAAAGATTTCTAAAGATTTAAATAATGCTATTGAGATTAACAATATGTCATTTAAATATTTTGGCTCCAATAAAGATTTGTATGAGGGGGTATCTTTAGAAATTAAAAAAAATAAACATACAGTTATAGTTGGTGCTAATGGTAGCGGTAAAAGTACTCTACTTGGACTTTTATCAGGAGTATTTATCCCTCACGAGGGAGATATAATTTTCTCTTCATCAAGAATGAGCTATGTTGGAGTAACTCCACATATAATTAAAGGATCTATTAAAGAAAATCTTTTATATGGTAACAAAGAAAAATTTGATGATACCTACTTGAGTAGAATGTTAGAAGAATTTGATATTTTTGATAACAAAAAAATATCTCTCAATGATAAAATCAGCAATAAAACATTATCTTCTGGACAAATGCAGAAAATCTCTTTACTAAGAGCTGTATTATCAAATCCAGATATACTATTTCTTGATGAATCCACATCTAATCTTGACGAAAAATCTAAAGATAAAGTAACAAAAATTTTAAAAAATCTTGAATGCACAATTGTAAATTGTACTCATAGTCCAAGTGACTTCATCTTTGATGAGATTATTAAAGTTGAAAAAGTAAATGATAGATCAATTGTTAGCATTAACTAGGTAATTAAAGTCCTCAATTGTTAGTTCCACTAATCTTTTCAAACTATTATTTCTAATTACAGTTTTAATACTATTTTCAGAATATTTTTCAAACAAGGACTGATCATTAAGTATTTTTTCTATATTTTTGTATAGATCAGATCTTTCTTGCTCTTCTAAGTCAATAAGTAAACCATTTTCTTTATTGACGATTTCAAAATTATTAGAAATTTTACTAACTACCGGAACACAACCAGCACTCATAGCCTCTAATAAAGATTTAGAATTTCCTTCATACAGGGATGTTGAAAGATAAAGCCTGTATTTAGAGTAAAGCTTTATGAGGTCAGTATTTTCTAAGTTATCCAAAAAGGATACTTCTATTTTTTTTTGCGAGCAGTAATATTGTATCTCTTTTTTTAATGGTCCAGAGCCAACAATATCTAATTTTAAATTTAAATCTTTAAGAATATCAATTGCTACAAAGTAATTTTTTTGATCTACTAGCCTACCAACCATTAACACTCTGTTTGTATGTCTATCAGTAAACGAAGTTTTTTGTAACTCATGAACCCAATTTCTTCTAATAACAATATTTTTTGTGTTTTTTTTATTAAATAAATTTTGTAAAAAGTTAAAGTCTGTTTTACTAGAAACGCTGTAAGTATCGCTTGCATATATAGAAAGTTTTGTAAGAAAATAATAAAAAATTTGTTTGATTTTGGTTTTTTGTTCTTTTAAAGCAAAGCTGTACATGTCATAACCTGTTCGTAAATATAATGGTTTATTTGTAATAAGCTTTAAAACAATTGCCACCCATGAGCCCATTAGTTGATTATGTTTTATTAGATCTATATTGTCTATATTTCTATAAATAAAAAAAGGAATAAATAAAGATTTAAATATATTAACAAACTTAAATTTACTTTTTTTAATTAATGAATATATAGGAAGAACATTAAATTCTGGATTTTTTTCAATTATTTCAAAATCAGATTTATCTCCATATGTCACAAATGTAAATTTATAACCTTTCTCTATTAATTTTTTGTATAGAAATAATTCACGAGTGTAGGTACCGGATTTTTTCCATGTTTGAAATGAATAATCAAAAGTAAAAATATAAACAATATGCATTAAACTCATATTAATGAAGTCTTCGACTACTAAATTAGATTATTTATATCTTTTATATTCATGAAAAAACTACTTGTTATACATAATAAATATCAAAATATTGGAGGAGAGGATACTTCCGTTGAGAGTGAAATAAGCATATTAAAAAACATATTTAATACCAAAATAATCTACTTTAATAATCAAGTACTTAATTTATTGAAGCAATCATTATATTTTCTAATAAATCGAAATTTTGAAAGTGTTAGTAAAATCAAACAAACGTTAAATGTATTTAATCCTGATATAATTTATGTTCACAATACTTGGTTTAAAGCTTCGCCTGCTATTTTTGATACATTATTAAATTTTAATTCAAACGTTTTTTTGAAACTTCATAACTTTAGATACGATTGTACAAGATATTTTTTAACTAAAAATCACTTAAAATCAAACTCATATTGCAGCAAATGCGGACTTTCGAAAGAAGAACTTGGATATTTTAATAAATATTTTACAGAATCATATATAAAGTCAATATTTGTAAATATTTATGGTAAAAAATATTTTAAAGTTTTAAATAAAAAAAATCTTAAACTGCTTGTTTTAACTAATTTTCATAAAAAATATTTAATAAATTTGGGTTTTAAAGGAAATAAAATTTTTGTTTTACCCAATCATTTAAATATTGAAAATAAAACCACTAATAGTATTT
>Ga0310343_10001760_pt1 | contig 11202 bp, 8 predicted proteins | sample HC15DNA2025_MG_FD_203519 | JGI IMG/M metagenome (GOLD analysis project Ga0310343, IMG submission 203519) | Marine microbial communities from station ALOHA, North Pacific Subtropical Gyre - HC15-DNA-20-25_MG | ecosystem: Environmental > Aquatic > Marine > Oceanic | place: Pacific Ocean: North...
CTTTGAACAGAATTGTCGATCTTTGGAATAAAGTTCCAATTTCGTGGATGGATGAATTCAACCAGAGTGTTTCTAATCGTATTATTTCTGAAGAGGATTTACGTTCGGAGTTAAAGAAATTAACAATGTATGCAAATAATCCTGAAATTAGAGGTTGGGCGGCAGGGAGATTACTCTCAGTAGCTCATTGGTTGAGTTCCGATGAAACCAGGGAACTAGTCAGGTGGGCAATAAATAGTTGGATTGAAAATCCTCCTTTGAGATGTGCCGACTCTTTAGAAGGAGTGTTGTATTTATTGCAAAAACATCCTGATATTCGACAAGGAAATATTGAAGAAATTTCTGAACGCTTACGTCGCTTGGCTTGGTCTTTACCCGAGAATCATGACCTACATCTTTGGATTCTTCTTTCAGAATGGAATGAAAGAGGAACTTTACCAATAATAGAGAAACAAATTTTGTTTGTAAAATATCTTCCTTGGAGGTGGTGGAGAGCTCAATCAGCTGATATGTTAACGATGATGACTGAACACTCGGATGCTAGAAGGGCTATCCTACAAAATCCATTACCTTGGCCTGCAATTGTTTTACGTCCAGAAGGTGAAAAAGCCCCACTTCCATTCGGATTCGCTGGAGTTCATCCGAAAATGAGACTTTCTTTAGCAGATAGATTGAGAAGATTTGTATCTATGGAGCCATCAGAAAACAAATCTTCCGATTCAATTATTGACGTTATTGATTCATTGGATGATCTTCGTGATGGGAAATCACCGAGAAATGGAAAAACACATCGATATGTTGGATGGCTCACTCGTCCTGTACATGAATGGCCTCCAATGAATAGATTAGGAGAAGAGTCAGAAGACACATCAATTACCTTAGCAATTGGTGAACGTTTAGGCGAATTTTACTGAATCCTTACTCGATGAGTTCATATTTGACACTGTTTAGGATATTTTGCCCCGACGGCAACACCGAGCTGACGACCTCCCTCGCCGGAAGGAAGGATGACGCTCGGCACCACGTTCGGGGATTATGCCGTCGATCGAAGTTCGCGGGGACCATTTGGAATGATCCGCGATGCAAACGGCGGCTGGACGGTATATGGGTCCCCAGTTGACCAAATGGAATGATTCATGGGACAACCACACCGTTCAACAGACGTCCTGGGGCAGGGTCAAGCCCATGAGTTACGGCAATGATACGGGAAGTTACGCCCCGGGACACACAATCTTCATCGCATGATTAATTCGTGTCAGCCTTATCGCAAACCATGGAGGGTTCTATCGGGCTGTTAGGTGGGACATTCGATAGATTACATGATGGTCATCGTGCTCTCATTTTGGGTACCTCACTTGAATGCGATCATTTGCAAATACACGTAACATCCGATTCTATGATTGCCAACAAAGGTCCTCTTATCCAAGATATAGATACAAGATTGAAACAAATTCAAGATATGTTGATTGAAGAATCAATCAATGCCAGTCTTCACGTTTTACAAGATAAATATGGACCTGCAGTTTCTTTAGAAAAATGTTCTGTCATTGGTTGTACTGAAGAAACATTATCATCTTGTGAAGAAATAAACGAAATAAGAGAGTCTGACGGCCTTTCTCCATTACGTATAGTGAAAATAGATCACACTTTAGACGAAGGTGGTCAGATATTATCTTCTTCAAGAATTCGTTCAGGGATAGTTGATCAAAATGGAAAATTTTGGCTTAGAAATTCAGAAACTACTCTGGATTATTCGATGCCTAAAATTTTAGATGAAGAATTGAAGCAACCGATGGGTAAATTATTTCCAGGGCCTAGCGAGGATCCCAGTATAGCAATGAATTTGGCTCTAAAATCAATTTCTGATGAATTAAAAATAATTGCAGTAGGTGATGTTACTGTATATTCTTTACAAATTGAGAAAAGAGAGGCTTGGATTTCTGTAATAGATGGAATGACTCATCGAAAGAAATGGGATAAATTTGAACATATAGACATGGATGAGAAATTATTGATAAATGCGAAAAATCCTCCTGGAATGTTGACAAGTAGTATTTTCGAAGCTTGTTCTAAAGCCATTTCTCAATCAGAAAATGTTACTATTTTTGTTGATGGTGAAGAAGACTTGGTCCCCATTCCCTTGATTTTAATGGCTCCATTAGGTACAATATTGTTGTATGGCCAACCAAATGAAGGCCTCATAGTTAGAGAAATCGATATTTCTGCTAAGCGTCGTGCACGTAGATTTCTTGACTCATTTATTGTGAGGGATTCCTCTTGACTTTGGTAAGTATTACTGTTTGTGCTAGAAATGCTGAAAATTGGGTACACCAGTGTCTCGAATCTTTATTTTCTCAAGATTATCGCCCGCTAGAAATAATTGCTGTAAATGATGGTTCGACAGATTCAACGTTTGAAAGAATGAAGATTTTTAAAGAAAAAAATCTGACTTCAGAAATCAATCTCACAATCATTGATAGTGATGCTAAAGGACTATCATCAGGTAGACAGATTGGTTTAGAACGTTCGAAGGGGCAGTGGGTTGCAATTACAGACATAGACTGTTGTCCAGAACCCAATTGGATTTCATCAATGGTATCAGTATGTGAGGGGTATCAAAATGAGGATGTAATGGCAGTAACTGGAAGAACAGTATTCGATGAAGGAAATACTAGAGTTTCTCGACTCAGATCAAAGGAAATTCGTAGAAAGTATGTCGGTAGATCAAGGGTAACCACTCTTGCAAATGGCCCCTGTTCTATGTTTAGAAGAGATGCTTTGATCTCCATAGGTGGTTTCAATCCTTCTTGGTATCATGCGGAAGACATGGAAGTAAGTCTAAAATTAATTCAGAAGGGTGGCACAATTATTTATTCTCCTGAAGCACTTGTTAATCATGTTGCAGAAGATCAACTATTTATTTTCTTAAAGAAACGAATCAGAGATGCTCGTGCTCATGTTAGAATAATTAGAAAATATGGGTTTTATGGAGGACTTTTGCCAAATGGTACTTCTGTTAAACACGACTTTACTGACGATGCGGTAAGGGCGTCGAAATTTTTCCCTTTACTTGTTTTATGTTTAATTATTTTAGGATTTATTTCACAATCTTCTCGAAATATTGCAATAATATTCTCGATTATCCCAATTATGATTGTCATTCATCCGGACTCTAGATTACGTATTTTATGGAGTATTTCTCTTTGGTTTGGAGTATCAATGGGTATATTTGATTCGATGTTTAGAAAAAGAGGTCATTGACCTAATTTTCTGATTCTTCTTCATCACTCTCAAGCAAAGGGAGAACAGAACCAAATCCGATAAGAGGTATACATACTGCATAAATTCCCGGATCAACCCAAGTGTTGTTAGCTATTGACCAACCGAAGTAGAATACTACTCCTGAAACCAATAACCAAGATCCTAACGTAGCATTGAGGCCTTTAGAGAAATCGAATAGTGGGGCCCATCTTTCTGGAGAAATTAGAGAAGAAACCCATGAAGCAATCCCTCCTTCTTCTGTTTTATTTAACACCAGAGTTCCGAATCCTAGAATCAGTGCTGCAATAATTGTGAAAACTATATCTCCAGGGCTAACTTCAATCCCATTATGAGCTGTAAATGTGTTTTCGGCTAAGGTACCGTAAGTGACAAATCCTGCCCAAACAACCTTTTGACCAGAAGCATAAGCGCCAATAAAGATGTTTACAACATCTACAATTAATGCCCAAATGCCGACCAAGACTGCTATTTTACCAAGTAAAGGAGTCTCGGGAATCCAGTCAAATCCCTGAGATGGTTCAGGACTTCCGTCTTCGGCCATGATTCGCCGACCCTTGAGACCGTCTTAACCGTTGCCGGATGGATTGAGTTTAGAATTACAACCGTCGTTGTAGTTTGTAAGTGCCATTGGCGGCTAAATTAACAGCATCATTATTCTCACGCATTATACCTATTGCATCAATTCCCCGTGGGATCAGGCTAGATACATGTTTGGTACGTCCTCTTCTTCCAAGACTGACATTTTTTACATGAGCTAAACTAGCAGAATGGAATCCGTTGATTATGGATGATACAGATCTAGATGTTAGAGGTTTCATTCCTGCTAGGTTACATGCTTGAACATACGTTTCCCAGATTGTTCCAGTTGTTTGAGTCAAGATTCCATTTCTTTCGTTAATGATAATTGAGGTTAATGTGAGTTTTTGATGAAGTGGAAGTCCTTGAAGTAGTCCAATTACTCTTTCATGTTCTACTTGTTTGTGAGCCGATTGAATATGCTCAATTTCTATACAGCTACTCTGGGACATTTCTGCACGTAGAGTTGAAACTCTTAGCAGATCAATCGCTCTTCTAGCATCACCATGTTCTTTTGCAGAAAGATCGGCACAGAACCGAAGAGTCATTTCTTGCCAAGATCCTTTTCGTAATCCTACTTTTGCCCTCTCTACTAAAATTTGAGCTAACTCACTTGAACTGTAGGGGGAGAAGATGATATCTTCTGCAGACATTCTTGAACGAATCGGATCAGGAATTTTTTCTGTAAATCCTAAATCATTACTAATTCCAATTATTGATGCTCTGCTTTCTTTTAGAAGCACATTAAGACTTGTCAAATCATAGAGTAACTGATCTTCTGATCTAGTGGCTAGTTGATCCATTTCATCTAGAATAAGGATGTGAACTCCACCTTGGCGATCCATTCTGCGGATTGTCTCAGAAAGAACTCTATCTGCGGGCCATCCTGTAAATGGAATAATTGGATCTTCGGATTGCCTCAATGCTTCAGCAATCTTATGGAGAACACGATAACGTGTATTGATGTGCTGGCAATTTATTTCATGAGTGTAAACCCTACTTCCAATTATTTGGGCCCGTTCTTCAAGCTGTTGAGCAACAAATCTGGTTGCTCCAGTCTTTCCAGTTCCAGATGGTCCGTACAGAATCATATTTCCTGGAATGTGTCCCTCTAATGCATCTGCAAGATTCATGACCATAGTTCTAATTTGAGATTCTCTGTGATTGAAAGTGGATGGAGAATGATGTGGATCGAAAATTCGCCTATCGATAAATACAGAATTTTTTCGACTGGTAGAATCGAAAATATTGGCCATGTCATTCATCTTCCTTCACACACACTCAGTTTCGGGCTAACCGGCTGAGCGAGCGGGACTTAGCGCACACTCGCGTCAATGACTTAATCCTGTTTATGAAAAATCGATTAACATGGTTTTTTCTGAAGGATTATTATCTTCATTTCAAGGGTGATTGAAGAATAGTAATTCCTGATAATTCTAAATTGTATATGTCTCCATCTTCAAGTTGTATCGTATTTTTAGGTAACATTGGCATATCAAATCCTCTTCGTTCTTCTTTTCCTGAAGCAAAAGAATGAGTGATCAAAAATTGTTTTTCATTTTGTTTTTCGGCAACCTCAATGATATCTCTTGGAGTATGATGATATGGAAAATTATCTCCATCAGGCACTCCCATTTCTAACAATACAGCATTTGAAACTGGAATTCTTTGGTCTATTGTTTCACATGGACCAGAATCTCCTGTATGTAGTAGAACAAATCCTTTCGAATCACGAAGCATATAGCCATGAGGGTCTGTTTCAGGAGTATGTTTTACAAGAAATCGTTCGTAATCCCATCCATTTGCATGCCCATTATCGTCAACAATCCATTCGACTCTATCTTCGATTATTTGCTCAAGTGTATTCGGAAAAGCCAAAGAGCAAATTTCCTTCATTCTTTCAATTCCATTTGGATGAAGATGAATTCTAAGTTTTGAGTCTCCATTCCGATCAGAAATAAACCGTCTATCAAGAAGAAGGAAAGGTAGTCCAAAAACATGATCTCCATGCCAATGAGTGATTAGTAAGTCTGTGATTTGTGAAGATGAAATATGATTTTTTTGAAGTTGAACAAGAATAGTTGGGGGGGCATCTATCAAGATTTTTTCATCTAAGAGCATACAGGAATGTAACCTGCCTGGTGGACAGAAGGCATTACCTGAACCTAATACTCTCATCATTGAAGCCATGCATTGCTTCTGACAGCCCTCTATTCATTCAACCTTCCTGACAGAGATGGTCGCGTCCTTTCATTGAAATACTGATGACGATCCCGACCAAACGTAAGAGGGATTCAATTGGCCGATTACTCAAACAAAAACCCCTATTCATCTAAGATCACAGCGAACTATATTTTGAATGGTAAAAATTCAAAAAAAGAAACAAGACATATCGTTTTTGATTTAGGCGATTCCGGATTGGAATACAAAGCTGGAGATGCCCTCGGTGTTTTTCCTACCTGTCCCCCAGAATTGGTTGATTCTATTCTTGAGAGATTAGGCTGTCCTCCAGACGAGATTGTAGTAGTAAAAGATGAAGAAATGAAATTGAAAGACGCCTTACTATCTAAGTGTGAAATCCATCGACTCTCTAAACGATTTATTGAAGGGCTATCACCTCATTTTTCATCATCCTCTTCCGGTATTCAAATGAGGATTGTTTCACGTTCTAGAATAGATTCATCAGGATTAATTGTTGAAGATTGGCAATCATCCTCGGATGATGATTTACCTCAACATTATACTCCTTTGGGTCCAATTGATGATCCTGAAAAGGCTCTTTGGACATCTTTAGTCAATGATGCTAAAATGATGGAAGATTATATTTGGTCTAGAGATTATCTAGATTTCTTCACTGATTTTCCTAATCTCCGTTTAGGTGCTCAAGAGTTTGTGGATGCAGTGGATACTCTCAAACCACGATTATACTCTATTGCTTCCTCACCAGATTTTGAGCCAGGTACTGTACATTTGACAGTTGGAATAGTCAGATATTCGCACCATGATAGGGATAGAACTGGTTTAACCACAGGCTTCCTAGCAGATCGTTGTCCAGCAGGTAATACTGATGTTCCTGTTTTTATGTCTCCAACTAGGAGTTTCGTCTTACCTGAAGATGGTTCAACTGATATTATTATGGTAGGGCCCGGAACAGGTATCGCCCCATTCCGTGCATTCCTTCAACAGAGGGAGAAGGATGGTTCTACTGGTAAAAATTGGTTGTTTTTCGGTGATTGGACAGAGGAAGGAGAATACTATTATCGCGATGAAATCGAATCATGGCTATCTTCAGGGAATCTAGAACAGATTGATTTAGCATGGTCTAGAGAAGGTGACGAGAAAGTCTATGTTCAACATTTAATGGCAAAAAATGGAGAAGAGATTTGGTCAAGAATAAATAATGGAGGATATTTCTATGTTTGTGGCGATAAAAACTACATGGCGAAAGATGTTCATAGGACCTTAATTGAAATCTGTTCAGAACATGGAGATATGACTCCTGAAGAGGCGTCGCACTATGTCGAACAACGAATGATGAAAGATGAGAAGAGATACCTTCGAGATGTGTATTGACCCGATTTCATCATCAACCTGTTTGTTCTCGCAACATCATGTTCAATCGGGTGTTGATTGCGAACAGAGGTGAAATTGCCCTCAGAATAGGTCGTGCATTGCGTTCTTTGGGGGTTGAAGTTTGTATGATTCACGGTCGAGAAGATCGGCTTTCTACTCCAGTACGGTTCTCAGATGATTCTCGATCAATTTTACGTTCAAATCCTCTTGATTCATATTTGGATATTGAAGCAGTAATCGATGCTGCTAAGTCAATGGGAGTTGATGCAATACATCCTGGGTATGGCTTTTTAGCAGAAAATGCTGATTTTGTTCGCAGATTAGAAGAAGAAGAAATTACGTTTATTGGCCCCTCATCTGATGTTATTCGTTTACTTGGAGATAAAATTGAAGCCCGCAAGGCGATGGAAGCAGCAGGACTTCCTGTAGCAAAGGGAAGTAGTGAACCTGTTTCATCCGCAGATGAAGCAGTATCTCTTGCCTTGGAAATAGGTTATCCAGTGATTATCAAAGCAGCAGCAGGAGGTGGAGGAATTGGAATGCAAATTGTCCATGATTCATCTGAATTTTCATCTGCCTTGAATTTGTGCCAATCTAGAGCAAGAAGTGCATTTGGTGATGACCGAGTTTTTGTTGAGAAGTATATTGAAGGAGCACAACACATTGAATTTCAAGTTCTTGCAGATGGCAAGAATGCCATTCATTTTGGAGAAAGATTCTGTAGTATTCAGAGAAGACATCAGAAATTGTTGGAAGAAGGGCCTTGGCTTTCAGATGAAGTTCGTTCAGAAATTGGATCTAAAGTTTGTGCTGGGGCCGAAGCAGTCGGGTATCGTGGCTTAGCTACGTTTGAATTTCTCAGAGATTCAAATGGCGATTTCTATTTCTTAGAAGTAAATCCTAGAGTGCAAGTAGAACATACAGTTACAGAGATGATTACGGGCGAAGATATGGTCCAACTTGGAATTCGTGTCGCTGCGGGAGAATCTCTTCCTTTGACTCAAAAGGATGTCAAATTCAATGGTCATGCTATTCAATTTAGAATAAATGCCGAAGACCCTAGAAAATTTGTCCCCTCACCTGGAAAACTATGGGAATGTCATTTTCCCGGAGGTGTTGGAATAAGGGTAGATACACATGCCCATGTCGGATATGATATGCCCGGATGTTTTGATTCATTACTTGCTAAAATGATTGTATGGGGTAAAGATAGAAATGAAGCCATTGCTCGAAGTAGAGCCGCATTGACTGAGACAGTAATAATAGGAGTGGACACTGTAATTCCTCTACATCGTGCAATACTGGATGAAAGAGATTTTTTAGACAGAAGGGTGACCATTCGTTATTTAGAGAATCACCCAACTATTCTTGATGGCTAATTTGTTATCCTAGTCTCCTCATACCAGGATATTGACTATTATCCTCCGAATTTTTTGTCGGATTCATGTCTTCTAATTTTAACAAATTTCGGTCATTAGAAGTTTCACGTTCTGAGATTGTTGCTGCAATTGATTCCATTGCTGCCGAATATCCATCACCTCTCTTTTCCCCTCCAGAATTTCTTGATGTTGCCTCTATGCCTAGAGAGGATCTTTGCGCTTGATGATCTTGATCACTTCTAAGACGTAGCAGCCCCATAGCTCTCCGAGATGCTCTCTGAGGATTGAATGATCTTAGTAAATTGATTACTGTACTTGATCTAGTTCTCGTTGGTTGTTTAATCACTAATCTAGATTGATGATCAGGCCGTCTTAGCATTCTAGAAAAGCTTGGATATTCTTTCAATTCATTTGGTATTTCATCTTTAGAATCTTGAGAGATTAATTCTGCTTCTACAATTTCATTCTTCTTAGCATCTGCGACTAATCCTGAAGTTCTACACTCTTCTCTTACTGCTTCAGAAGTTGGAGGAGGAAGAATCGATGATGTAGGAGAAAATTGATCTTGTGCTTGACGAATAAGTTGCATACTACTCATCGGTCTTGAGGGAACTGGAAGATGCCTATCCTCTTGACTTAATGATGTAACTTCTGCATACGTTTTTTGTGCTAATTCTAGATCTTCTTGGATAGATGGTCGACCATAATTAGATATTGTTGGAGTACTTTCTTTTTCTTCTATTGAACCAAATAAGTCTCCGAAAATCCCACCATCAGAAATTGCACTTTCTTCATTATAATTTGGAGCATCAAAGGCATTTGAGGCATTTCGGAATTCTTCATTTGTACTGGCTAATGCAACATTCGACCTTTCTCTATGTGCTGAACCAAACATTCCAGTTTCTGGCATTTTTTCATTAGATTGTTGTGTCGAAAATGTGGAATTGGGTAAATCAAATAATGTTGCATCGAAAGAGAATTCATTCTTTTCAAATGTCTGAACCTCTGAAACTTCATTATTTATGTCTCTAAATCCTCCTATTCCAGTATGGGTTGCTAATGCCTTTGCAAGATCCATTTCATTATTCATTCTAGATACAAATTCATCATGTAGCGACGGCTCTAAAGTTGAATCAATTCTTATCTCAGCTCTTACATCTGAAAGAGACAAACCATCCATCATCATTTCTAGGAATTGACTCAGCCGAATTAAATTCTCAGTACGGCCAAGTATTCTATATCTATCTCCATTTTTCGTATCAATCATAAGTTGATCTTTTCTATAAACTAGCCATATGATGATAATAGCACCCGAAATTCCTAGTGGATAAATGTTGAATCCTTGTGGCGCTAGTCTGATTCCATAAACCAATAATAGCATTGAAAAAACAGCCCAACCCCATGGAATTGCTGCTTTTGAGGTCATTCTGATAGATTCTAATGCACTTAGATTCAGTCTTATTCCTCTTCCATCTGAACGTGATAATTTCAGCCCTTCGTCTGAAATTGTGGTGCGAAATCGCCCCTCGTTTCCGACCAGCCGAAGAGAGCCGAAAGATTCGGCATCCTCCTCTTCTGGTCGGACCCCAATGGGTCCGTCTTCAGAGTGCATCCAGTAGGAAGATGTTCACTTTTGACTTAAACATTTTATCTTTTTAACCAGAAAATTGGTTAGTTTTTCAAATCATTCTAGTTTGCCAATTATTCTTTTTTCATATTGATAGCATGCCCCATTATTCTCATAGGAGCAGAGTCTAATTGGCTAAGAACTACTCTTCTATCAGAATTTTCTCTAATTGTGATAGGTGAATCCCATTCGATGAAAATTTGATTATCCTCAAAATCCTTTACTCGGCCTACTACAAATTGTAAGTCAGTAGATGCATGAATCACCATCCCAATTTCGATATTTCTTTTTTGAAATGGTGCTCTGATAAAACTTACAGAACTCGAGTTATGAGTTTCAAATTTCTCTTCATCACCACTTATTGAGATGAGAACTCCTCTTTCTAGTGCACCATCTTTCATATTTCTAATCGCAACTCCAACTCTATCTCCTGAATTTGCAATATCAACATCTACATCCATTACTTGTAGAGAACGAATTACTCCTGAATATCCACCTGGAGTTACTGTAATATTATCGTGTTTCTTGATTGAACCACTCTGAACTGTCCCTATAGCTACTAAACCAACACCTTTGACATTGAAATGTTGATCAACGGGTACACATGACATTTTTGCAGATCGTTGACTACGAACTTCATTGAGGTCATCAAGAAAATTCCAAGCGATTTCTTTTACCTCATGAGGATTAAATTGTTCTTTAATTTCCCATGATTTCAACCCTGCTTGTTGTAGAATTGTTTTGATCTGTTCTGGATCAACCCAA
>Ga0310343_10001761_pt1 | contig 11201 bp, 10 predicted proteins | sample HC15DNA2025_MG_FD_203519 | JGI IMG/M metagenome (GOLD analysis project Ga0310343, IMG submission 203519) | Marine microbial communities from station ALOHA, North Pacific Subtropical Gyre - HC15-DNA-20-25_MG | ecosystem: Environmental > Aquatic > Marine > Oceanic | place: Pacific Ocean: North...
AACTCGTAATAGTTCTGGATGTGCATGCCCATGACTCACAGCAGAATAGCCTGACATCATATCTAAATATTTTTTTTCGTTTACATCCCATGCCCAGACACCTTTTGCCTTTGAAAGAACAACTGGTAAAGGCTTGTAGTTGTCAGGCCCAAATATTGACTCTTTTTTTATCAGATTATTTTGAATATCATTTATCACTGGAGATATTCTAATATTAAAGATCTACTACTACTAGTATAAAGAATATGAAGGAAAAACAATCAACAAATCATATCTTCATGGTAGAACCTGCGGAGTTCTATATGAATCCACAAACTTTGGAAAGTAATCATTATCAAATTGAAGATAAAGATACTAGCAAAGAAACAATCTTGAACGAAGTTATTAAAGAATTTAAGAATTTTCATGAAGCTTTAACAAGTAATGGAGTCAATGTTACAGCATTAAAAGGTATAAAAGGATGTCCTGATCATATTTTTCCAAATTGGTTTATAACCTTTGAGGATAAGTCCATGCAAATATTTAGCATGAAAGCTGAAAACAGAAGAAAAGAAAAAACACCTGAAATGATAGAGTTTCTGAAACAAGAATATAAATTAACAGATGATCTTAGCCATTACGAAGAGAAAGATTTATTTTTAGAGTCTACGAGCAGTATGGTATTTGATAGAGTTAATAGAGTTGTTTATGCAACATCTTCAGCCAGGACTAATCCTGAATTAACTAAAAAGTGGTGCGAAGAAAATAAATATGAATTAGTGCTATTTGAAACACAAAGCCACACTGGAGACCCTATTTATCATACTGATGTTCTGATGTATGTAGGAACAGAAGTTATAGGTATTTGTTTTGAAGTAATAAAAGAAGAGCACAGAGAAAAAGTAAAAGAAATGGTTAGTAAACATCACGAAGTTGTAGAAATAACTAAAGAACAAATAATGGATTTTTGCGGCAATAGTCTTGAAGTTATAAACAATGATGGCGATTTAATGCTTATTATGTCGAAAAGAGCTTATGATGCTTACAACAAAGAACAAATAGCTGCACTTAATAAATTCTATAAAAAATTTATTTATGCAGATCTATCTATAATCGAAAAATTTGGTGGTGGATCTGCTAGATGTATGATGTCTGAGTTATTCTGAATCAGCAAACTCTAATTTGAGTCTCCCTTGCCTTCCAACTTCAACAAGTTTGACCTTAATAGTATCTCCCTCATTAATCACGTCTGTTAGGTGCTCAAAATCTTCTTTAAATTGAGATATGTGTAAAAGACCATCTTTGCCTGGCATGATAGTTACAAATGCACCGAATTCTACTACTTTAGCTACTAAACCTTCATAGACTTTACCTTCTTCAGGTTCAGCACATAGTAACTCAATTTTTTCTTTTGCTTGGCTAGCAATTTCCTTATTTTCAGCAAATACACTCACTTCACCAGAATCTTGCAATTCAATTGTTACGCCAAATTCTTCTTGTAAGCCTTTAATTGTTGATCCACCTTTACCAATAACTACTTTTACTTTGTCTTTATGGACTTTGAATTTAGTAAAAGAAGGGGCAAGGCTTGTTAACTCAAGTGGCTTTGATAGGACTGCATCCATTTTTTCTAAGATATGCATTCTGGCATCTTTGGCTTGCATTAAAGCTTTTTCAAGTATTTCTTCATTGATGCCCTCTATTTTTATATCCATTTGAAGACCAGTAACACCATTCTTCGTTCCGGCTACTTTAAAGTCCATATCTCCAAGATGATCTTCATCGCCTAAGATATCTGTTAGAACCTCATATTTGTCACCTTCCTTTATCAATCCCATTGCTACTCCAGCGACATTTTCTTTGATTGGCACGCCCGCAGCCATAAGTGCTAAACTTCCACCACAAACAGAAGCCATTGAACTTGAGCCATTTGATTCAGTTATCTCACTGACAACTCTTATGGCATATGGGAAGTCCTCTAAACTAGGCACTCCAAATTTTAAAGACCTTTTTGCAAGAGCACCATGACCTATTTCTCGTCTTTTTGGCCCCATTGGAAAGCCTAATTCACCTACACTATAGCTAGGAAAATTATAGTGAAGCATAAAATTATCTTTTACCTCGCCTTGAAGAGCGTCGACAATTTGAACATCTCTTCCTGAACCTAATGTAGTTGTAACAATTGCTTGCGTCTCACCTCTAGTAAAAAGAGCTGAGCCATGAACTGAAGGCAAGAAGTTAGTTTCTATAGTTATATCTCTAACTTCCGTCATTCCTCTTCCATCTATTCTCTTCTGATCATTTAAGACATTCCCTCTTACAACATCTTTTTCTACTTCCTTAAATTGCTTTGTGTAAAGATCATGCAGTTCCTCATCTAGGTCCTGCATTAAATTATCTTTAATGGAGTTCACTTTTTCATTTCTCTCTTTTTTAACAGTTGTAGTGAAGGCATCAATAAGATCTCCTCTAACTTTTGAGTTAATAGCATCGAATGCTTGCTTTTCTTCATCTGCATATTTATTTTCATGCTTGGTTCTTTCAGGCATGACTTCATCTGCAAAACCCTTAATTGCACTTATAACTGGTTTCATTTCTTGATGTGCAAAAAGAATTCCACCGATCATTAAGTCTTCACTTAATTCATTAGCATCTGATTCGACCATCAAAACAGCATTCTCTGATCCTGCTATGATCATATCTAGATCCGATTCGCTCATTTTTTCAAAAGAAGGATTAAGAATATATTCGTCTTCAATAAACCCTACTCTTGCCCCAGCAATTGGCCCCATAAATGGAACATCAGCTATAGACATTGCTGCTGAAGCAGCCAACATTGCAACCACATCTGGTGGATTATCTTTATCTAAAGATAACAACATGCAATTCACCTGAACTTCTTCCTTAAAGAAATCAGGGAAAAGTGGTCTTAATGGTCTATCTATTAATCTAGAAGTTAGAGTTTCAACTTCAGTTGGCCTTCCTTCTCTTTTAAAGTATCCGCCAGGAATTTTTCCAGCAGAGTATGTTTTTTCACTATAGTGAACACTTAGAGGGAAAAAATCTCTTTTTTCATCATCTGTCTTTGTTACAACTGCACACATTACTACTGTATTGCCCATAGAAGCAATAACCGATGCACTTGCTTGTCTTGCTATTTTTCCAGTTTCTAATACTAGAGTTTTTGATCCCATAGGGATCTCTTTTCTTATAAATTTATTCATATTAATCTCTTATTTTTAAATCTTTGACGAGCTTTTGATAAGAAGAAGAGTCTTTCTTCTTTAGATAACCTAATAACTTTTTTCTATCGCTAACAATCTGTAATAAACCAGTTCTTGAATGATTATCTTTCTTATGATCTTTAAAGTGTTTTTGCAAATCTTCGATTCTTTTTGTCAACAATGCAATTTGCACTTCTGTTGAACCAGTGTCTTGATCATTCTTACCGTATTTGTTTATAACTTCTTGTGCTTCTTCTTTAGTTAAGCTCATTTTTATTTTTATCTCCTGTTTGATAAAACTTTTTTAGGTTTAATTCTATGAGTTTTATCAATTTCACCTAAACCTAAAAAGTTGTCTTCATGAAAAACTAAACATTTTCCTATTTGTTTTATTTTTTGGCTCTCTAATTGAGAACCATTTTGAAATTTTTTAACCTCAGAAGACTTTATTTTTACCTTAGGGACATTAATTAAAATTTCTTCAATGCGCTTAACATACTGCATTTTTGTATGATTGTCCAAATTTTTTAATTTATCCAATGTTACAGAATCTCTTAAGCCCAAGCTTCCAAATTTTGTTCTAATCAATTCAGACATAGCTGCATATGTATTCAATGATTTAGCAATATCAACACCAAGTGTCCTTACATAAGTTCCCTTGCTGCATAAAACCCTAATTCTGAACTTGGGAAACTCGTAACTTAATAGTTCAATTTCGTAAATATTTATTTCCTGTTCTATCTTTTTAGTCTCTTTCCCGCTCCTTGCAAGTTTATACATTGGAGTACCCTTAATTTTCTTAGCTGAGAATTCAGGCACGATTTGAGAATTTTTACCGATAAATTTAGTAATAGCTTTCTTAATCTCAGTAATTTTTGGCTTGTTAGAATCGGAGTGAAAAGTCAATTTTCCAGTTATATCCTGTGTATTAGAACTTATTCCTAAGACAAAATCAGCAATGTACTCTTTTTTATCGTTTGAAATTAGGTTTATAAGTTTTGTATATCCATCAAAAAATATTGGCAGAACTCCTGTTGCCATCGGATCAAGTGTTCCGGCATGACCAGCCTTTTTAAAAGATAATTCTCTTTGTGCGTCTTTTAATGCATTAAAAGAAGAGATACCTTTTTCTTTGTTTAAGATAAGTACTGACATTAATCTAAATTATCAAAAAGTGAATCAATTTTTCTTACATTTTCAATATGAGAATCATAAAAAAATCTTAACTCAGGAACTTTTTTTAACGGCAACAAGTTTGATAAATTCTTTCTTACCTTCCACGAATTATTATTTAGAAATTTTTCTAGGTCCTTTTCAGATAGATCAGAATTAATGGTTGAAAAAAATACTTTGGCTTTTGATAGGTCTCTTGATGTTTCAACATGATTTATGCTGATAAATCCACAAGAGTCTTTTAATTCAGAGTTTTGAATAAAACTAGCAATTTCTTTTTTTAGATTGTCACTTACACGGATAATTCTATCTTTTTCCATTAGATAGAACGTTTTTCTTCTTTTTGTTCAAAATTCTCAATAATGTCTCCAGGCTTTATGTCTAGATAATTTTTTATTCCTATACCGCATTCTGTTCCATTTTGAACCTCTTTTACATCATCTTTAAATCTTCTTAATGAATCTAGTTCACCTTCATGTATTACTACATTATCTCTAAGAACTCGGACATGTTTTTCTCTCCTTACTAAGCCCTCTGTGACTAAACATCCAGCCACTAGCTTAAACTCTGGTGATTTAAAAACTTCTTTCACTTCTGCAAGGCCAAGTATTTTTTCTGAATAGATCGGTTCTAGAAGACCACTTAATAATCTCTTAGTGTCTTCAATTAAATCATAAATAACACTGTAATATGCAACCTCTATTCCATGCTCTTCAAGAATTTTTTTAGCTTTATTATCTGATCTTACATTAAAGCCTACGATTCTAGCCCCAGTCGTAATAGCTAAATTGACGTCTGATTCTGAGATTCCTCCAACTCCTGAACTTACTATATCAACATTAACCTCTTCGTTTCCAATATTTTGTAATGAGTTATTTATTGCTTCACTTGTTCCAGCAACATCAGATTTCACTATAACTCTTAACTTATTAATTTTTTCTTGATCAAGCATTTCAAAAGCAGATTTTGATGTCATTACATTTTTATCATTCCTGTCTTTGTGGAAAGATAGTCTTGACTCAATTATTGTTCTGGCATCCTTTTCATTAGCCATTACATTAAATATCTCCCCTGCGGAAACACAATCTTCTAAACCTAAAACTTCAATAGGTGTTGATGGGCCTGCTTCTTTAACATCTTGACCTGAACTATTTATAAGTGATTTGATACGGCCCTTTTTCTCCCCTGCAACAATAATATCTCCAATTTTTAGTACGCCATTCTGAACAAGAAATGTACATAAAGGCCCTTTAAATCGATCGAGTTCAGATTCAAGAACAACACCATTTGCTAAACCTTGAACTGGAGCTTTTAGTTCAAGTATTTCTGATTCTAGCTCTATAGCATCCAATAAAAGGTCAATACCTTTATTAGTAATTGCTGATACCGGTATCATTTGCACTTTCCCGCCCCATTCTTCAGAAACTAATTCATATTTAGCTAAATCTCCCTTAACTTTTTCTATATCTGCGGCATCTAAATCTATTTTGTTAATTGCAACAATAATTGGAACGCCTGCAGCCTTAGCATGTGTTATGGCCTCTTCTGTCTGTGGTTTAACACTATCATTTGCTGCTACTACTAATATAACAATATCAGTAGTATTAGCTCCTCGTGCTCGCATTGCAGTAAATGCCTCATGACCAGGTGTATCGATAAATGTTATTTTTCCTTTTTTCGTATTAACTTCATAAGCAGCTAAATGCTGAGTTATCCCCCCAGACTCACTGTCTACAACATTGGTTGATTTAATAGTATCGAGCAATGATGTTTTACCGTGATCAACATGTCCCATTACTGTAACCACTGGATGTCTCTTGGCTGGAGATTTTTCATCAGAGAAACTAGAAACTACTAGAGGGTAATCAACCTCTTCCTCATTGATTACTTGCTCTTCTTCAAATTTAACCTCAAAACTAAATTCTTCAGCAACAAGAACAGCAGTTTCTTGATCAATTTCATCATTTAAAGATGCCATTTCACCGAGATCAACGAGCTTTTTGACAACTTCATTACCTCTTTTACCTAGCTTTCTTGCAAGATCATTGACTCTAATTGATCCATTGATATTTACAGATTTCTTTTCCTTTTGTATTTCCTTCTTTGATTTATCTTTAGAAGAATTTTTTGATTCAGTAGTCTTTTCTATTTTTGGAGAAACAGTTGGTTTTTGTGCTTCCGGAACAATAGCTTTTGGTTTATCTTCTTTTATTGAATCTTTTGAGCTTCTTATAAAGGCAAGAAGTTTTTGTTTGTCTTCATTAGATACTAAATCTTCTACATTAGTTTGTGGAAGACCAGCAGCAATCATTTTATCAAGAAGAACCTTAGGATCTATCTTAAGAATTTCAGAAAGTTTTTTTACAGATATATCCAATTACAATTCTCCCTAATTAAACCATGGCTTTCTAGCCTCCATTATAAGTGCTGAAGCTTCTTTTTCTGTTATTTTATCTGATATATCCATTAGCTCAGGCACTGACATTTCAGCAAATTCTTCAAGTTTTTTAATATTGTTTTGACTTAAAGCACTTAATACATCATTAGTTATTCCACGCAAATCAACTAAATCTTTTTCCATTGTTGGATCATTAAAATCATCATTGAAAGCATCTTGAAGAAGAAGTTCATTAGCTTTTTCGATTACTTCAGATACTCTCTTTGTGGTTTTAAATATTTTCTCTAAATTATCATTTCCAGCATCAACGACTTTTTCTAATGTCTCCATTTCAGATGCTATTATTTGTTCTTTTTCTTGGCTAGTCAGCTCAAGACGATTAGCTACTTGTTCATATTTTTCTACAAGACTTGAATCTTGGTATTCCTTGAATTGTTCTTTATTAAGAATTTGGAAAGACCACCCAATCATTTGAGTCATAAGTCTTAAATTCTGACCATTTTTACCAATTATTTGTGCCTGATTCTCCTCTTCAACTTCAAGAACAAGTGTTGAAGTTCTCTCATCAACCAAAATAGAGTAAATTTTGACGGGAGCTAAACAATTAACAACAAATTCAGCAGGATTGTCGCTATGGATAAAGATATCTATTCTTTCATTACCAATTTCATTTGATACTGCCTGTACCCTAGACCCCCTCATGCCTACGCAAGCACCAACAGGATCTATTCTTCCATCATAGGTTTTTACTGCTATTTTAGAACGATATCCAGGATCTCTCGCAATTGCTTTAATTTCAATAGTTCCTTCAGAAATTTCTGGAACTTCTTGAGTAAACAATTCAACTACAAGCCTTTCATCAGTTCTGCTTAATATGATTTGAGGCCCTCTTGGGGTTGTGATGATTTCTTTAATAACTGCTCTTACTTTATCATTTAATTTAAAGATTTCTCCTGGGATTATTTGATCTCTTGGAATTTGAGCATTAAGATCCTCTTCAATTTCCAAAAGAAGAAAATCTCTATTAATCCTCTTTACCTGTCCTACAATAACTTGCCCTATTAGATTTTCATATTTTTTTGTAATTTTACTTCTTTCAGCTTCTCTAACTTTTTGAATAATGACTTGTTTTGCAGCTTGAGCAGATATTCTTCCAAAATCTATATTTTCAATTTCTTTTGTTGCAACATCATTATCCAGATGATGATCTGTAATATCTTTTTTGGTTATTTCAAAAATTTGATCTACGAAGTCTTCATCTTTCACTACATTCCAATTTCTAAAAGTTCTATATTCTCCAGTAGCTCTATCAATAACTACACTTATGTTAGCTTCATCTTCAACGAGTTTTTTTGTAGCGCTAGAAATTGCTTCTTCGAGCGCTTCAAAAATTATTTCTTTATTAACTCCTTTTTCCATCGACACGGAATCAACAACTTCTAAAATTTGTTTATTCATTTTCTTTTTTCTTTAATTGGTCCTCTAAATCCAATTTACATTTATCTATATTGCTAAATTTTAGCAATACAGTCCCTCCTTCTGTTTTGACAGAAATCTCTGAATTCAAAACTTCTAGGAGAGTGCCTTTAATTTTTCTAAGGTTATTAACCTTAGAGAAGAGTGATAATGATACTACATCTCCAATGAAATTTTTATATTGTTTACTATTAAATAATCTTCTATCTAATCCTGGAGATGAAACTTCAAAACTTCCAAACTCAGAAAAGATTGATTCAAATTGAAAATGATAGTCAATTTCTCTACTTATTTTTTCACAATCACTAATGTCTATACCCTGAATGGCATCTATAAAAATTCTCAATATTTTTCCTCTACCTCTTGCTGATGTAACTTCGATACCCCAAAGGTCACAGCCAGATGCCTTAATTATTGGTCCAAGGAAGAGTTCGATGTCTTTTTTAATCATTATAGTTGGTAGCGGGGGATGGATTTGAACCATCGACCTCCGGGTTATGAGCCCGACGAGCTACCAGACTGCTCTACCCCGCAGTGACGTAAAATCATAGTTAAAAGACTTAGAATGGTCAACACTTATAGACTATAATTTATTTTCTTATTTTTGGCCGAAGTGGCGGAATTGGTAGACGCGCTATCTTGAGGGGGTAGTAAGCTTTGCTTGTGAGGGTTCAAGTCCCTCCTTCGGCACCATACTTTGATTATTCAGGTTTAGGCTTATTTTGCTCGTCCTGATCTTGTGTTTGCGTCATTTCCTCTTGTTGTGAGTTGGAATCAACATTCAAACGTAGTGCTTGATTAGACATGTAAGCTAAAAGCAGACATAAAATAAAAAATATACTTATCAAAATCCAAGTTAACTTTGAAAGAAAGTTTGATGGGCCAAGTGGTCCAAATAAAGAATCAGAACTTCCTCCACCAAAAGCTGAACCTAGATCAGATCCTTTTCCCTGTTGCAGCATAATTGCTCCAACAATTAATACTGCTAATATTACTAATAATATATTTATGAAAATCATAACTGCGCTATATTAGCAAATTCTTTAGGGTCAAGAGAAGCCCCACCAACTAAAAGACCATCAATATTAGAATTATTTAGTAGATGAGTGGCATTTTTTTCGTTAACACTGCCACCATAAAGTATTTTTGCATTAGTAACTAAAGATTTAATAAGTTCGCACACTTCGTTTATATCAGAAACTGCAGGAATTAAACCACTTCCAATTGCCCAAATAGGCTCATAAGCAATAATTACATCTTCATCTTTACTGCTAAAAAAATTCAATTGATCAGTTATGAAAGATGATGTTTGATTATCCTCTCGAACATTCATTGATTCACCAACACATATTATTGGTTTAATTGAATTTTTTGATAGTTGATTATATTTGTTAAAAATATCTTCATTGGTCTCATTAAGAAGATTTCTAGATTCTGAATGACCAATAATACAGTAGTCAATACCACAATCTTTTAGCATCTCAGCAGAAACTTGAGATGTAAATGATCCTGAATCAAATGGAGATACATTTTGTGCAGCAATAGAAATATTGCAATCAGAAAAAGAGGTTAGATAAGGTGTAGGCAAAGCAACAATAACCTTATTTAATGTGTTTGTTTCTTCTAAAAATTTGCTGAACCATTTATTAATAAAAGGCCTAGTGCCATTCATCTTAAAATTAGCAATTATAATTTTTGACATTTTTAAATGATTAATTCTTTGATTAGATTAATGATTATGGGAATATTTTTTTCTGAGTCTGATTCTACCATTATTCTGATTTTAGCTTCAGTTCCCGATTTTCTTATTGATATCCTAGTATCAGAATAATTTTTCTGTATAGACTCGATATTTTTCTTGAATTCACATTTCTCAATAATTTCCATATCTTTAACTTCAAGACTTTCCAGCACTTGAGGTTTATAGTCTATTTTTGATTTTACATCGGACAAAGATAAGTTTAATTCTTCAAGTGCTGCTAGAGTTTGAATCAAAGCAATGTTTGCATCTCCACTTTCTGAGAACTCTCTTTGAATAATATGTCCAGATGATTCTCCTCCTAAATTTAATTCATTTTTTACTAATTCCCTAGAAATATATTTGTCACCAACTTCGGTTCTGTAAAAATTAATTCCTATTTTTTCTAAAGCATTTCTTATTCCTTCATTAGTCATATCAGTACCAATAACACAATCTGAACCAGGTTTGTTTTGTTTCTTGTTTCTTAAAGCTAACGTATAAATAATTTCATCGCCAGTGGAAACATCTCCTTTAGAATCGCTTAATACTAGTCGATCGCCATCTCCATCTACCGCAACACAAAAATCAAATTCATATTGCTGGGCATACTCCTTGAAAAGACTCTTATTAAGAACTGCACTTTTTTCATTAATATTAAAACCATCCGGATTACAATTGATCCTGATAACTTTGGCACCTAACTCCTCTAGTAACATTGGGGTAATCTTATAATTAGCTCCATTCGCTCCATCAACTAAAATAATTTTATCTTTTAAATTGTGTGCACCTTTCAGTGTACTTTTACAATATTCAATATATCTTCCGGCTGCACTATCTATCCTAAATGCTTTTCCTAAATCAGATGCTTTTACTGGACGTATTGGATCATCTATTCGATCTTCTATATCTGCTTCAAGTTCTTTCGAAATCTTTCTACCATATTTGTTAAAAAATTTAATGCCATTATCATAGAAGGGATTATGGCTTGCACTTATGACAACTCCAAATTGGCCAGAATATGTTGCTGTGAGAAAAGATACTGCTGGTGTTGGTATTGGGCCTGCTAGTTTTACATCAATTCCAGCTGATATAAAACCAGCTTGAAGTGCCGCTTCAAGCATGTAACCTGAAACCCTTGTATCTTTGCCTAGAATTATTGAATCATAGCCTTTGTTTTTGATTATGGTTCCAGTATGAAATCCAAGTTTAA
>Ga0310343_10001762_pt1 | contig 11200 bp, 22 predicted proteins | sample HC15DNA2025_MG_FD_203519 | JGI IMG/M metagenome (GOLD analysis project Ga0310343, IMG submission 203519) | Marine microbial communities from station ALOHA, North Pacific Subtropical Gyre - HC15-DNA-20-25_MG | ecosystem: Environmental > Aquatic > Marine > Oceanic | place: Pacific Ocean: North...
GTATTGTAATATATAAATTTCCTCGCCTATTACCTCTAGTTGGTAAGCCTTGTTCTTGTATACTTAATACTGTTCCAGGTTGCGTACCTTTAGGAATGGAGATAGCAAGTTTTCTTTTTTCTAATGTTTGGATATTTGTTTTTGTTCCTGTAATTAAATCCAATACATTTACTTTTTGAACTGTATGCAAATTAGCACCATCTCGATTCCAAATAGGATGTTGTTTCACTCGTACTCTTACTAATAAATCACCTCTTGGCGCATTAGAATGATAATCATCACCTAATGCAGGAAATTTAATTGTTGTACTATTGTCTACACCTTTTGGCAATGTTAGATTTACACTTTGTTCTTTTCCATTTGTTAATCTATAAGTGGCAATTAATTCCTTGCCTTTTAATACATCTTCTAATTCTATATCTGCTTGAATTATAATATCTCTATTCTTTCTGAACTGTCTTCTTTGAAATGGACTTCTGTTGCCACCAAAGAAGTCATTGAAAATATCTCCAATGTCATTAGGAAAGTCTCCACCAAATTCCCAAGTCTGAGTTCTAGGATTCTGATTGCCTGTTGTCCCAAACATATCATACTGCTGTTTTTTATTTGAATTACCTAGTGTTTCGTATGCTTCATTAATTTGCTGGAAGGTATTAGCATCACCACCTTTGTCAGGATGATGTTTCATGGCTTGTTTTTTAAATGCCTTTTTAATTTCGTCTTGTGAGGCATTACGATTCACACCTAAGGTTTTATAATAATCCATACTATATTATATAATGACTCTTACCAAAAAGTCAAGTCCTAATGTATTTAATGATTTGGATTGTCCTTATTTTTTACCGTTAGGCAAATTGGCACCTGGTTTACCAACATATAATCCAAAGAATGCCGCACCGGCACCTACTATTGTTGATATAAACATTGCCTGAGCATTTGATGGATCAGTTAATGTCATGAACCATGTTATTGACTTATAGAAAGCATAGATATAAGCCAACATTATAAGTCTAGGAATTAATCTAAATTTGTCAAGTATACCTGCGGTTTTGTTGTACCATGTTGGTGCATCGTCTCCTGTTTTTGGCACAAGGTCCTCTTTTGGAACTTCGTACTCTTTGGAAACTTCTTTTACTTTTACTTTTGGTACTAACATATCTTCTTTTAATTCAGCCATTATTTTACTCCTGGAATTTTACTGTTTCTTTTTCTGTGACCGTTCCACGCAACAAAGCCACCTAATCTTAATGACCAGTATGCCAATCTATTCATTGTGTAGAAACCATTCACTATAACATTGATGTCTCTAAAAATTTCGTCTGCTCTTTTTTGTGTAAGTTCACCCATTGTTTCTTTTTTGTTTACTTTTAACAATGTTTTATATTTGTAAGCATAATCATGAACAAGTCCACCAATTAAAAGTACGCCTACTGGTGAAAAGAAAGTTCTAAGGAATTTAGGAATACTTGCACCATCAAATTGGAATCCTGCTGGAATAACATATTCAGTTCCGTCTATGTTGTATTTCCAATCTTTTGTAAGTTCCCAATTTCTAGTTGATAGCAACCATAAAGCAATACCTTTCCAGAAGCCTTTGCCTTTTGTTTTAATCTGTAAAGGTTTAAGTTCTGGGAAGCCTTTAAAATTAAACTTCATCTTTGTTTTTGCTCTTTTATCTGTGAAATTAATAATTGCGGCAACTATTACGACAGCGATTAATACTGTCCATTGCCAAAATTTCATTGCTAGTCCTATTATAAATTCCATATGTATCCTTTTCTTTATAGTAGTATTTATTCAGTGCCTTCGTAATACTTCTTATACTCTTCTAATAGATTATTTGTTTCTTGTAATTTTTGTCTGATTTGTGCGAAGTTTCTAGCAAGTACTTGGAAGTCCTTGTCTGTTATTCCAAACAGCACAGGGTCTATACCTGCTTCTTCAAGTTTCTTAAATACTTCTTCTGCATTTTCACTTGTGATAATGTGCCAGTAGATCTCTTCCATCTGTAAAGGTGTTGGCATAGGATAGTCTAATTTTTCTCTAGGTTTTTCAATTGAAAATATTTTAATTTTCTTTTCACCACCTATACTACAACCTGTTAGTAATATAATAAATGCTACTGCTAATATTTTATTGAAATGGTACATAGTTTGGATTTGCAAGTGCCGGGCACTCTGGGTTAATTTGTGATTTTAATGTTGCTTTTAATTCTTCTGGTGTGTGTTCAGCACCTGATGCCAACTCGATACATCTCGCCGCATTTTTGCCACCACCGTTAACAATTCTTTCAATTGCTTTTGTTCTTTCCAGTGCAAGTTTGCCGATGTCTCTATTTTTCTTTGTGAATCTTTTATCTAGGTCTTGTAAATCTTTTTTGAAAGTATTAATTAAAACATTAAGTTTCTTGTTGCTTTCCATTATTGCTTTGAAATCTTTTTCTTGTTGTTCTAGAACTTTATTTTGTTCTGCAACTGCTGTTTCTAATTTTATTTGATTTGCTTTTAGAGTGGCATTGTCCGCTCTTAATTTCATCACATACATACCTGCACCTGCTATACCTGTTATAAGCAGGATTGTAATTAACATTTTTATTTGACCAAATATCATTCTGTTTCTAATTCTCCACAACGACAGTGTCTACACACTTCTATTTCGTATTCTATTGAGCCTTCTGAAGGATATGTTTTTTCTTTTCTAGTAAGTATTCTACCTTCATGGCATTCGTTACCACAGTTAAGACAATATTTTTTATTCTGTTCCATAATTAACTGCTACTATTTATCTAGTAAAGGATAGGTTTCCGCTTATTACCATTCTTTTGTCTTCTCTATTAGGCTGTGCTTCGTGTGGCATAGCACCAGGAAATAACACACATCTACCTCTTTTAGGCTTTACTTTATATACTCCATGGTCAATATATGGATAGCCATAGTTATAAAACACAGTTTCAGCAGAATCTTCACCACAGTCTACATAGTACACAAAAGACCAATCATCTGGAAAAACACTGTGAATATGTATTCTATGAGAGTGGGCAGTTTCATAATGTTGTATCCAAGTATGTTTTAATTCCATTCCTACATAGCCATATTTAGAACCTACTTCTTTAAAAAAGTTTTTTATTACAGGCAATAGCAAATCTGCTAATTCTTTTTGTAATGGTTCAAAAAATGATGTATTGTGTTCACTTATATTTTTAAGTGTATAATTTTTGCAAAACTCTTCTAGTTTTTCGCTTGGCTCTAAGTCTTTATGATAAAGTGAAGTTGAAAATGTATGTGTAATTAAATCGCTCATTATTCTATTAGACCAGGCTTATAAACTGTTTTGCCGTTTTCTTTCATAGCAGTAAGAACAGATTTACGATTACCTTCAGGTTTGTAGGATACGTGTACCCATCCTGAATCAGGTATACCTGGTGTATAGAATTCTAATATGAGTTGGTCAAAGTCTAAGGTATCTTCAATCCATTTCGCCACTTGATAATTGCTTGTACCTGGACATTCGATATCTACTGCCTCACCTTTGCAATGTTGTGATCTGGACGATCCTCCAACTGCTTCGTTAAGTTTAGGTCCTCTGTATCCTGAATTTATAACCGTAACTCCAAAATTTTCTCTAACAGGTTGTACTACATTTTCAAATAAGGATTTAGCACTTGCAAGATGTTCTTCACCTGGCGTATTATCTATGCCATGTCTTAAAGCCGTTTGGCTTTTTGTAAATTCTTGCAGTGTAAAATTTTTAGATAATCTCATGTCTCTTAAGTACCACGCAGTGACCATTATTTTCAAATACCAAATTTTCTCCTACTTTGGTAATGTTGTAGTCACCAACATACTTACTTAAGAAAATTATTTCAGGAAAGGCTTCAATCTGAATTGATTCTTTTAAGTTGTCGTAAATGTCTTGAGTGTAACCCATATCTATAAATTCAAATACTAATTTGTCAGCATATTTTTTCTTCATTACAACATTATTATTTTCCATATAGATATCATCTAGATGACTGTCACCAAAGAAGTTTTTATAATTTTCCATTTGGTTTTCTGTTGTTTTGATATCATATGCTCCAGAATCTAAAGGAATCTGTTCGTGAATATGTTGTTCGTCTGCTGGTACACTTCTAAAATTTTTGTAATATCTAAATCTAAGTTCTGGTAGATTAGATATTTTTTTAACACCATCCAGTATTTCTAGTATTTGTCCGGGTGAATTTTTAGTTCTTTCTATTTCAACAAACACTCTGTATTTTCCATCAGATTGTTCACCACTTGTTTTGTCTGCATCTAAAACATAAGTGTAACCTGTTTCAACAAAATTTACAAGGTCTTTTGCTGGTTGTTCACCTTTTACTGAAAAACTTAATGTAACGATATCTTTATCATCACCCATTTTAGATTTGAATGAATCTATTTCAAAAATATTATCTATTGTAAATTCTAAATCGTTTTGACGAAGTCCCATTAGATTCCTTCCGGTGCAATACTATCTGCTTTTTCTACAGGAGTTGAATCATCTACTACTTCGCTATTTGCAGGTTCTTGATTATAGTCCTGTTCTATTTCATAACCACTGTAAATTGTTCTAATTAATTCTTTAGGCATTCTAATTTGTACTATCCATACTGGCATTTGATCAAGTTTACCCTTTTTAGTGCCTGGTCTAAAATCATCTTGTTTTAAAACTTTTCTTGGATAGATATAAACATCCTTCTTAAAAAATACTTTACAGCCATAATCTGTAAGTCTTTTACCACCCATAGGATCTGGCATTTCTTCTCTAGGCCACATAAAGGAGCAAGTAATAAAATGTCTAGTAATTTCAGGGCCTGATACTAATTCACCCTTTTCCCAATTATCATACACATATAAATCCAACTGATCTAACACTCTTTCAAAATCCTTTAAAATAGTGAAGGCTGTGTCGTTGTCGTATACGTTTTCTACTGCTTTGATTATATCTTTAATATCTTGCATTATATGGTACCTTTTTAAGTATTTATCAATGTGGCTGACATAAGTGCATAGTTTTATATACCAACAAAACTAGTAAATATTTTTATGCAAATCAACTTTTTGCAAATAACAATAAGGAGTGCTAATGGGTAAAAAAACATCCAAAAAGCGCCTGAACACACTGCCAATCAAACAATTCCAACCAGATAAGCCAAAACAAGTGAACATTGTGCCGCGAAATGTGACACAAGAATCATACTTGTTAAAACTGCTTGATCCTAGCAAAGATATTGTCTTTGGTGTAGGACCTGCTGGAACAGGAAAGACTTTGATTGCTGTACAGGTAGCAATAAAAATGTTCAAAGAAAAACAAGTTAATAAAATAGTGGTTACACGTCCCGTCGTAAGTGTAGACGAAGACTTAGGCTTTCTTCCTGGTACATTGGAAGAAAAAATGGCGCCTTGGACCATACCTATTTTTGACGTGTTTAAATTATACTTCACCACGCAAGATATAAGAAATATGCTTTATGAAGGTATTATCGAGATATCTCCGCTGGCGTTTATGAGAGGTCGCACTTTTCATAACTGTTACATAGTAGCAGATGAAATGCAGAATGCTTCTACAAACCAAATGAAGATGTTGTTAACAAGGATCGGTAGGCACAGCAAACTAGCAGTCACAGGAGATCTACATCAGACAGATAGACCTAAAGATAATGGATTGTCTGACTTCATTGAGAAGTTGAACAAACGAGCAAGTAAATTGATTGATATAGTTTCATTTGCTAAAAAGGATGTACTAAGGCACAAAGCCGTGCAAGAAGTTTTAGATATTTACGGAGACTGAACTAAATTAACGTCTTGATTTCTTCGTATAATATGGAAGCCAAAAGGTGTACAACAAATACCGCTGGTTTCACCTGGACGCAATCCTTCTAGGTAAACTACAAATAGTTTATCCATTTGTTCCCTTTTAATGAATCCTAAGTCGCCTCCATTGGCTTTACCGCTTGGACAATCACTGTACATTTTAGCGGCTTGTTCAAATGTTAATTCATTGTTTAACATTTTCTTTTGAATATCAGCAATTAAAAATAATGCTTCTTCTCTAGAAACATTTCTTTGACTCCTTGTTGCGTCCTCGTGTGCAATTAATATGTGACTGGCTCTAAGCATTTTTTAAATATTTCCAACTTATTGGAAACTCCACTTTACAAATATTATGTATTTCATTTGCAATCTGTTGTGTTTCTTCCTGAGTATCTTTAGCACATCTTAAATTACACACTCTAGCAAATGCATATAAAGTTCCTGACCATATCCATTCTGTCATCATAGACTGTGGTAGAACCATACGTGCTTGTTCTGGTGCGATACCTTTTCCTATTAATGAGTTATAAATTATTTTGCATTGTTCCATTGTCATATCTAGTCTGTGTTGTTCGTTTGAATCTATAGACACTGTGCCATCTGAACCTTGTTTAGAATTTTGTGGTCTTCCTCTCCATTCTTTTGCTTGATAAAGTTCTGGTGTATAGTCTACGTAACGTCTGCTGATTTCATTCCATACAAGACCTACCTGATGTTTTACTAATTGCCTTGCAACGAACACAGGTGCTTTAATTCTAAATTGTAGACTTGCATGAGCAAAAGGCGACCAATGATTGTGCTCTGCTAAAAATTTAATTAATTTTTCATCTTTATCTTCAAAACTGTCTTTGTATTTTGCGTATGAAACTCTTGCGGCATTGACCACAGATAAGTCTGTACCCATTTTGTCTACAAGTTCTACTTTCATTGTTTTATTGCCTCTCTTAATTTGCTTTTAGGAATATCTACCATACGTTTATCACACACCTTTGTAATAACGCAAACATCACAATCAGGATTTCTTGATACACAATGTTTTTTGGCGTGTGTAATTAACCACATATGAGCGCCGTATTTGTATTTTGCCGGTGTTGTATCATTCACTGTGATAGATGCTTTACCTTCATCTAAACTGTCTGCCCAACCCAATCTCCATAACAATCTAAAAACATGAGTATCAACTGCTATGTGTGGTTCGCCAAATACAAAACGCATTACAATATCCGAACTTTTTCTGCCAACACCAGGTAACGTCATTAGTTCTTTTTGTGTTTGTGGAACTTTGCCATTAAATTTTTCTAAAAGCATTTTGCTTGTGGCAAGTATATTTTTTGATTTTGCGTTGTGCAATCCTGCTGGTCTGATTGCTTCTATTATTTCTTCTCGAGAAAGTTTAATCATGTCTTGAGGGGTGCTGGCAAGACGGAATAATTGGTTACAAGCGATTGCTGTCCGCTTGTCTTGACTTTGTGCTGACAGCATTACTCCTATTAAACTTGTATATGCTTTGCTGTAAATTTTTGATTTAGGTTTTTTGTTAGAATAGTAATGATATTTAGAAGCAAGTTTTTCGTATATGTAATCTATTTCAAATGCTGATTTCATTTGTCTTTAAAATATTTTTCAAGTTTGTTTGCTTCACCTGAATGTTTTTCGTATCCAGGCATAGGTTCTTTTTGTGTGTCTATAACTTCCCACTTTTGCGACCATTTTTTATTAAATTCAACCCAGCCTACTCCTTCTGGATCAGTGTCAGGTTTAATTGCATCTTCAGGACATTCTGGTTCACACACTCCGCAATCAATACATTCGTCAGGATGAATAACAAGCATATTTTCTCCCTCATAGAAACAATCTACAGGGCAAACAGATACGCAAGTGGTATGTTTGCACATTACACATTTATCATTTACAACGTATGTCATTAGACACTCGCTAATTTGATCATTGTTGCCGCAAGATTTATTTCAGGATCTGAAACTAGTGTATGGTCAACCAGACCTTGTTTTATAATTAATATTGCTTTTTCTTGTTTTTCTTCGTCACCAAACAGAGTAATATTATCATATAGCCACTTGTAAATATCTTCTATTTCATCTGGACGTGCTTGTGAACATACAAGTTTTCTTGCTTCTGTTATTTTACCTTGTTTGAACAATTCAGTCATTTGCAATTTATAATCTGCTTCGCCTTTGTCAGATTTATTAGGAGCCATTAATTGTCCATCTTGTGAATTAAGTTGAACTGTGTTGATACACTTTCTTAAATCAGGATAGTGTGCTTTCACATATGTGTCTAAAATATCTAAGTCAGGAGTAACACCTTCATCCATTAAAATTTTTGCAACTCTAGTTGTAAATTCTGTTTGGTCAATACGTTCAATGTGAAATCCTTGGCATCTTGAGTGCAGTGCTGGAATAATTCTATTTGGATAGTTACAAGTTAAAATGAATCTACTTGTTGTATGATACTCTTCCATTACGCCACGCAGTGCCGCCTGTGCATTTGGACTTAGATAGTCTGCCTCATCAAGTAACACTATTTTAAATGCTCCGAACGGAATCATTTGTACAAAGTTTATGATAGTGTTTCTAATATCATCAACACTATTTGTTCTACTTGCATTTATTTCAAGTATGTCCAAGTCATTAACTTCTAGTTCATTGAACAATACTTTTGCCAATGTTGTTTTACCTATACCTGCATTACCACTGAATAATAAATGCGGAATAGTTTTTTCTTTTATCCATTGCTGAACTTGTTTCTTTTGATGTTCATCTCTAAAGACATAGTCATCTACAGTCTTAGGACGATACTTTTCTACCCAAAGTTCTTTCATTACCAACCCATTATCCCTTTAAATATGCAACCTACAATTACCATTACTCCTATAAACACTCCTGGTATTAATACCGCTGGATGCATACGTTCCATAATATACTTGTCATCTTTTTCTCTTTGTTCCCAAGTATATTCTTCCTCTTTTTTCATACCATTGGTACCCAATATAATATTGCAATTATTATTATAGTTGTTATTGCTATTGATGTCAAGAGTGGACCCATTATTTTTCCTTTAATTGTTATCGTTAAAGTCATCATATAAACCATATTTGGCAGTAAGTTCTTCTCCTGCTTTAATTGGTTTACAAGTCATTAAATATTTTACAGGCAGTTGATGCCAGAACCCTGCAACATTTTTACAATTAGGATTATCTGAATGATTATAAAATGCTCCTAAGGCAGTTCTAATTGCACCATGCGGAAAATTTTTATTTAGGATATGCACAATACCTAGTATAACATCTGCATCAAAATCTTTAGTGGCAAATACACCTAAGCCTTGCACATTAGACTCTTTGATTGTTATTCCGTTAGGCAATGGTTTGTACATTAATCTTTCCTATAGTATTCTTGACCTATACCACTTAATATTAAAATAATATAAAGTGGAATCCACCACCAACCATTAATCATATTTGTTAAATGTAAAGCCATTAACACAATACCTGTCAGTCCAGTAGTATTCAGTCCTTTGCTCCGTATTTCTGGAATTCTCATATCTTAAGTATATGATGTATTGCTTAATTTGTCAAGAATTATTCTGCTAATGCAGTTTGATTTGAATCCGTTTTTCTGGTAATGGCATCAGTTGGTTTTTCTTTTGATGTGCCCAAAACTGATTCGGCTTCAACTGCTCGTACAACCACTTTGCCTTTTGAATTTTCTAATGTTATTCCTCTAGTCCATCTGCCATGTTCAACCAGAATCCAATCTCCTACCTCATAGTCATCTGTGTTTTCATGACCTTTGGCAATAACTTTACCCCATCGTGGATGGATACCTCTTGCGATACCATCATCACCTGGCATTATAATTCCTCCAGATGTTTTCTGTTCACCGAACTCCATTTCGGTTACAAGTACTCTATCATGAATTGGTCTGAGATCTTCTGCTTGGTAGACTCTAACAGTGGACATTATTCGCTATCTTTTTTTACAAAATTTCCGTCTGCGTCTTCAACCCAATCATCTTTTGCAGTTTCTTCATGAGTGTGAGGCTTATCACCATCTGCATGACTGTGAGTAGTACCGTCGTCATGTGTATGTTCAAGTGATGCTTCTCCATCTGCTTTGTTTCTTGAAGGAACTTTAGTTGGATTGTCTCTGTAGTAGTCAGCAAGAACTTCTTCTCTTTTTTTGATAATTTTGCCACCTGGGCCTAATTCATCACCTCTAGCATTTACTTTGGCATTGCCAACCGCTTGAGTTAATTCATTACGTTTTCTTAAAAGATCCATGTCAACGTTTTTACCTTGCATGGTTTTGTATGTTCTTCTGCCTGTTTGTTTAACCGCCATTAGTTGTTCTCCTATTATGTATGTATTTATCTAAGGAACTCTCTCCAGTCTAAGCCATATTGAATTGAATCAATTTTATGCACTCCTAATAGGAATAATACATAACTTGCTACCGAACTGCCTCTGCCTACACCCCATACAATCTTGTTTTGTTTCATAAAAGTTACCAAAAAGTGTAGAAATTTTAATAAATTCATCATATCCATTTTCTTAAAAGCATCTAATTCATCTTTTACTCTTTGTTTATTTGCTTCTATATCTGGACACATCTGGTCTATATATTTTTCTATATCAAAATTTTTAAAACTATTTGGCATAAACCATTCTGTTTGCAACAGTTTGTCAAACTCTTCTCTGCCAATATCTAGTTGTTCATAAAATTTTATTGCTGGGCCTTGTCCAGATTCTTTTACAGCACTATTGAACTGTGTGGTTTCTTCATTCTTTTCTGCATACACTTTGAACAAAGTGTCCAATTTTCCTTTGTACACAAGATCCATCAAATCCTGTGTGCCATACTTAGGCAATCCTAAAGAATCAATCTGCATATGTAATTGTAACTGATTTTGACTAATAAGTCAATGATCTTCTTGCTTTGGCTTTTAATTTGGATACCAATTTGCGTTTGAATTTCTTTCTACCAGATTTTAATTGATGTATTTTTTGTGCTGTATTCGTTTTTTGCATTCTATATATTACTCGACATTGATTAAATTGTCAAGATCTTTTCCAGAATTTTTTTGAAGTTCCTGTTGCTCTTTGTACCAACGCATTTTAAGTTCTTCTTGAAAGTCTATAATAAAAAAGTTAAGTTGTTTTTGAATTTCAGGATTACGAGCCTTAAGATATTTGGTTCTTAACTCTTGTAATTTCTTTTCTATTTCTGCTGTTGGAATGTCTTTCAGGTCTTTGGTGAAAGGATGAAACATAACATCTTACGAAAATTGACCTACGTATCTAGCAAATACAGTTACACCTTTATCGTAACTGAAGAATTCAACCACTCT
>Ga0310343_10001763_pt1 | contig 11200 bp, 16 predicted proteins | sample HC15DNA2025_MG_FD_203519 | JGI IMG/M metagenome (GOLD analysis project Ga0310343, IMG submission 203519) | Marine microbial communities from station ALOHA, North Pacific Subtropical Gyre - HC15-DNA-20-25_MG | ecosystem: Environmental > Aquatic > Marine > Oceanic | place: Pacific Ocean: North...
ATATAACATAGGTGATCTTATAAATAAAATATTGTTTTGTGGTGTTATATGGTATGCTGCGAAATATAAGTTTAAGAAAACGAGTTTATTTTAATAAAACAATTATGTTTTTAATTTTTTTATTTAAATGTTTAAACATATTAATACTATGTTTTTAGGTTGGGATGTAGGAATTAAAAATCTATCATTTTGTTTGATAGATTTTAATGAAAAAGACAAACAATATAAAATTGTGGATTGGGGAATAATAAATCTAGTAAAAAATCATTTGTTACCTAATGTTCAATGTTGTGGAACCGTAAAATCAACTGGCAAACAATGTCAAAAATCAGCAATTTATGTTTTAAAAAATAATTTAATGGTAGGTTATTGTAAAGCCCACGCAAAAGGTAAAGATTTAGAAACATTAGAGGAGTTTACAGGAAAAAGAAAATGTGAAATATGTGGAAAAGACGCTTCAAGATATGACGATGAGTTAGATCAATATTTGTGTTTAAAACATGTTCCTAAAGAAAAGAAAGAATTAGTAGAAAAAATAAGTTTGAAAGCTAGCAAAATACCATTAATGCAGTTAGGGAAAACACTTTATAAACAATTGGATTTAAAAACTAATTTTTCAAAGGTAGAATATGTAATTATTGAAAACCAACCTGTATTAAAAAATCCGACTATGAAAAGTATTCAAATGATGTTATATTCTTATTTTTTAAAAAAATATATATCAGATATAGATCCAGAAAAAAGAATATTAAAAGATATAGTATTAATGTCTGCTAAAAACAAATTAAAAATATATGATGGACCGATATTAACACATATTAATAAGATTAAAAGTCAATACGCAAAAAACAAAAAACTTGCTATTGAACATTGTAAATATATTATAGAACAGGATTGTGTTGATGAACAATGGATATAATTGTTTAAAAATAGTTCTAAGAAGGATGACTTATCAGACGCACATCTTATGACAAAATATTTTATAATGAAGAAGTTTAAAATTATATAGTAATATTATATGGTAATAAAAATATTATCTATATTTTTACTAATATTGTTTATTATTAAATTTAATATAATTGAGAATTTTATTAATTTAAGTAATATTACGTGGGTAAATATTAAAGCAAGTTCATGTAAACAAATATTTATTTATAAAGATAAAATATATAAAAAATGTCCTATAACTAGTAATTATTATAAAATACTTTCTATGTCTTTTGATTTTATTCCTAAAGCTAAATATGATAAAAAATTTTCATTAACTATAGAGGATTATTTTAAACATAATTTAACTAAAGATAACAAACCTAAAGATTATATTAATCAATTAAATAAAATAGAATCAACATTAAAAAAAAATAATATTTACCATAATGATATAAAAATGCGTCATTTTTTTGTTAAAAATAATAAAATAAAATTAATAGACTGGGATAATTCGTCTTTTAATAAACCACTAAAAAGAAAATGGGTAAATAATGATTTTAATTTGATAAAAGATAATTTATTATAATATTTAAAGAATAATATTTATACTTAAGGACAATCTTCGCGTTAATTTATATATAATAGTTTCTGGAACTATAAATATGGAATCTATAAATCTTGATTTAGAAAGCGAGTCACATAAAAATATAGATATTTCTTTGAATGAAAAACCATCAACACAAGGTATAAATTTACAAAAAAGTGATACCGGGTCTAGTTTAGGTTTAGATTTACTTGTTAATAAAAAAAAAACTGGTGGTGAAGGTGTAAAATCTATTAATATTAATAATTCAACCCCTAGTGCACCATCATCGCCAAGTAAAAATATCAGTTTAAATTTAGATAATGAACTTGGAATTAATTCTATTGATTCTAATAAAAAAGATGATGGTATAGTTAATTTAGATAGTTTATTATCAGATAATAGTAATAATTTAAATGATAAACCTAAAGATAACTTAAATGATTTATCACTTGATGATTTAGATTTAAATTTAGATAGTTTAGATGAAATAAAATCGGAACCAACATTGAATATTAATAATGAAATAAAAACCCCGGAATTATCTCAAACAGATCGTCCCAAAACTTATGAAGAAATTCAAAAAGATAAATTTGAGCTATTGTGTCAACTAGAAAGATTAGAGGCAAAGGGTGTAAAATTAGAGAAAAGGTATGATATGAATTCTGATTATGCTGAAATGAAACACGACTTTGATAGATATTCTAGTAGAAGAGAGCTCGATCAAAGTATTCGGTTTCAACAAAAAATGCTTGTAGCTGGCGTTACTGCGATTGAATTTCTAAATAATAGATTTGATCCCGCTGATATTAAATTAGATGGTTGGTCAGAAAGCATTCACGAAGGGATACATGATTATGATGATATTTTTGAGGAACTCCATGAAAAATACAAAGGAAAATCAAAAACACCACCGGAAGTTAGATTACTAATGATGTTGGGCGGAAGTGCTTTTATGTTTCATTTAACTAACACTATGTTTAAATCTTCATTACCAGGTGTAGGAGATATTATGAAACAAAACCCGGATTTGATGCAACAATTTGCTAAAGCTACTATGAATTCTATGGGGCCACAAGAGCCAGGATTTTCTAATATTATGAATGATATGATAAATACACAAGGTGGATCAAGACAATCCCAACCCGCACCACCTCAAAGAAGTGCTGGTCCATCTAGACCAGAAATGAAAGCGCCACCTGATCTAGACTCTATTTTAAGCGAATTATCACCAGGTAATTCTAAACAAGTCGATATCACGTCTGATTTAAGTGATAGCGAGACTGACTCAATAAGAAATATAAGTATTGGTAAAAATAATAAACGTGAAATTAATTTGGAAATATAATTTAAATATTCATTTATTTTGTTTTAAGATTCATTTAATTGAGTCTTAAGATTCATTCTGTAATTCATATAATTTTATTAAAGATTTAGCTTTTTCATAATCATTTTTAGTAACGCTCTTAAATATTTTTTTTTGTTTTTTAATGATGCAATAGTTACTGTTTTCATTAAACAAATTACTAACAAATATAATAAATATAGCAGTTAAAATAAACGAAACGTAAACATCTCGTGTAGCAATAAACACTATAGTAAATATAATAAATCTTCTTATAATAACATTATTAAACATTTGTTCTTGTGATTCACTTAATTCCATGATGAGATATCTTGATCCTAAATTAAGTAATATCATCATTATGCCAGCAAAATATTTACTATTATTTAAAGTGAAAACATGTTGATTTAGTTTTTGATTTAATTCAGTTAATCCCTTAAACATTTATTATAATAAAATATTTTTTATTTAATTAATTATTTTTAAAATAAGGGATAAAACCTTCTGAAACCTGTTTTGGATCAATAAATAATAAAGATAACAATAAGATAAAAGATAATAATCCTATATAATAATTTTCCATAATAATTAAGAATACTATAGAAATAAGTAATAATTTATTTAAATATCCTTCAGTTAGCATAGAAATAGCAAAATGTGTTTTTTGACATGTTAATGGTAAAAATGCTATAAAAAATACCATTACTAAAACTAAAATATTGTATTTTAAAGTTAACATATATATTAATACAATAAAAATAATTTAGAATATTAATATAATATGAGTGATGATCCAACTGGAGCTATATCTGGATTTAATAAAATGATGAAAGAAATATCTTTAACAATGTTAGGATTTATAAGTGCTATAGTTTCAGCATGTGTATTTATAAGTGTTTATCCTGTAATGCCTTTTATGGGTATTGTAGCTTTTATAGCAGCAATATTAAAAACATTTTTCTATATTTTCAGAAAACTATAATTTGAAAATTAAATATACTTATTATAATAATGGACGTATTCTTTCTTGTAAATGGTATGATGAATGTGTATAATACGCAAAATAAATTAAAAACTACAAATGAAATAGAATTAGAAGAATTCATAGGGTTGTTAAATCCTTTTGTTTTTTATAAATCGTCATTATTATCTGGAGGTGGAGATGATGATGAAAGAGGTGGATTAAAATATTATGCTAAAGTTTTTCTTAAGATATTTGCTTGGTTATTATTCTTCTGTTTCTTTGGGCCTTTAGCTCCATGGGTTCTAATTTCTTGGTATACATTTAGACGGATGTATCGTGGATATAAAATGTATTTTCGACAATATTAAAATTATATTTTCTTTGTTTATATTAAATGACATTTGCGTCAATCGAAGAAGTCTGGGGAAATAATTTTTGTAAAAGTAAAACCCATAAAAAAAGTAAAAGCAAAAACAAAAAGAAAAAAAATAAACAAAAAGATGAATATGCTGATTATTCCGATGATCTTATAGAACAATTTGAAAATTTTAATTCACAAATTAATGCTAACAGTAATTTAGAAAATAATATTTATAAAGACCAAGTTGAAATTATAGAATCAAGTCCTGATGAAGAAGATGAATTAGATGGAGAAGATGAAGATGAAAATATTATTTCTGATTATAATAATAATGAAAGCATTTATGAAAGAGTAAATAATGTTGATAGAAGACCTTCTAGACAACAGGTAAGAAACAATCAACAGGTAATAAACAATCAACAGGTAAGAAACAACCAAGTGGTAAGGAATGACCAAGAATCATCTTTACAAAGTGAGATACAAAAAATGAATGATAAAATTAATTTTATACTTGATAAAATAAAATCTATAGATACTATTCCATTAAGTGATAATGTGAATAAAAATATTTATGATATTATTTTATTTATTGTATTTGGGTTATTTATTATACTCGTATTTGAAAGTATAAGTAAATTATTATTAAAAAATACAGATAAACTAGTATGTATTCCTAAAATGAAAATACCTACTTTAAATGAATAAACCCTTAATTTAAATAATTTTTGATTAAAATAAGTTATTAGATTTATTATTAAACAAATTTAATGAATTATTATTATAAACAAAATTACCAGATGGTTTATAATTATCTATAGATTTGTAATCTCCAACAGATTTATTTGGCATTTTTGTATGTGTTAAAAGAGGCTGTTTAAAAGTTTTATGTTCTTTTTGTATAGATTTATTAGTTTTACCTAACCATGAAATATAAATTAGATTAGGATGAAAATATTTGATATCAAATCCATTTTTAGACAAAGCGGTTGTAATATAAATTATACACGACTTTAGATCATATAATGGAATACCATAAATATATACAGGAATCTTAAAAAAACAATAACAATCATCTTGTTTTTCAGCCGTTGCTTTTATTTTATTATGACATCTTTTTAGAATATCTTCAAAAACTTCTTTTTTTTTATTTTTTTTAACATCTTGTTTTCTATGTAATTCGTCAATATTTATCATAGACATCCTTTAATATTAATAAATAAAAAAATATATAAAATATTTACTTATAATTATTTTTAAAAATATTATTTAAGATATTTAACTTAATGATTAAAAATCTAGTATTAAGTAGTGGAAGTATAATTGGTATATCCTATTTAGGGTGTTTACAAATATTAGAAGAAAGAAATTTAGTAGAAAATATTGAAAATATTTTAGGTTGTTCAGTAGGTGCTTTATTTGGATTATACATGTGTTTAGGATATAACTCAAGTGAATTACATCAAATACTTAAGAAAGTCAATTTTAGTGATCTGACTAATATAGAGTATGATGATATTATTAATTTTACAGAAAATTTAGGATTACAAGATGGCATAAAAATTATGAAGATCACTGAAATTATGATTAAAGCTAAAACAAAAAATCCAGATATTACTTTCTCAGAATTATATAATTTAACAAAAAAGAATTTAATAGTTTTAACTACTTGTTTAACTGATAGAAAAGAAGAATATTTTAATTATATATTAACACCAGATGTAAAGATTATAGATGCTGTAAGGATGTCAATTTCAATACCTTTTTTATTTAAGCCGGTTATATATAAGAATAAATATTATGTAGATGGAGCTGTAATAAATTCATATCCGATGGATTATTTTAAAGATGAAATGGATAAAACTTTAGGAATCCTTATTCATACTTTGGGCTCTTGTAATATTAAAAATATAGAAGACTTTTGTTTATCAATTCTTTTTTGTAGTTTAATTAATAAAAAAAATGATACATATGAAAAATACAAACATAATACAATATTAATAAGTAAATATACAAAGGCTTGTAGTGGATTTGAGTTTTCAATTGATGATGAAGTAAAAGAAGTTTTAATTAAAATTGGGAGAGATCAATGTGAAAAAGCATTAGATTCCGATTTATTAAGAAGTTTACTTAATAATATTGATGATTTAAAAGAAGATAATACAAAACAAGACAAAACTAATCTAGATAGTAAAGATATAGGTCATAACGATATAGGTGACAATGATATAGATTATAACAATGATTTAAATGATAATGATTTAAATGATAATGATTTAGATGATAATGATTTAAATGATAATGATTTAGATGATAATAATTTAGATGATAATGATTTAGATGATAATGATTTAGATGATAATGATTTAGATGATAATTTTGAAATTATTTAATTAGTATTTTTTTCTAACCAACTAGTTATTTGCACAGTTTTTCTAGGTCCTTGATATTCTTTTTTGAATGATAAATCATTCTTTTTATAAAGAATAATAGTTGGATATCCACTAATATTTGCTTCTCTACAATCAGCTCGATGTTTATCACAATCTAAAGCTAATAATTTTACACCTTTATTTCTTTTGGTTTGATACATATTTCCAACACCTACAAAATGTGGTAAAGCTTGTTGTGAATATCCACACCATTCTGTATAATACATAACAAGTAAATAATCTTCATCAAAATTTATGGGACTAAATTTTTCTTTAACTGTTGAATAATAAAGAATAAGTAAAACAATAATAATTAATAATATTATATTCAAGTTTTTTTTTAAAAATTTCATATTCATGATTATAATATTAATATAGATAAAAAAAATATATTAGTTTTAAAATTTAAAGTTTTTAAAGGTTTTCTTGTAAGAATTCCATTAAAGAATCTGCGACTCTTTCACCTTGATATTCAATCATATCCGATAATCTGTATAATCTGATTGTTGGAAATCCTTGAACATCTTCCTTTTTGAGTAATTCTTCTTCTTGATCACCATCAACATAAACAACTTCTACTTCTTTACCATTTACTTTGTTGTTTTGTTTCTTAAGTTTTGCTTCTAATTTTTTCATTTCAGGTTCGGCTCTTTTACAGTGGCCACACCAGTTAGCATAATACATAACTAGTTTTGACTTACCATCTCCGGTTTCAATATCAGTAAAATTTTCTTTATAAAGCATAGCTGTATATATCATTAAACCTATAACAACTACAAGTAATACGCATGTAAGCATATCTTCAGACATTAATGATTTCATCATTTTTTTAGAACCTCTCGAACCTCTTGCCATTTTTATACTATAATATAATATATTTTTCTTTTCTAAAAATTTAAATACTATAAAAATTTAAATACTATAAAAATTTTAATACTAAAAAAATTTAAATGTTATAAATTAATTTTTAATTTATTTTTAATTCCTTAAGTCTTTAAAAGGGCTTAAAGCCTTACTTTATTATTATATAAAATAAAATGTCAGGAGTATCAGAAGGTAAGGATCATTTGGGAATTGTAATTTGTGGCCATGTAGATGCTGGAAAATCTACAACTACTGGTCACTTGCTTTTTAAGCTTGGAGGTATTAAGGAGCGTGAAATGGAGAAGCTAAAGGAAGAAGCTCGTGCTCAAAATATGGAGAGTTTCGCATTTGCTTTTTATATGGATCGGCAAAAGGAAGAGAGGGAACGTGGTGTTACTATTTCGTGCACAACGAAGGAGTTTTTCACTGATAATTATCATTATACTATTATCGATGCCCCAGGTCACAAAGATTTTATTAAGAATATGATTAGTGGTGCTAGTCAAGCAGATTGTGCCCTACTTCTTGTTCCTGCGGCTGGTTTTGAGGAAACTATTTCTAAAGAAGATAGGAAAAATGGTGTTATGGAAGGTCAAACTAGACAGCACGCAAGGCTTCTTAATCTTATTGGTGTAGAACAACTCATTGTAGGAGTTAACAAGATGGATGCGAAGGGTGTAGATTATAGTGAAGAGAGATTTATCGAGATTCGTGATGAAGTAAAAAGAATGTTGTCTAAGGTCGGATACAAGAGTAAGATCAACGAGATTCCTATTATTCCTATGAGCGGATTTCAGGGTGAAAATCTTATTAGGAAATCAGACAAGATGCCTTGGTATAAGGGATTTAAGGTAGAAAAAGGTGGTAAAACGATTGAGGGACATACACTAGTTGATGCTCTTACTCACGTAAATAAAGTTCCAAAAAGGAGGCCAGATGCTCCTCTTAGAATGCCTGTATCTGGTATTCTTAAAATTAAGGGTGTTGGTGATATTATTACTGGTAGAATTGAACAGGGGACACTTAAGACTGGTGATCAGCTCTATTTTGCCCCATCTGGTGCGACAGGGAAATGTTTCTCTATTGAGATGCATCACAAAAATGCGGATTCAGCAGAGCCAGGAAATAACATAGGTCTTAACGTGAAAGGTCTAGATAAGAGTAATATGCCTAAGCCAGGTGATATTATGTTTTTGGCTAATGAAAAGCCACCTAAACAAGTTAGTAAGTTTACTGCTATGGTTCAGGTTCAAGAACATCCAGGTCAACTTAGGTCTACTAAGGATAAGAAAGGTGGATTTACACCTATTATTCATGTTAGAACCGCTAAGTGTCCATGTGTTATGGAAACTATTCAATGGAAGATGGGAAAGAGCACTGGCAAGGAAAAACAAGAATCACCTGATTTTATTGAAAAAGGAGATAATGCTCAAGTAACATTTGTTCCTAAAATGCCTTTTATGGCTGACGCATATAAGAATTGTCCCGGACTAGGAAGAATTGCTGTTATGGATTCAAATAGTCTTGTTATGCTTGGAAAAATTGTAGATATTGAATTTAAGAGCTAATAGGATCATTAAAATTTATGGATCATTAAAATTTAGCAAAGTATATTGTTTTTGTAGATTTTTTATTTCATTAAGTTGATTTATAGCTAATATAAATTGACCTGTTATTTTCTCTACATCTTTATGATATTCATGAAATATCATATAATTTTTAAGATTCATTTTTACAGGTAACTCATCGCAGTTCAAAAGTTTTTTTAATGTAGTAGTTTTACCTTCACCACCCTTACCTAGTAAAACTATATTTTCATTTCTTATTACTGATTCACTTATCTTATTATAAAAATCCATGTTATAATATGATAACTAGTCTAAAATTTAAGTAAAAATATTATATGTTTTAGCTTAAGTCGAAAAAAAAACTAAATTCTATTCATTATGAATATCTTGTATGTTATTATTTTTTTTTTAAAAAATTGAATTAATATAGGATATCTGCTATATAAAAAAAATGGCTTCTATGCTACTTGAGGATACATGTATTGATTGTAATAGAAACAATGGGATCAATTCTGGTAAAAATTGTAAATTTTGTAACGAGCCTTTATGTAAAAATATTTGGGAGTTAAAATTAGAGTCTATGAGTAATTTTGTCATGTCTACAACAATACCGATTGATCCTTTTAGTAAATTCTTACTAAGTCAAAAATATACTATTGATGGAAAGAAAGGATATATGTATAACTTTCCATTTAATAAAATAAATATAGATTTTGATAAAGAAGTTATTATTATAAAAATAAATGAATTAAAAAAACCGCTCATTATTAGATTTGAATCTATAATGAAATATGATTTAGAAAAACATCAAAATAATAATCAACATATGTTAACTATTTATCTAAAAAATATGCTTGTTATAGGTTTAGGGTATAATGAATTCAATTTGAAAATTTACGAAATATTCAATAAATGGGTCAATGATTTTGATATTTAGATATTAAAACATAAAGATTTTTTTTATAAAGCATGCCTTAATGTATATAATCTAACACGTTTATCAAATTCTTCTCTATCTTCTTTATATAAATTTGCGGCATCAACATTAAGTGGATCATCAGGATTTGGATCGGTTAAAAGACTTGATATAGAAAGCAATACTTTACCTAAAGTTAATGCTGGACTCCAATTTTTACTTAATATATCTAAACAAATACTACCATGAATATTTATATTTGGATGAAGAATTTTTGTTATAAATTTAACTTTAGGTGGTTTAAAAGGATAGTCACCTGGGAAATCTATATTTAATTTAAACATACCACCAGCATAAGGTGATTTAGATGGACCTATAATAGTAGCTTCCCAATTCAATATATCATCTTGTTTTATTCCCGCACTTATTCCAGTTAATGGTTCATCGGTAAGTTCTTTGAGTTCTTTTTTTAATCTTTTAAGTGCCATAATATATTTTTATTAAATAATAATTGTTTAAATAATTTTTTGTATTTTTTTCTGATACGCGTTCCAAGCAAGAAACTTATAAATTTCAGCTGTTTTTTTAGGATCCTCTGCTTGAAGAATGCCTCTTCCTACAATAATAATATCACAATTATCTTTTAATATAGCGTGTTCAGGATCTCTATAATTTTGATCTTTTTTATCTTTTTGAATATCATAGTTTACTCCTGGAGTAATATACAATATTGAATCATCGCCATTGTGTCTTTTTTGTGTTATGAGTCCAACAATATCTTTTCTATATTGTTGGGAATAATTTACAACATTATTTTTATAATCATCACTAATTAAATTTTTGGTAGACATATCATGAATTAATAATAACCCTCTTTTTTTGTATTTATTTATTTTTGAAAAAGACTTTATTATTCCATCTCCCGATAAACAATTTACTGTTATTAATTGAGCCCAACTATTTATTTTATGTAATCCATAGCAATATTGTTCTAAAAATGTATTTCCTATATCACAAAATTTACGATCTTCAAATATAAAAAATTGTTTGGATTCAGCTAATTTTGTTAATTGTTGAGTAAAGTCTTCGTCAAAATTTTCTATAATATCACAATGTAATTTTAAAATACAAATATGCTGTCCTAAATCAGATATAATTTTTATTAATTCATTTTTATCACGTAAATCAGCTGACAAACATAAATTAGTTTTTTTAGTTTCCATTAAATTAAATATTTTTT